>JAEEGH010026621.1_pt1 | contig 11506 bp, 8 predicted proteins | sample 9134181 | NCBI WGS metagenome assembly JAEEGH01 (sample SAMN16246544, study PRJNA631951) | gut metagenome | biome: gut microbiome; feature: rumen; material: DP-attached | host: Bos | place: Iran: Karaj | collected 2018-10 | reverse complement strand
TACCTGGTATCTGCAAGCCATCCTGAATCGATTGTATGAGCAAGGGAAAAAGGTGGAAACGGACAAGCAGGCCGTAGAAGCGATTTTGTTCCATGTCAACGCATTGGCGCCACATTATCAAATGCTTGCCTCGTTTTTGACCGACAACCAGTTCAGTTTGCTCAAAGCCGTTGCCCGCGCCGAGCTTGTCGAACAGCCATTGAGCAATGAGTTTATCAAGCGTTTTGAACTACCCAGCACGAGCAGCGTCAAGTCAGCATTGTCGGTGCTGGTGGACAAAGACTTGGTTTACCAGACCAGTAAGGGCTATATCATATACGACCGTTTCCTTGGCCTTTGGTTGAAGCGGTTGTGATGTGAACTGTCAATGTTTTGGCTTTTGAACGATATGTAAAGATTTTGTTATTTTTGCAGAAATAAAAAGAACGATACTATGCTTCCTCTTGTAAAAAACGACCCCTGGCTCAACCCCGTCAGTAAAGCCGTTGACGACCGCCACAACCGCTACGAGCAACGGTTAAGCGACATAAAAAACAACTACGGCAGCCTCAAGACCTTCGCCACGGCACACCAGTTTTTGGGCTTCAACTACGACAAACGCCGCCACGGTTGGTGGTACCGCGAATGGGCACCTGCAGCGCATTACCTCTCGCTGATGGGCGACTTCAATAATTGGAACCGATACGAATATCCTTTGGAATTGGCGGGTGCTGGTCTATGGGAAATCTTTTTGCCCGACAGCGAGTTTGCCCATCGTCTCGTTCACGGTAGCAAACTGAAAGTGCTGGTGCAGTCGCAAATCGGGGAGCATGAACGCATTCCTGTGTATATCAAGCGCGTGATTCAGGACGAGGGCAATAAAGATTTTGCGGGCCAGTTTTGGAATCCACCTACACCTTATTTATATAAGCATGCCGCGCCACAGTTGAAGGATGAGCCATTATTGGTTTACGAGACGCATGTTGGCATGGCACAGGAGGAGGCTAGGGTAGGGACCTACAAGGAGTTTACCCAAAACATTTTGCCTCGCATCAAGGCGGATGGTTACAACGCCATCCAACTGATGGCCATCGCCGAGCATCCCTATTATGGCTCTTTCGGCTACCATGTCTCCAATTTCTTTGCGCCGAGCTCGCGTTTCGGTACACCGGAAGAGCTGAAAGAACTCATCGATACGGCACACGGTATGGGTATGCTGGTCATCATGGACCTCGTGCATTCCCACACGGTGAAGAACATCCGTGAAGGCATCAACCTATTTGATGGCTCCGATAGCCAATACTTACATCCTGGTACGCGCGGCAACCACGACCTATGGGATTCCAAACTTTTCAACTACGGCAAGGAGGAGACCTTGCAATTCCTGCTCTCTAATGTGCGCTATTGGTTGGAAGAGTTCCACTTCGATGGTTTCCGCTTCGATGGTGTGACCTCGATGCTTTACCTCGACCATGGCATTGGGACGACATTCGATGCACCGGAAAAGTACTTTGGCGATAATGTGGATGACGATGCGGTCACTTATATGCAACTGGCCAACACACTGTGTCATGAGCTGAATCCTCAGGCTGTCACCATTGCGGAGGATGTGAGCGGTATGCCTGGTCTTTGCAACCCCATCGCCGACGGTGGCATGGGCTTCGACTATCGACTGGGTATGGGTCTGCCCGACTTCTGGATTAAGGTGCTGAAGGACGAGCCCGAGGAGCAATGGAACATGAAGAATTTCTTCTTCACCATGACCAACCACCTTCCGCAGACCAAGACGGTGGCCTACGCTGAGAGCCACGACCAAGCGTTGGTAGGCGACAAGACCATTGCTTTCCGTTTGATGGATAAGGAAATGTACACCTCCATGAGCGTAGACACACCTTCGATGACTGTCGATCGTGGCATCGCCCTGCACAAGATGATTCGCCTCTTCACGCTTACCTTGGGCGGTGAGGCTTGGCTCAACTTCATGGGCAATGAGTTCGGCCACCCCGAGTGGATTGACTTCCCACGTTTGGATAACGGCTGGAGTTACCAATATGCACGCCGTCAGTGGTCGCTTGTGGACAATCCCAACTTGAAGTACCACTTTATGGGCGCTTTTGACAAGGCCATGCTCGACTTTGTGAAGCGCCATCCTGTGATGCAGGCGCCACCCGCATGGATGCTCTATGCCGATGAAGAGAACAAAACCGTCGTCTATGAACGCGGCAACCTGATCTTTGTCTTCAACTGGGGTCCGAAATCCATCCCCGATTACAAGATTCCCGTCAGACAAACAGGCGATTACGGCATCATCCTCACTTCTGATGACAAAGCTTTCGGTGGTTTTGGCAATATAGACCCGAGTGTGAAGTTCCCTTCAGAGAAAAAGAAAGATGACATCACCATGAAGGTCTACAATGTGAGCAGGACGGCAACGGTATACCAACGAATCCAATGATTATTCCTTTATCAGTTGTCCCTTAAACCAAGCTTTGTTTTCGTCACTTAGGCCTTGGTCACTCAGTGATTGGTCGAGGTTGTCGAAGTATTGATGGAATAATGTCACGCTTTCGATCAGTGTCTCAGGGAAATAGCTCAGTTTTTGTCCGATGCTGCCCATCAGCCCCAAGGCATCGTTCAATACGATGTCAGCCTTGCGGTTTTTCAGTCCAGCGATGGCTTTGGCGGCGCGATGGCTGTTGCCTATGATGCCGTCAGTTAGGTTGAGGATGCCGCTTTGTGGGTATTCCACACGAATGTCAGCCTTGTCTTCCCAATAGCTTTCGGGTAGAGGTACCACAAGGGTGAAGTTGTCGCCATCGTAGGTCCAATCGATTTCCTTTCCGTTGCAATAGACGTGTTGGGGAACGTCGGAAGCGACAAACTTCAGCGTGATGTTGCGTGAGGCAGGTATGTAGTTGCCTTCAGAAGGGTAGATGTTGGCGAAATAGGTGTTTCCCTGCTTTGAGGCACGGAACTTCACCCACATATTGTTCTCGTCGTAATTCTTGTCGTCGCCATCATCGTAATACATGGTGAATTCGCCATCTGCTCCAGGATAAATCATCAGGTCGAAACGTGTCAATTCATTACCATCCACATGTTGGTGGCAGTCGGCGTATTGCGGGATGACGGAACCAGCCTTCACATAAAGTGGATACTCGTCGATCATGAAGCTGCGGGTGACCACTTGGTTGCCTTGCAACATCGTTCCCGTACTGACCTCAAACCAAGTGCCTTGTGGCAGCCAGATGTCCAAGGTGGAGAAACTGCCTTCCATCGGCGCAGTGATGGGTGCTACCAACACGTCGTCGCCAAACATGTACTCATTGCGGAAACTGTATGCCTCGGGGCAGTCGGGCCAGTCGTAGTAGAGCGGACGACAGAGTGACAGACCTTCGTCGTGGGCTTTTCGTGCCATGGTGTAGATATAAGGTATCATTTGGCGGCGTTGCTGGATGATATCGCGGACGATGTCAGTGTATTCGGCAGGCAACAGCCAGGGCTCTTTGTGGATGGCGGCATCTTTGGTAGAGTGGCTGCGCAGGATGGGACTCAAGGCGCCAAATTGCATCCAACGGGTATAGAGTTCGGGCGTGAGGTCATTGCCACAGTGGCCACCGATGTCGTGGCTCCAGAAGCCGTACAGCACATTGCTCGCCGTTGAGTTGAAATAAGGCTGGAAATCAAGGCCCTGCCATGAAATGATGGCATCGCCTGAGAAACCGATTTGGTAGCGATGGTTGCCTAAGCCGCCCCAGCGATGATAGAGCAGTGGACGCGTTTCGCGGGTTCGCTCGAAGTTCGAGAAGAAACAATAGTTGATCCACCAGGTGACGCTCAGGTTGGTGAAGCGTTTGTCGTTGAGCCAATGCTGCCAGTCGAGCCACCAGAAGTCGATGCCATTGCGCTCCATGGGCTTCAGGATGACATCGAACAGGCCTGACATGTAGGTCTTGTTGGTGCCATCCCACGGGATGGCGGGACGACCAGTAGTGTCGATGCGCATGTAAGCAGCCATCGCGTCATATTGCTCTTCATAGGGTTCCACGCCGCCGGCAGGATGGAGGTTGAGGGTTGTGCGAATATTGCGTCGGTCCATATCGGCGATGAGGCGGGTGTAGTCGGGGAAGAGTTTCTTGTTCCAAGTCCAGCCTGTCCAGTCGCCCTTGCCCTCTTCGGTGTAATGCCAGTCCATGTCAATGACGAGCACGTCGATGGGGATGTCGTATTGGTCGAATTTCTTTACCAAGTCACGGAGCTCCTTGTCGCTGTACGACCAGTAGCGCGACCACCAGTAGCCGAAAGCATAGCGCGGGGGCAGCGGAACCTTACCGGCAAAGACGGTGAAGTCCTTCAAGGCTTGCTTGTAGTCGTGGCCATAGCCCATGAAGTACCAGTCTTGGTTGTCGAGGCTCTTGCGCTCCATCACCCAAGGCCAGTCGCTGTTGTCGAAGAGGTAACTCTGCGAGTCATCGATGAGTGTCCAGCCGTCGGTGGCCAAGAGACCATCTTCAATCGGCATCTTTTTGTCAGTCGTGCCGCAGCGAATCTCACCATCGTAGCCGTCCAAGGTGCGATAGGTGCCTTTCAGGTTGCGCTCTTGCACCATGCTGGGTTTCCAAACAAAACTCGGATTGACGCCTTTCAATGAGGTGATGCTCAGATTATCGGCGGTAAAGGCACCGCTACCTTTTTTGTATTTCAATTGCAGTTTGGCCGTTCTGATTTCTATGGTCTTGCCTTCCTTGACCTTGAAATCGATTGCAGGATAGTTGCGAATGACTGCCACTTGAGAGGCTTCGTTGACAAAATGCCCATTAACGGCATATTCCATTCGGATGACGCCATCGGTGATGACGGTGAAACGCACGGTTTCGTCTTGGTAGGCGATGTTCTTATTTTGTGCCATGAGGCCAAATGCCATCAGCGTGAGTAATGAGAGAGTAAGGAGTTTCTTCATATTTGTTGATTATAGGACGCAACAAAGATATGAAAAACTTAAACAAAAAAGCCGCTCTTCGGGGCGGCTTTTTTGATATAGAGACATTGTCTCAGCTTTCTATAATCTTAGAAGTTGTAGTACAATCCAAATTGGGGAGCTACAGTGGCACAATCCAGGAAGAAACCATTGGCTTCATGATACATGCCGTGGTCGTATTGTGCGAAAGCGAAACGGAAGGCGGCAGTCCAATGCTCAGTGGCCATCCAAGCCACACCAGGTCTCAGGCTGATAGCATAGCCCTTGTTGTTGACAACACCAAAGTCACCAGTGAGGTCCAAGAACACGCCGAATTTCTCAATTGTCATGAGGTTGCAGCGCAGATAGGGCTTCAGGATCAGTTCGTGCTCGCCTTTGAGGTCTTCAAACTTCGCAAAGGAATAATCGGTTTCGACAGCGATGGTCAAAGGTGTGCCAGAGAAGCTGTAACCAATTTCAGGGGCGATGGTGAAAGCTTTAGAATGCTTGGTAATGCCTGCACCGATGGCGCCACCCATCCAAAGTTGAGCGTTTGCACTCATGATGCCAATGAAGGCAAGAGCTAAGGTCAAAAATAACTTTTTCATTTTTTAATGATTTTAGTTAATAATTAGGTTAGTTTCTTTTTGTCGATTATTTAAGACGCGGCAAAGATAGCAAATAATGTGCCACTCTGTTTTTGCTTGTTGCCGAAATTGTCCCAACAGACCTTATTTCTCAATAAATGCTATGGTTTCACCCTTGTTGACACGCTTGCCTTGGTCTGCCGTGGCCTCGACAATCTTGCCAGACCATAGCGCATAGATGGGTTCCATGCCGTGTTCGCTGTTGATGGCGCAGAGCAGGTCGCCTTCCTTGTAGACCTTGCCAGGTGCAGGAGCAATGCTCTTGTCGTCGAAGTCGACTTCCCACATCACGATGCCGCTAACGGGTGCGACAACAGGTTCAGCGTTGGGATGACGTAAGGCGCGCAGGTCCGGAATCTTGGCCTCGCCGCCAGCCTTCTCGAACTTGGCCTTCATCTTGGCTTCCAGCTCTTGGTTGAAACGGCGCTTAGCCTCGCCCGACTTGTACTCACGGTACTGCTTCTCGTGCATGGCGAACTCGAAGAGCTCTTCGTCGTCCTGGCCACGGTCCCAGCCTTCCTTCTTCATCATCTCAATGAAGTGCGGCAAGGCGTTGGGGTAGTTGTCCTGCGGGTTGCCAGTGAAGAACTCGAGGCCTTTCTTCTTGGCCAGCTCCACGATTTCGGGTGCGAGTGTTCCAGGAAGCTTACCGGCCTTGCCGAGGATCATGTCCCAAGCGGCGGGGTCGATGGAGGTTTCGTAACGCGGCTCGCCCTTGCTCAAGGCAAAGAGGTTCATCAAAGCGATGTTCTTGGTGTATTGGCTGAACGGGGTGACCAAAGGCGGGTTGCCAAGTTTTGGCCAGATGTCCTGTACCTCTTGGAACAGCTCGACCAGCATCTCGTCTTCGCTCAACGCTGGCAGGCCTTGCTTCTCGCGGTTCATGTTGATGGCGGCGTGAACCGGCTTGAGGTCGGCCATGAGCGAACCCATCATGCCACCTGGCAGACCGCAGCCCAATAACAACGAGTTGATGTAGCGGTTGCGCGGGTCGATCCAGTAGCCGAGGAAGTCGTCGATGAAGCTTTGGGTCATGCTACGGGCGGCCATATAGGTTTTCATATTGATGTCTTTGACAAGGAAACCAGCATCTTTCAGCATGGCTTGTACGCTGATGACATCGGGGTGGACGGTACCCCACGACAGCGGCTCCATAGCCACGTCGACGTAGTCGCAGCCAGCCTTGCAGACCTCAAGCATCGAAGCCATCGAGAGGCCAGGGGTAGTGTGACCATGGTATTGCACCTTGATCTCGGGGTGTTGTTTCTTGATATGCTCCACGATGCGGCCCAAACTGACGGGGCGACCCACACCAGCCATGTCCTTCAAGGCGATCTCCTTAGCGCCGGCTTCGATGAGTTGGTCAGCGATGTGCATATAATACTCGGCGGTATGCACCTGTGAGTAGGTGATACTCATGGCGGCTTGTGAGATCATGCCAGCTTCGTTGGCCCAATGGATGGACGGGATGATGTTGCGCACGTCGTTGAGGCCGCAGAAGATACGGGTGATGTCGACGCCTTGGGCTTTCTTCACCTTGTACATCAGTTGACGCACATCGGCGGGCACGGGGTTCATTCTCAAGGCGTTGAGGGCTCGGTCGAGCATGTGGCACTCGATGCCCCCTTTATGCAGTGCTGCCGTGAAAGCGCGGACGGACGGGTTCGGGTTTTCGCCATAAAGCAGGTTGACTTGCTCAGCGGCGCCACCGTTGGTCTCCACACGGTCGAAGCAACCCATGTCGATAATCAAAGGAGCAATCTTTTCCAGTTGGTCCTTGCGGGGTACATATTTGCCTGATGACTGCCACATGTCGCGGTAAACTAGGCTGAATTTTACTTCTTTTTTCATTATGTTATTGTGTTTTAGACGATTTGAATTTGCACTGCAAAGGTACAACTTTTCCAGCAAATTCATTCAAAAATTCGGCTTGTTTCGCTTGTTTATTAAAAAAGTACTATCTTTGCAGTGGTTCTTATGGCGGACTTTGTTCCGCCGGCTTATAGAAACACGAAGCGTTATGCTCGTCTTGCTAATGGAAATGTGAGAAACTTCTATAAAATGCAAGAATAGTGTAACGGTTCGCGCTGTTTTAGCGTGGACTGTTTGCTACATCTGCATTTTAGGGTATCTCACAACCTCCATTAGAAGATGTGGTGTATCAGTGCCACGCTTCTTTTGTATGTAATTGTCCTTTTAGGTGCTGGGAGGGCAAAATAAAGGTTGCGCCCGATAACGTATAAGGGATAAAAGAATGAAAAAAGTGTTTTTATGTTTGTCTTTCTTTGTTTTAGTGACTATTTGTAGTTGCTCTAAAGAAACAACCTACTCGTTTACTGACAATACTGATTACTCTGGGATAAGTGTTAGCGAAAGACATATCTATCTCAAGGAGTATGATGTTAATGGGAGTTGTGTAGCTAATAACAGCCTTGATTTTCCGGTCAGAGGGGAAACTTATATTTTTACTGCCAATGAAAGATCAGAATTGGTGAAAGTTTATCTCAGTTTAAGAATACAAGGTAATTCTCTTTATCGATGGGTACAACAGGTTTATTACCTTGAACATGGTAAAAACATTGATATCAGTATTGATGGACATACTTTAGTCGGGCCATCGGAACCATAGATTTCAGCTCCTACTCATTTGTATTTTCGGCATCACAATTCGAAATTCCTCGTTCTTTCGGATTTGCAATCAGAAAGCCTTGAATATCAGCATTTGTAATGCAAGACGAAGAAAAGACAAAAAAGTGGGCGCGACCTGAGTGTCGCGCCCTTTCTTCACACTGCCGTCAATTCCCGTCCCACGGCATGAATCGTGTCGAGGATCAAAGCCATTCGGGCTTTGCTGGCGTTTTTCTTGCCGCTGATATATTGTGCCATCAAGCTTTGCGAGATGCCTATGCGGCGTGCTAATGCAGACACGTTTAGTTCAGGATGCGCCATGAAGAGTCGATAAAGAGCTGTCGGTTCTTTTTTCTCAAAGAAACCCTCAAAACTCAAATCTTCATCCAGTTCTTCCCAATGGATTCCAAATTCATTTGTTGTGAAATCAACAAGTTGTTCTTTCGTGGCATAATGCAAGCGAGGATAGTCTGCAAAGAGTTCGCAGGCTTCCTTGCCTTCATCGGTTCTAATCCATACAGCTGTCTCCGTCAGCCAGACTTTTTCTATTTTCATTTTTTACCTCCTGCCTTATTTGTTATTGTTGAAAAACATATTCCAGTGTTTGGCGATTGTTTCCACATTCTCCTCAATTATGGCCTCAATCATCTTCAGTTCTGTCGGTTTGAAGCCTTGGTTGTCTACGAGTTCGACAGGAAAAAGATTGAATTTAGCTTTGGCTCCTCCTTTAATGACATGTACATGCATTGGTATATGGTCATTGGAGTAGAACAAGAATCGGTATCCAAACAAAATAAATATCGTTGGCATAGTTTTTTATTTTTCTGCAAAAATAGGTAATAATTTTATTACCCGCAATACATTTTGCTTTTTTAAAGCGATAAAACAAAAAAGCGGACGCACTAGTGCGTCCGCTTTAGAGGGTTTGTAGAATTGCGTCTCTACAAAGTCACGAAATAGCGCCTATTTACGTTTGTATTCCGTGTCGCTGCCGATATTGCTTTCACCGGCAAGGATGGTTAGGGTCTTGCCTTCCACCTTGTAGTTCAATTCGGTAGGGATGGTAGATCCTTCGTAGTTGAGGGTGAGCTTACCTTCGCTTTCGGTGTAGGTGAAGTTGCCGGCCAAGTTTCCATAAGCAGTATAGGAACCTGTGCCGTCTGCGTTGAAGGTGTAGTAGGTGTTGTCGTTGTAGTACCAGCTACCAACGAGACCTTGTTGTTGTTTGTCGTTGCCTTTGTCACCACCGTTGTTGCCGCCATTGCCGCAGGAAACAAAGGTCAGGGCCATGATGACCACTGCAATCATAGAGAAAATAACTTTCTTCATAGCTTTAATTCTTTACGGTTAATAATTGGATTAATTCGTTTGTTGTTTTCACTGAATGAAATATACTGTATTTTTTCAATCAAACTTCTTGAGGAGGCTCTTCATCTGGCTGCCGACATTTCTTCTGCTCAACGGGTGGTCGGCATTGGAGAGGACACTGTTGAAGTAAATGACCCGGTCGGTCTGCGTGTCAATGACGGCCGTGTAGAGTGCGTTACCTGCCTGGTCACCTGCGGTGTAGCGCTTGGGCTCATCAAAAACTGTTCTTATGATGTTGCCCACAAGCTCTTCCAGCTTTTCCTGGTCATAGAGTTCATTGCTTTTGATATAGCCATAAGCATGTACGACAATGCCATAGCGATGCCCCGTGGACTTAATCAACTCGGTAAGTGCTTTGGGCACTTTAAGGCGCGGAATGTCGGAGGATTCGAGGTCCGAGAAACTGTCGATCCATTTCGCGATGGATGCTCCCTCGCCTTCGTAGTCGGCTGCAACAGGGTCGGTGAAGGGGTAGCGGTTGGATGTTATGATCTCGGTGATTAACTCTTCAGAACCAACCACCAACGATGAGTCGAGATAGCCGGATTCTGGCGAGAAATAGTACATAAGCGACCTGGGCTCAATAAAGGCAAGTTCGTCGATTTTAGATACATTCGTGCCACTTGCGGTATAAGTGGTGGCACATGACGAGAACATGGCCGCTGTAAACAGGATTCCAACTATTGCAAATAGGATTTTTTTGCTCTTCCTCATAATTAGTGTACTTTTGTGTTATAAAAGGTTACTTAAAACAATCCTTCCAGAATCTTGTCTTCCACCAAGTTCGGCAATGTGACTTTCAGCTTGGGTTCTGCAGCCATGGCGCGCTTGATGGCGAAGGTAGCGCCTTCGTTGCGGGCCCAGTTGCGGCGGGCGATGCCGTTATTGACGTCCCAATGCAGCATGCAGTGGAGGCGTCTGTCGGCATCGGCAGTGCCGTCGAGGACCATGCCGAAGCCACCGTTAATGACTTCGCCCCAGCCTACACCGCCGCCGTTGTGGATGCTTACCCAGGTGGCACCACGGAAACCGTCGCCGATGACGTTCTGAACAGCCATGTCGGCGGTGAAACTTGAACCGTCATAGATGTTGGAGGTCTCACGGAACGGGCTGTCGGTGCCGCTCACATCGTGGTGGTCGCGACCGAGGACGACAGGACCGCTCAAGCGACCGTCAGCGATGGCCTTGTTGAACTCGGCAGCAATCTTGGTGCGGCCTTCGCAGTCGGCATAGAGGATACGGGCTTGCGAACCCACCACGAGGTGGTTCTCTTGTGCGCCACGGATCCACTGGATGTTGTCGCGCATCTGCTGCTGGATCTCGGCAGGAGCCGTGCGGGCAATCTCTTCAAGCACGTTGCAGGCGATGTCGTCGGTGACAGCGAGGTCTTCGGGCTTGCCAGAGGCGCAGACCCAACGGAAGGGGCCGAAGCCGTAGTCGAAGCACATGGGACCCATGATGTCCTGCACATAGCTGGGATAACGGAAGGTGCCGTCTTCTTTCAGGATGTCGGCACCAGCGCGGCTGCTCTGTAGCAGGAAGGCGTTGCCGTAGTCGAAGAAGTACATGCCCTTGGCGGTCAGCTTGTTGATGGCGGCCACATGGCGGCGCAACGAAGCCTGCACCTTCTCCTTGAAGAGCTCGGGGTTCTCGGCCATCATGGCTTTCGACTCTTCAAACGACTGTCCGACAGGATAGTAGCCACCTGCCCAAGGGTTGTGCAACGAGGTCTGGTCGGAGCCGAGGTCGACATGGATGTCATGCTCGGCGGCATATTCCCAAAGGTCCACCACATTGCCTTGGTAGGCATAGCTTCGGGCTTCCTTCTTGGCGAGGCTTGCGTTGACATGCTTAAACAATTCCTCGATGTTGTCGTACACCTCATCGACCCATCCTTGCTGATAACGCTTCTGCGTGGCAGCCGGGT
>JAEEGH010026619.1_pt1 | contig 11507 bp, 9 predicted proteins | sample 9134181 | NCBI WGS metagenome assembly JAEEGH01 (sample SAMN16246544, study PRJNA631951) | gut metagenome | biome: gut microbiome; feature: rumen; material: DP-attached | host: Bos | place: Iran: Karaj | collected 2018-10 | reverse complement strand
CATCGCCTATATATATAATAAGGTGTCGACATGGAACGAACCTGTCTGCATCGCCGTACTCCCCGATCATCTGACTCCGGTAGAACAGCGCATCCACGTAGGACAACCTGTACCCTTCCTCATCTGGCATCGCGGTATGGATGCTGACAAGGTACAACAGTATGATGAAATCTCCTGCGTTTCAGGCTCTTACGGTCTGCTAAAACTCAATGAATTCATGCAGACGTTCATGAGTATCCAATAATTATCCATTATCAATTGTCAATTATCAATTAAAATGAAATACTATAGCACGAATGGTAAGGCCCCCATCGCTGACCTTCACAAAGCTGTCGTCAAGGGTCTGGCAGAAGACAGAGGTTTATATATGCCTGAGAGCATCAAGCAACTGCCGAAAGAGTTCTTCGACACCATCGAGACCAAGACTTTCCAAGAAATAGCCTACACAGTAGCAGATGCCTTTTTCGGAGAGGACGTCGATGCGGAGTCACTCAGAAAGATTGTCTACGACACCCTGTCCTTCGACTGCCCTGTCGTGAAGGTTAAGGATCATATCTATTCCCTCGAACTCTTCCACGGTCCCACCCTTGCTTTCAAGGATGTAGGTGCCCGTTTCATGGCCCGCCTCCTCCAGTACTTTATCCGTCAGGAAAATGGAAACGGTCAGGTAAATGTCCTTGTAGCCACCTCTGGCGACACAGGCTCTGCTGTAGCCAATGGATTCCTCGGTGTAGACGGTATCCATGTCTATGTGCTATATCCGAAAGGAAAAGTCAGCCCCATCCAGGAATGTCAGTTCACAACCCTCGGCAAGAACATTACGGCCATCGAGGTGGATGGTGTCTTCGATGACTGCCAGGCACTTGTAAAAAATGCCTTCATGGATGCCGAACTCAATCAGCACATGAAGCTGACCTCTGCCAACTCCATCAATGTGGCCCGTTTCCTGCCCCAGGCATTCTACTACTTCAATGCCTACGCCAGGATGAAGGCTCAAGGCAAGGCTGACAACCTCATCATGTGCGTACCCTCAGGCAACTTCGGTAACATCTGCGCTGCCCTCTTCGGCCATGCCATGGGCCTGCCCGTCAGGCGTTTCGTAGCTGCCAACAACGCCAATGACATCTTCTACAACTATCTTCAGACAGGCAAGTACGAACCGAAGCCTTCGCGCCAGACCCTTGCCAATGCCATGGACGTGGGTGATCCCTCAAACTTCGCTCGTATTATCAATCTCTACAGCGAAAACGGCAAACTATCACCCGAAGATACTCACCGTCGCATCACCTCGCTTATCAGTGGTGCCACCTATAGCGATGACCAAATCCGAGAGACCATGCGCCAGTGCTATAAAGAGACGGGATACATCCTCGATCCCCACGGAGCCTGCGGCTATCAGGCCCTTGTTGATGGTCTGAAGCCTGATGAAGTTGGCGTATTTTGCGAAACAGCCCATCCTGCCAAATTCAAGGAAAAGGTAGACGATATCCTCAGCATTGATGTCGACATCCCAGCTCGTCTCCGTGCCTTCATGCAGGGCCAGAAGCAGAGCACCCCCATGACAAAGGACTTCGCAGACTTCAAGCGCTACCTCCTCATATCATAAGGGTGGTAGGCAACTGGTTCTACGGTATTTATCTAATCCATTTCTTACCTATCTTGTGTTGCATGCCTCCTTCGGCCAAATAGACGATGTAAACTCCCCTGGGCAGGTTACTCCAGACTTTGTCGAAATCACGCAATGTGGTGCTGACAACCTGTAGACCGCTGAGAGAGTGAATAAGAACCTTATGACCTTCAACTGTAGAATGCATAATGTCACTTATTTCCGATGAGGGTTCATCAAGGTTAATCTCAATGACATCACGAGTGGAAGAATCTGAGATATAGATATAAGCCTCGAAGGGACGGATATCACGAAGATTAGCGATGAAACAGCTGCCAGGCTCGAAATTACCTGTGTAATTCGTGTAGCGATTGTTCACGTTCAGAGCATAGACCGTTGATGACTTTGCCACGTTTGCGAAAGCTGGTATAAAAGTGCCGCTGAATGTCGGTGTCTTCGGCACTTGCATGTTTTCTGATGAAAAGGTCACATCGCCCGATAAAATAAAATCCTTCTGATATTTACTGTTATTGGGCATAGCAATGATATATGGTTCATTAGCCTCAATGGAGGATGCCCATTTGAAGTTTCCCTCAAAGTATTTAGCAAGCCAGAATGGCTTTTGGCCAGAATCATTTCCGTATAAGGCAAAGGGGACGATTTCGCCATTGGTACTATGTACAATTTTCTGTACATCATATGGTAGGACTATTGTCTCCCAGCCCTTCTCAAATTCCCCCGTCTCCATACTATAGTTATGTGTATAAGATATACTCATCGCCGTAAAAGACCGCGGGCAATAGAACAGCCCACCTTCATCAGAAAGTTCTAAGGTTTGCGCCGTATCGTTGACCACCACGTTTTTAATCGATGATGGTGCATACGAGACCGACTTTACATAAAGCAAGAAGTTGGATCCAACATTTGCATTACCAAACGCATTTTCGGGCAATAAAGCCTCAACATCCCAAACCAATGCAGCCAAATTACTGTTGTCAAACGCATGTTCATCAATACCTGTCACCTGATAAATTGTTCCATCATAGCAGACCGATGCAGGAATCTCAAGACTCATTAGACTTGTATCTACAGATGTCACCACAGCTGTTTTTCCCGATTTACTTCCTTGATAAGTCGTGCCATCAATAGTAAAATCAACCTCATCCTTCTCCGTTACCGTCAGTATACCTTTTATATATATAATGTCATAATTCTGTGCTTCTGCCCCATAGACATCAATGTCGTAATATCCTGGCTCACTACCCTGCGAAGCTGTCGTTGTAACTGTTGGCATACATGTCAATACGGTCTCTGTCTCGCCGTTCTTAAACCCATCATATATCACCTCAAAATAAGGATTCTCCTGTCCCTCCTCACGAGTGCAGTCCTTTGCAGTGATGGTTAGTGGAGCCTTCGTAATTGTCAGAGTACCGTCAACAAAAGTTACATTATCGTCAGTTATACCACCCTTAGAAATTCTGATAGGGTATGTTCCGACGGGTGATAACTCTGTAGCATCACAATAAAAATCTGGTATTCCGTTAATACTGCCACCTTCCGTCGTATAGTCAAAAACAGGATTGGGTTCACCATATTCTCGTGAAATATCATTAGCAGTAATAATGACTTCCGGTGAAACTGATTTATTCACGTAGAAAGATGTACTGACCGTTTCACCGATAAAATCTGTATAACTGACAGTCACCAATGTACTTTCCTCAGAAACAGCTGTCAACTCGTTACCATTGACCATTACGCCTTCTCCAGAACAGCTAATAACAACGTCTCCTGTAACATCTTCCGTATGATCATCTTCGAAAAATGCTGTTACTGCCAAATTATAAGAGTTGTTCAGATCTAGCGAAATGTCAGGAAAAGTGCTCAGGCTTGTTGCTTTATAAAGTCTGTGAAGATTTTGCGGCAATTGATAGTTCACATCCATATAAGTAGGGAACCCTAATAAAGATAACATCTTTAATGCATATCGTTTACCCATCAAACGGTAACCAGGCAAGGCGAAATGCATGTAATCAGGGCATGGAGGACAACCCGCAGAATGGACAATATGAGCTGTTGGAATAACATTCGGAACCCTTCCAATTATTATGTTATGTTCTGCACAAGCACCACCATCAGAAGCAGAAATAAGTTCTCCAACCAGTAAAGGAACATCTGCTGCATTTAATCCAAGATCATTAAGAAGCCTTTCATAAATCGTCTTTACCCATTGGGGCCACTCCTCTTGACCACAATTTGCCTCACCTTGATGCAGAAGGATACCCTTGATGACACCATCATTTTGGGCAATTTTAGCCATCTCAACAAGACGAGTATACGGATCATAATTATAGGCCTTGTAAGCATTGGGATAGTTGTCAATCATTTCTGGCATAAATGCCCTGATGTCAGATCCGCCTATAGCGACATCCACCACACCAACCTTATACTCAGCAGGTAAGCCCGCTACCATCGTACGCCCAAAGTAATCAGCTATTCCTAAATAGGTATTCTCTCTGACAATAGGCGGATAGGCCGTATACCACTGCCCCATAATTCTGTTTGGAGAACTGAAATCAGCGCATGCTAACGCTTGAAACCTATCATCGACATATTCAACATCAACAGGTTCTGGAGGCATAGCGCCTTCCATATTCGATTGACCGAAGCATAGGAAAATATAGAAATTGGGATCGACTTCCGCCTTTACCTCAGAAACAGAAACGAACAAAAGTAATAGATATAACAGAAAATGTTTCATATCAATTCAATCTATCGAGTGATAACGTATATTCTTGGAGAGATAGACAGAGTCAAGCCTGTCCATTTCCTGCTCCGACACGAAGAAGGGAGAAAGAGAACCATCTTGACGAATCATCTGGCGGATCATGCCGTTGTAGATAATCTCCGAACCATGGAAGCCATCATCAAAGTCATAGTTATGAACATTCATCTCCGTCACATCCGTGAAATCATATAGCGAACAGTTCTCATACTTGTCAAACATAGGAAGCAACATGTCGTACAGCCTTGCCATATAGCCATATTTCCCTGTTTCCTGCATCTGCTTGTAGACGAAAGGTGCAAAAGGTGGCAGAAAAGCAGCCACTTTGATATGGCGGGCGGCACACAGACTCAGGAAATCGTCAACAGCACAGAACAAGGTACTGTCAGCCCTGTCGCCATACTGGAATCGCTGATTCCCGTCACGTATACGGCCAAGCACATTCTTGAAATTGTAGTCCTCCTGAATTTCCGGTGCCAAAATCATATCACCCTGATACCGTGAGCCGTCGGCAGCGAATCCATTATCATTACATATAGCATTAAGGCCAATATGATTCGAGGAAAAGACTTTCGAAAGACTGATTTTCCCCTTCATCAGGTCTAGATAGAAATTACACACAAGCTGTCCCAGCTTAGAAAGCTCCAGCTCTGGCTCGTCATAGACCGACGGAGAAAAGGGCTGATTATCATCCACATAAGCTCGATTGAACCACCATTGGTCAAGATTGACAAGAATGAGTTCCGGACTATTATGGAGTTTCTTCACAAACAAAGGCAATTCACAAGCATCCTGTATAGCACCACCTGCATTATAAAAAGTATAGTCTGGATTGACCACAGAGCGCTTCACCTGCATAATCCTGGAAGACCCCAGAGCCAACACCTGAGGACTATGCACCTCATCTGTCATGTGAAACTTGTAAGCCTTGTCATAGTTACTGTATGCCAGTCCGAACAATTGGTCTTCTTGCAAAGGGTGGATATATGACGAAAACGATTTGAATTCTCCTGTCTTATACAGACACATACAGCTAAAGCCGAGGATAGCAGAGACCAGCAAAAGGAACAATGCTATTTTTGCTCCGAAGTGGGCGATGTCGTGTCGTTCTTTCTTATTCATTTTTTCACCTTTTCCGTGTTAATCCGTGTCAATCCGTGGCTAGAATTGGAAATATATAAACTCCTGACTAACATTGCTAAACGAGAAATAGAAGATGGCAGATGTCAGTATCAGATAGATCGCCCAGCGGACAGCAGAGTATCGGAACAATCTGTTATCAGAGAATTGCAGCACATGCACCTTGTCACGTTGCAGATATTCTACGATAATGAGAATAAGGACAGCCACAATAGTATTGATACTACCGAGACGAGGATGGAAATCATCAAAAGCCGTCACAAACATACGAGAGATGAAGTCCCATGCCTGAGCAATATTCTCTGCCCGGAAAATGACCCAGCCGATAACAGCCAAACAGAATGTCACCACCACTCTGAAGATATCTTTAAGCGAAGGTATCCACCGGCCTGCAGCCAGAACATCCTTATCCTTGGTGTTGACATGAAGCAACTTGTAAAGCACGATCAGGGTTCCATGATACAGTCCCCAGCACACAAACGTCCAATTGGCACCATGCCACAAACCACTTACGCCAAACACGATGAAAGTATTGCGTATCACCTTCCACTGGGCACAACGGCTACCGCCAAGAGGTATATAAACATAATCGCGGAACCACGTCATCAGCGATATGTGCCATCGGCGCCAGAATTCTGGTATCGACCTTGACATATATGGATAATTGAAGTTGCTGAGCAACCTGATTCCAAACAGGCGCGAACACCCGATGGCAATATCACTATAGCCAGAGAAATCACAATAGATCTGGAAAGTGAAGAGAAGCGCCAGCCCCCAAAGATTGATGCCAGAAAAGTCGGCGTATGAGTCCCATAGCGGATTAAGATCCGCTGCGCAACAGTCTGCAATGACAACCTTCTTGAAGAATCCCCACAGCATCTGGCGACAACCGTCAACTGCCTGCACATAGTCGAAGTGACGGTCACGCTGGAACTGCGGCAACAGGTTTTTAGCCCGCTCTATGGGGCCTGCCACCAATTGCGGGAAGAAACTGATGAAGGCAAAGAACTCTACTATATTCTTCGTGACAGGTATATCTTTCCGATAGACATCAATCGTGTAGCTGAGAGCCTGGAAGGTATAGAAACTGATACCAACCGGAAGGATCACATTCAGAGTCACCCAGTCCAACTGATAGTGGAACAGATTCCAAATAAGTCGGGCCAGACTGTCTGCAAAGAAATTGTAATACTTGAAGACGCCCAAGATGAGGAAATTCAGCACTAAGTTCAGCGTACACACCATCCGCTGCCTACTCTTACTACCCTCAAATTGCTCTATCAAAACACCACTATAGAAGCTGCAAAGCGATGTGAATGCGATAAGGAACAGGAAGCGCCAGTCCCACCAACCGTAAAAGACATAACTGGCTGCCACAATCAGCAGATTCTGCCACTCACGTTTCTGGAAGACAAACCAATACAGCAAAAAAACAACTGGCAGAAACACCAGGAATTCAATCGAATTGAAGAGCATATATTAACTGATCCTTATAGGACGTATCACACTATTTCTTTTTTTCAGCTGCAAAGGTACAACTTTTTTCCGACACTCGCAAATAAAACACCAACTAATGCAGTTGGTGTTCTAAATCGCTTGGTCACAAATGATGTCAATTAATCAGATGACGCCCTAACCAAGTCCACCATCTTTATCACGTCGGCTGCATCAATCTTATTGTCTCCATTAAGGTCAGCCAAGCCCACATAAAAACCTTCAGGATTCTTACCCATGACAAATTCCACAAGCGCATCCATATCATTCTGATCCACTACCTCGTCGAGATTCAAGTCACCTTCCACAAGCTCAAAGATATTTGTGAATTCTTTCCATTCATTGGCTCCCTTATAGGCTGACAGACTGCCCTTTGGAACCCAAACCACACAGTTAGAAAATACTGCCAGTTGAGCACCAAAAGGGAAAAAACTTTCTGGAAGCTAAAATCAGCTCTTTTTCTCTCGTCGCCTATAAGGTCTTTCAGGTCGTCGAGGTCTTCCAAATCAAAATTAACTTTGTCTGACATAATTTTATTATTTTATTTTATAATTGTTTACACGTTGAAGTCGATAAAGTCTTTCAAGGATTTGACGAGGCTTTCCGATGCAAACTCGCCTATTTTTTTCAGTGGACGGAGGTCCATGTGGAGCAGTTCGCGAAGCTCCTTCTCATTGGTAGCCACGTATGCATATTTATTCTCTTTTATCATTTGTGCCGTGGCATTCTGATGGTCGTTGCGGTGTTCACCTAAGGATGCTATGCGTGGAAAGATGACCAACGACTTAGAGTTGCGTAGAGCAGACAGAATAGTCCCCATGCCAGCATGGGCTACAATCAATCTTGCCTGGGCAAACACCTTTTCAAATTCATCGGGTTCAATGAAATCAATGAGTTTAAAGTGTTTAGGTTTGTATTTACCCCTAAGGGCCTGAGCATAGATCTCTTCGTCAAGCTCAGGTGCGATGCGGTCGAGCATCTCGATGAGCCGGTCGAAAGGAATCTGTGTGCCAATAGTAACGAATATCATAAGGGTATGAGAAAGTGGTTAGTGATTATCCAAAGATGTTTCCGGAATAATGGATTTTGGCTGTAGCCAAATGTTGCCACTGCGTATAGACTCTGGAGACGAATAAAGCTGCAATCCTTCCGCTTAGGGACAGGCGGTTGACGTTGGCGATGCTGTCTATCCAAATGGTCTTTCTGCGTAGCAGCCATCCAGCAAACACACAGATCAGTCCCGGAGCGGCTCCAGTGGTGATGATTGCATCGGGCTTTTCCTTTCTGATGATATTCAACTGCCTGAAGAATGCCGGTATCAGTTTCCAGGCATTTGAACGACTGAAATCAGTAGCCAGATAATAATTCTTACCTTCTACCATCGCAGCGCATTTAGGACGTGTTGAGACATATACCATCTCATAATATTCCTCCAGGGGCCTCGCTATCCGCTGCAATTGTATCCAATGACCTCCTATCGAGGCTACGGCCATTACCTTTCTTTTCATTGTTATCATCCTATCTAATAATAATATTCTTTTGGTTGATAAAAGATTTCATATCAGTTGAATCATTGAAATTTTTCAAACTCCATATCTGAACGATACTAAGATTTACTCCTGTAGCTTTTAGCATTCTATTCAGATGTCTTGTATAATAATATGGTATTTTTCGTTTATTGTTGTTCGTTTCAAACAAAGCTGTTGCCATTTTCCTTTTTTTGGCAATCTTGCTCACCATCTTAGCTCTGTTTACGGTAGCTTTCCAATCCTTATTAGACTTTCCGATAGCATAATCGTCAAATCCTATCACGTCAACATAGCTGTCTCCAGGGTAGCGTGACATAAATTCCTTTTCATTGTTTACGAAACGGTCTGAACAATATGCCCATAGAATCTGAGCATTGGGAGCATATTTTCTAATGATTTGTTCAGTTAATATGAAGAAACGTTTATAGTCATCCGCCGAAACGTACTTTGCTCCCCACCACATCCAGCTGTCTTCCCATTCATGCCATAAACGGAAAATAAATGGGATCGGTTGTCCATTTTCATCAACAAATTCATTGATTATGCCAGCAACCTCTTTGCACCTGTCTTCAAACCAGACTCGGGGAGTGGGGTAGAGCAGAACATTGTCTTTACCCGACAGGTTTCCCTTGCCGCACACGTCACCACTATTTTCCAGAATTTCCTTTATGACATAGCGATGTTGAACAGGATAATCGGGGATTTTTTTATTATTAATATATCGAAACCCCGATGTCAATGGGAATCCTGTAGGGACATACGGATTCTCCAGATGCCATGAAAAACTTGCTATGGCTCGGCGTTCACGCCATGTTTCCTTAACAATTTTAATCAGGTTCTCTCTTGCTTTCCGAATCACTTTTGGCTTGTGCCATGTACCACTGGCATAGTGGAAATCTACACCATATATTATTGATTGGCTTTGTAGCACGTTTTCGTATGCAGACTTCAGTTCTCCGCTTTTCCGTGGATCATAGAAATTATGTTGGCTATAATAGGTCTTTCCTTGAAGGGATGCCTGTATGAGTTCTTTTTTTAAAGAAGCGGCATCACTCCAAGTTTGTGCCAAAGATACTGACGACATCATCAGACAGCAAGTGACATTGCAAATGATATGATATATATTCATCTTCATTTTAATGGCAATACTGTTAATTCACCAAGCTTGTCATAAAACACTTGTGTGAAATGATTCATATACCCTCCGCTTGATGTCAAAGTGAGTTCTCCAAAATAAATATGTCCGTTGACATCATACAAATCTACCCGCATCTGAGGATGTTCTTTGGAAAGAATTGATGCAATACGTAACATAGTGTCCAGTGATGCAGGTTTGGGCATCAGTTTCTGTTCTGGTATATAATGGGAAGAATAGCAAAGGTACTCAGGATGAGCATCCCAATTGCGGTCATAAACACCAATCTCACAATAATACTTATTATGTCGGTTGCTATAACATACAATGAATTCTGGCTTACCATCAAAACTCCATATCTTGTAATCTACAAGTGATTGCGATTTGTTGGGTTGTGTACTTCCGTCAAGCAGTTCTTCGGCAATAATACATGGTTTGATTTGTTTATAGTGCTCTTCGCCTGTAAGTATGCCGTAGGGTGTCTGAAGAGTCTTTCTAAAATACTGAAGTGTTTTTTCTTTATCCAACTTCTTCTTGTCGGGACACACTAGGACATCGCCACTGCCGTTGTTGCATTTCATGACAAACTGCTGAGGCAATTGGTCCCAATCTATCTCATCCACCGTGTCCCACTTGCCTATGAGCGGGATAAGGCAATCGTCAAGACCGCAATCCTTTACATGTTCTCTGACGCGATACTTGTCTGCCAACAACGGCCACGAGGTCGTGTCGCCATAGAACTTCATCCAGTTGATCTTTTCGTTGATGTCTTTGGGATGCTCAAAGTTGGGCCACCAGTGCAACTTGTAGAAGAACTTCAGTCTTGCCACCCGAATGGGTGTCAAGATGTGCAGCCTGACAAGAAAGCTGACAAAGAAAAGAATCATTGTCTTGCTCATAATATTTCAATTTTCTTCAAAAGATCTTCCGTAACAATTCTGCTTACATCATATTTCTTTGCTTCTATTTGACAATACTGTTTCATCTTCAAGATATCGTATTGGCCTTCAATACAGTCTTTCATTTTTTGCGCCAATGCCTTCGCATCTTGAACGGGGATGAACAGTCCTGTTTCTCCTTCTTTCACAAACTGTCTGTTATGTGCCCAATCTGTAATTATCAACGGCAGCCCTGACACAAAGGCATCTATAAAGATACCCGCAAATCCTTCCCCTTTCCAATAAGTCGGAAATAACAGCATATCGTATGTGGCTAACCTGTCATATCCTTCTTCTTTCCGCATGTCAAGGAAGTCTTGGTATTTCACGTTTGGTAATTTGGATAATCCTTCCTCAAAAGTCGTTTTGTAGTCATCCGCCACCTTGCCATAAAAGTCAACTATATATTGTTTCTGTAATCCCCACTCATTCAAGAGTTTTGCTGCTGCTAAAATTTCATTACATCCTTTTTCTGCCATGATTCGTGAAAGGAACACGAAACGCAGGATGTTTTGAGGTGCACTTATTTGGGGAAGGTAATCGATGCACTTGAAATTCGGAACCTGAATAACCCCATTTACACAGCAATCTTCCAATTGTCGAAGCATTAAAGGGCTTTCAACGAGCGTATGTTTAGCATAACCGATAACGTCTGCGTTGAATACACCATTCTTCACTTTGTCACCTAAGGTTCCGCCAATAACCCAATGGACAACATTACGATGGATGTTCAATTTCTTGAACCATTTCAATACACCATAAATATTCGATGCAGAAGTAGAAAAAACGATAGTGGCATGAGACTGAATGATTACAGCCCATAATGCCTGCAGATATACCCATGGGTGCTTACGTTTTTCGTAGAAGTCCAAGACTATCACTT
>JAEEGH010026616.1_pt1 | contig 11510 bp, 12 predicted proteins | sample 9134181 | NCBI WGS metagenome assembly JAEEGH01 (sample SAMN16246544, study PRJNA631951) | gut metagenome | biome: gut microbiome; feature: rumen; material: DP-attached | host: Bos | place: Iran: Karaj | collected 2018-10 | reverse complement strand
GCAATGTCAATTCCTTAAATGAAAAATTATCACTATTCTCCTCATCTTCCTCATTGGAAAAGCTTTCTCGAATCATATTTGACCCAATTAAAAGAAGCAGTATAAATGCTATCCAAGGAGCGAAGGTGGTGATAATCCATTCCAGTTGTATTCCGCCTAACCAACCTAAAACTGGCATCAATGCTTGGAATCCTCCGAAGAATATTGCAAACCATAAAACTTGGCTTTTGGTAATTTTCTTTAATGTGAATCCTTTTGTAAGTGAAACACTGAATGCATCCATTGCCAGTGCAATTGCAATAAGTAAAGTTGAAATGAAATCCATAATAATCAGTTGTGTTTAATTTTTAATTCTTTAAATATGTATGTATATATTATTAATTAGGTATAAAAATCTTATCCAAAGGCATCTAAAGTAACTTTTTTATCTTTTTTAAGTTCTCTTGGAGGCTCTACAGCCACAAATTCGATTCCTTCCTCTTCAAGAAGCTCAAGTGCATCATCACCTATTGAAGGAGCAACGAGAATTCCTCTTATCTTTTGCTTTTCTCCAGTTTTTCCTTTGATTTCCTTGTTTTCCCTATTTTCAAAGTCAGACAAGTATCTTCTGATCTGCTTAACTGCAGCTATTCCTGCCTTACGGGCCTTTAATTCTAAAATCATTAGGTTTCCTTCACTATCCTTTCCAAGAATGTCAATGAATCCATGCTCTGTTGCATATTCCCTTACACTTGGACGGAATCCTTCCTCAATTATGTGAGGCTTTTCCCAAATCATGTCACCCATATCCTTTTCATAGCCTGCTCTTTCAAGCTCTTCATAATCTTCAATTAGGTTATAGTTAGCGTAATGGACTTTTCTTACCTCAACTTCCAATCTTTCAGGAGGGCTGCGCCTATGACTTTCCAAAAATAGTATTTCATCTTTGATGTAAGCTCTTGGTCTTGATTTGGGAGGTTGCCAATTGACTGGATCCACTTTATTGTCCTGATGAATCAGGAAGCATCCGTCTGGCTTCATCATGATTATTCTTTCACCATAATCAAGTTCACTTAATGCACGGCCTTCATAACTGACTCTACAGCATGCAAAAAGAAGAATAGTTGCCTTTTTCCTAAGGCCCTCCTCAATAAGCTCATAGGTCTCTTCATAATTTGGATTTTCTAAGATTTTGTATTTCATTTTATCAATTATATTTTTTATAAATAGTAAGTTTTGTAAAATTTGTATTATTTCTACTAATCAATATTTGTTTTTATTTTTTATAAATTTAATTAATTCTTAATTTTAAATTCTTAACATTTTATATATGGCTATTTATATATAATTAATAGTTAGGAAATGATTATTATGGAAATGAATGAAAATGTTGAAATGATTACAGGAGACCCTAAGAAAGCTATTAATAAGCTTGCTTGGCCTATGATAGCAAGTATGTTTTTAATTTTTTTAAATAATATTGTGGATAGTATTTGGGTAGCAGGATTAGGGCCTGCTCCTTTGGCAGCACTTGGATATGTAACTCCATTGTTTATGGTGCTTGTAGGATTTGGAAATGGTATAGGTGCTGGTGCAACTTCTCTTATTTCTCGTTATATTGGTGCTGAAAAAAGAGATGAGGCAAATAATGCAGCTATCCACTCTGCTATTTTAAGTGTAATTGTTTCATTAATTCTTACTGTATTTTTCCTTTTATCTTTAGAATCCTTATTAAAGATAATGGGTGCAAGTGATGTATTGAAATATGCTATGGATTATGGTATAATTGTGTTTGCTTTCACTGCTCCAATTTTAATCCCTCCTATTTTTGGAGGAGCATTTAGGGCAGAAGGAGATGTAAAAAGAGCCACTTTGCCTATTGCTATTGTAGCTATTATCAATATGGTTTTAGACCCAATATTCATTTACACATTTGGTTGGGGAGTTTCAGGTGCAGCTCTTGCAACAGGCTTATCTCCTCTATTTGCTATTCTAATGATGTTATATTGGATTTTCATTAAGAAAGATACATACTTATCATATAACAAGAAAGATTTCCATAATAATTTTAAAATGTATAAGGATATTCTAGTTGTAGGAATTCCAGCAAGCTTGGAACAATTGATCATGGCAGCTCTTGCAGTTACCGTCAATTATATGCTCACTTTGGTTTCCGGTTCAGTTGCAGTGGCTGTTTATACTGCAGGATGGAGAATCATTTCATTAGGTTTGCTTCCAGCTATTGGTGTTGGAACTGCTGCAATTACCGTTGCTGGTGTTGCATATGGTGCTAAAAAGTATGAAAACATTAGAACTGCTTGCAGATATTCCGTTAAGCTAGGTCTAATCTCATCCATTATAGTTTGCATATTGCTCTTTGTATTTGCAAATCAAGTTGCATTCATATTCTCCTATTCAGAGGCAAGCTCACATCTTGAACCGTTGATTGCTTCATTCATACAATTGATGTGCCTATTCATATTGTATGTTCCATTCGGTGCAAGTGCAGGAAATGTATTCCAAGGGCTTGGAAAAGGAACAACTTCCTTTATTTTAACCACATTCAGGGAATTTGTACTTGTATTGATATTCGCATATCTTTTAGGATTTGTATTCAATATGGGAGAGCGTGGAATTTATTACGGTATGCTTTTAGGCGGTTTCCTTGGTTCTGTAATAGCTTATGGATACATTGAACTCTATGTAGACAGATTGATTAAGGGAAAAGTTAAAGGAAGCGAAATTTAGCTTTAACTTTTCAAATTCTATTTTTTATTCTTTTTGATTTGTATTCTTTAAAAGTCATTTATTTTATTTAAAATACTTAATCTGGTAATATAAACTTTTTTAAATGATTTTATACAAATTAATTAATAGAAAAATATTTTATAATTTTATTAGGCGGTTAATTTAATATGCAAAAAGTAATTAATTCTCATTGTCACATTTATCCAGATAAGATTGCAGCAAAGGCTGTTAAAGGGATTCGTGATTTTTATGACCTTCACATGTCTTTAAATGGGACTGTAAATGACTTGATTGAAGACGGAAACAAGGTAGGTGTTTGCCATTATCTTATCCATTCAGTGGCAACAACTCCAAAGCAGGTTCAATCAATCAATGAATTCATCAGCTTTGAGGTCAAATCCCATCCAGACCTTTTTACAGGTTTTGGAACATTGCATCCGGATAGTGAAGACATTGAAGGTGACTTGGATTACATTATTGAACTTGGCCTTAAAGGTGTGAAAGTTCATCCTGATTTCCAGCAATTTGCCTTAAATGAGGAAAAGGCATTTAAGATGGGAGAAGCAATCAATGAAAGAGGATTGCCAATCATGATTCATTGCGGCGATTTCAGATATGATTATTCAAATCCTGAACATTTAAAGCCTTTCCTTGAGAAGTTTCCGGATCTCACAGTTATTGGCGCTCATTTTGCAGGATGGAGCATGTGGGAAAAGGCAACAGAAGAATTGGCAGGAACTCCTAATCTCTTTGTAGATTGCAGTTCAAGCCTATATGCATTGTCTCCTGAAACTGCAAAGGATTTGATTCATGCATACGGTGCAGATAAGGTCTTATGGGCAACTGATTTTCCGATGTGGGAATCAACAAGTGAGATGGATATGTTCAATAAAATCGATTTAACCGAAGAAGAGCGAAATTTAATTCTTTATGAAAATGCAGCTAAACTTTTAGGTTTAAAATAAAAATAAGCACTAAACGATAAGTATTTTTTTAGCTGCTATTTTTCATTCTTATTTTTTCTTATTTTTCTAATTTTTATGGTAGATATCATGTTTGATGTAGAAGCTATTGAAGCAGAGTATTTTACTTTAGATGAGTTTAAATTCAATAATGGAGAAGTCTTGAAGGATGCAAAAGTTGAATACATTACCTTTGGAACTCCACAGTATGATGATAATGGAATCATTTCAAATGCTGTAATTTACTTCCACGGTTCAAGTGGCAGCTGTTACTCTGCAAGACGCATTTCTGAAGATATGGGCAGTGGAGAGATATTTGATACAGATAAATTCTTCTCCATTTCAGTCAGTGCTTTAGGATGTCCTGGTTCTGCAAGTCCCTCAACAACTGGTCTTATGAATCGGTTTCCAGAGTATGATGTTGAAGATATGGTAAACTTCCAAAAGCAGTTCATTGAAGAGAAATTCGGAATTACTCATGTGAAAGGGTTAATAGGAAACTCAATGGGTGGTTTTGAAGTCTTGACTTGGGGTTGTGTTTATCCTGATTCAGTTGACTTCATCATTTCTCTTGTAAGCAGCTTTAAGGTAGGTGGACATAACTTTGCATTAAGCAAGATCATGAATAACATTTTGGAGTCAGACCCTGATTATAATGATGGAGCTTATGATTTGCCCCTTTCAGACTCATTGAAGAGAAGCTTAAAGCTTTCATCAGATGCAATGTATTGCTATGGATTGTCAAGAGAGGAATACAGGAACAATATGACAAATGAGGAAATTGAACTTGCTATGGCTGAATTTGCTGAAGAAAGCTTAGAGGAAGATCCTAACGATTTGATTTATATGAATAACTCTTCCTTAGACTATGACTTGACTGACCAGTTGGAAAATATAACTGCTAAAGTATTGATTATAGCAATTAATCAAGATCAATACTTCCCACCAAATCTTGATGCAATTCCAATGAGCAAAATGATTAAGGATAACAAATTGCTTATTTTTGACTCTTGCATGGGTCATGTAGGTTCTAATGAATTGTTTAAGGTAAAAGAGGATTTGGAAGAGTTCATTAAAGAATTTAGAGACATTTAAAATGTTAGGATATTTAGATATTTTAAGGTGTTTTAATGGAAATAACTTACAAAGATATTCATGATTTTACAGAAGAAGATTTAAAAGACCTGTTCCTATCAGTTGACTGGTCTTCAGGCCATTTCCCAGACAAACTTGTAATTGCCATGAAAAACTTCGAAACAGTATGTTCTGCATGGGATGGAGAAAAGCTAGTTGGTATGGTTTGTGCAATGGATGATGGGATAATGACAGCTTATGTCCATTATGTTCTTATCAGACCGGATTATCAAGGAATGGGAATTGGAAAGGAAATGATGAAAAGAGTGACTGATAAGTATAAGGACTATTTGCGTATTGTAGTTGTTTCCTACAATGATGAGATTGAGTTCTATGAGCATTGTGGATTTGAAAAGGCAGATGATGCAAGTCCAATGTTCATTACAGATTTATGGACATAGTTAAGATTTTAGAAAAATATTAAAATTTAAAAATTCATATCTTAATTTAAAAGTATAAGAGATTTAAAGGGATTAATATGTTAAGTGTTAAAGTTGAGGATTATGGAGAAACTGAAGATAAAATGCACTATGTAACTTATAGGGCATCTGGCTTAAGTGAAAAGGAATTGGATTTTTTATTGAATAACTTGGAAGGAGAAACCATAGTGGAAGATGGTGATTTGCTCCTTAATATATTCTATTCCAGAAAATTCTTCCCATTCGCTTCAGATGATGCACATTTTAAACTTGAAGATTTTATAAAAAGGGAAGAGATTGAAATGACTTATTTCATTGCAAGCTTCTTGGAAGACATGAAATAAGTTTTAAATTTTTTTAAAAAAAGAGTTTTTTCATGTTTAATTCTTATTAGAATTTTAGATTTTATAAAAAAGAGAAAAGTGATAAAAAGAGTAATTCTTTTTATCTAATTGTTTATTTACTATTTTTATTTAGATGCTTCTAGCATTCTTTCTACAGCATTGATTGATTTTTCAGCTATTTCATCAGGGACGATAATTTTAGGTTCTTCATTTATTAAGCAGTCCCTTACTTTTTCCAATGTGTGGAGTTTCATGGTTTTACAAATAGCTCCTTCAAGCAATGGGTAGTAGGTTTTGTCTGGACACTCTGATTTAAGTCTTGTAATCATGTCAACTTCGGTTCCAATGACAAATTCCTTATCCGGGCTGTCCCTTACATGTGCAAGCATTCCACCAGTACTTAAGACATAATCTGCCATTTCCTGAACCTCTTTGTTGGATTCAGGGTGAATTAAGATGTCTACACCAGGATATTTTTTCCTTGCATCTTCAATGTCCTCTTTGTGGAATAGCTTGTGAACATAACAGTGTCCGTCACCTGGAATAGGAATGATCTTTTTGTCAGTGAATGGCTGAACGAATTCTCCAAGATTGGTATCTGGTCCAAAGAGAATTGTGTCTTCTTCTAAGCTTGCTACAACCTTTTTTACATTTCCAGAAGTACAGAGAATGTCGGATTCCGCTTTTGCTTCACCAAGGCTGTTTACATATAAGCAGACTGCAGCATCAGGATATTTTGCTTTTGCTTCTCTGACTTGCTTTCCAGTAAGCATATGTGCCATAGGGCATTCTGCATCGATATCTGGGATTAAAACCTTTTTATCAGGGTTTAGCATATATGCAGTTTCTGCCATAAAGTCTACTCCGCAGAAGACAATGATGTCCCTATCTTCCACTTCTGCAGCCTTATTACATAATTCTAAAGAGTCTCCAAGGAAATCAGCTATTTCCTGGATTTCTTTTGGTTGGTAGTTATGTGCGAGGATAATCGCATTCTTTTCTTCTTTCAATTGAATAATTTCTTTCTGTAATTCATTCATTTTTATCCCTCTTTACAATGGGATTAGTATAATATTTTAAGTTATATATTATCTTTATACTTTTTTCTTAAAAAAATTAACTATTGTTATTTTTTTATATCTTTTTTATTTTTTTAATTAAAAATAATTATTATTTCTTATATTTTATCTTGATTTTTCTTGTTCTTATATTCATCAATCAATCTATTGATATTTTCCAAGATTGTCACTTTACCGCAGTCTATGTATTTATAGTCTGTAATCCAATAGCTTACCTCAACTTTAGGGCCCCATTCAGTGTAATCCTTTGAAAATATTGAAGTTTTATCATTCACTACCCAATCGTATTCATACATGATCTTATCAAGCTCTTGTTTGAATTCTGGAATATTCATTCCATGAGGCAAGGTTGCAATGATTCTTAGCCTATGGTCTTCAGTTGGCTTATACATCTTATAGATATTTTTTGATAAAACAGAGTTAGGGATTGTTATTTCGTAGTTGTCCTGATTTATCATAGTCGTATTTCTGAATCCGATTTTCTTTATTGTTCCCTTACATCCATTGACTTCAATGACCTCTCCAACTTTGATTCTTTTATCACTGATTACAAAGATTCCTGAAATGAAGTTGGAGACAATGTCTTGTGATGCAAAACCTATTACAATACCTACAACACCTAAACTGATTATGATGCTTTCTAAATTGATTCCAAGAACATGCAATATCCATGCAATGGCTACAATAATCACTGTGTATTTCACTATGTCCTTAAATAGATAATGGGCAGTGAGATTCAAATCGAATTTTTGCTCTAGCTTAGTGAGCATTTTATCTCCTATTCTGATGAAGATGAGCCCACCTATTATAATCAGCAAAATGTATATGATATTCCTTAAATTAAAAAGATGAAACATAACGTCCAATATTTGAGATGTGAAATCCATTTTATCCCTATCCTCTTTTATTTTTTCTTCTCTTTTTAATAATAGTTTCCATTAGTTTTCTATTCTTTTTAATCATTGTTTACGGTTAATATGTTCTTGAAATTTATGGAAGTCTTGTCTTTTCCAATGTTAATTTCAGTAAAGTCATTTGCCACAATGGTATTTTCAAATATTTCCTTAGCTTCATTCTTTATATTCAAATCACTTGTATACCTTGTGCTTATGTGAGTCAAGACCAATAATTTGACATTTGCCTCTTTAGCTATTTCTGCAGCTTCCTTTGAAGTGGAATGGCAATTTTCAATTGCCTTGTCTTTGTCCGCATCCTCGTAAGTTGCTTCATGAATAAGAACGTCGCTGTCTTTAGCAAGTTCAATCAGTTTTTCACAAGGCCTTGTATCTCCAGAGTAAGTGACTTTCTTTCCAGCTCTTGGAGGTCCTAATACCTGTTCAGGCTTGATTATCTTTCCATCCACTTCAACCTCTTGGCCACTGTGAAGCTTTCCAAAGGCAGGGCCTACTGGAACTCCAAGCTCAATTGCCTTTTCCCTTAAGAAGCGAGGCTTTTTCTTTTCATAAATTGAATAAGCGATATTTGGAATGTTATGCTCTGCAATTATTGACTTGATGATGTATTCATCAGTTTCCACAACTATTCCTTCATCGATTTCATGAATGTTTATATTGAAATTTATTTGGAAAAATCCATAGTTGGAAATCACAGTTTTTATCTTTTCCAGTCCTTTAGGTCCATAGATATCCAAGTCTTCCTCTCTACCTCTAAATCCCATGGATTGGATGAGTCCTGCCAAACCTAGGATATGGTCTCCATGAAAGTGGCTGATGAATATCTTGTCTATTTTCATAGGGCTTATCTTAGCATAAGTCAATTGTCTTTGTGTTCCTTCCCCACAATCAAAGAGCAGTGTATCCTTAAAGTATTTCAAGATTATTCCTGCATGGTTTCTATATTTTGAAGGCACTGCAGATGAGGTTCCTAAAAATGTAATTTCCATAAAATCACTTAAATTATAAATTTTATCAGCTATTTTCGGTTGAATAGTTGAATTAAATTATATTTTGTCTTATAATTAATATTTTGTTAATTTACATATATAAATTGATTTAAATATTGATTTGATATGTAATATATATTAATGGTTTAAAACATATATTATTGTAATCAATTTTGATTTTTTATAAATGTTTTCAATAATTTTGGTGTAAAAATGGATGAAATTATAAAATACATGCTTAGAGAGGATGAAGGGTTTGGAGACATCACTTCAAATGCATTAATTCCAGAAAATAAGATATTTTATGCTAAATTGATCACTAAAGATGATGGAATCCTTGCAGGAATTGAAATCATAAAGGAAATGTTTTCAGAGTATGGCATTGAAATCATCTCCTCTAAAAAGGATGGGGATGAAATTGCAAAAGGGGATGTCCTTTTAGAGCTTGAAGGAAATGCTCGAAAGATTCTTCTTTTGGAGCGTACTGCACTTAATTTGCTTATGAGAATGTCTGGTGTTGCTACCATAACAAATAGGATAGTCAATAAGGTTCATGATGTGAACCCTAAAATAAGGGTTGCAGGAACCCGTAAGACTGCTCCTGCACTTCAGAAGTATGATAAGTTAGCTATTGCAATTGGTGGGGGAGACAGTCATAGGAATGCATTGGATGACATGATATTGATTAAGGACAATCATATTGCTGTTGTCGGTTCAGTCAAAAAGGCTCTTGAATTGGCTAAAGAAAACAATAGCTTTTCCAAAAAGATTGAAATTGAAGTTGAATCAACTGAAGATGCAATCATTGCCTGTGAAAACGGTGCAGACATTGTCATGTTTGATAACATGACTCCTCAGGAAGCTCAAGACACTCTAAATGCATTGGAAGAAAAGGATTTGAGAAAAGATGTCTTGATTGAGATTTCCGGCGGAATCACTGAAGACAACATATTGGATTATGCACCATTGGATGTGGACATTATCTCTTTAGGTTCAATAACCCATCAGGCAAGCAGCTTGAACTTTAGTTTGGACATGGATTAAAAACACTTTCGGCTTATGGGATAGATGAAAAGTTTATATGTAATATTGCATAATGTTTATATAACTTAAATATGAGGTGAAATTATGGTAAATCTCGAAAAGAATATAGAAGAAAAACTCACTGAAGTATTTAAAGGCGAATTTGAAAAGGAAGATTTTGAATTGAATTACCTTATAACCGATGATGTAATCACTTTCTTCTTCCCAATAGCAGAAGGAAAAGAGCTTTCACTCGATTCCATTGAAAAGATTTCAAGCATAATCGATGCAAGATTTGAAGGTTCCAATATTGTAAACCAAGAATACAGATATGCTTTCAATCTTGATCCTTGTATTGACTAAAATTATTGGTCTTTAAAATAAAATTTAAATTTTATTTTTTATTTATTTCTTATTAATTATTCCATAATTATTTTAATTATATTTTTATAATTTTTATTTTCAAAAAATTTATACTAATTTTTCACTATTGTTTCAAGCATAGTATATTATTTCTATTTTTTACAACAATTTTCATTGATTTTTCAATTAATAATTTTTATATTTTTCACATAATTCATAATTTTAAAAAAGGGATTTTTCAATTTTTATAAGCTATCAAAATTATTGACTTTTGCTATAATTATTCATATAGTTGTAGAGTAAACTATATGAAAAAATAATCATAAAATTAAAATAATGCGATACCTTTATATATTCCTTTAAACAAATATATTATTACATCTAGATAAGCAAATGGATTTTTTAGATTTTAAATCAATTTTTATTAAAAAATAAAAATAATTTTTCATCTAAATTTACATTTCAATTGCTTTTCATGATTTAATTGAAATTTAAATAAATTTTATTAATATTAAAATTTTTATTGTAATTTTTATACTTATGATAAATTTTTATGAACTAATTATTGCATTAGCCAGTTAATAATTCAGTTGTAATCAATTATTAATAAAATTTATAACATTTATTATGGAGACGTTATTATGGCTGAAGAAGAAATCAATAATGTTGAAATCGAAGAAGAGGAAGATGAATACTTACCTTTCGCTAAAGCAGAAGTTGTTCGTTTAATGAAACAAAACCTTGATGATGACAAAATGATCAGGGAAAGAGTAAAAGTGGAAATGAACAAGTTCTTAGGAGACATTCTCAAGCAAGTATGTGAACAACTCAATGAGTACCCATACACAACCATTGAGTACGAAATGCTTAAAGAGTCAACCTATCCATACACTAACATCAAAAGAATCAACCAAGAAAAAGAAAGAATTTTATTACACTTAAACGCTATTAAAGCAGATTGTGATGCATTAGCTATGGATGTTCAAAAAACTCTCAAATTAAAAGATGTCGTAGAGGAAGATGAGTTCACTCCATTATCTATGACAAAACAAGAAGAAGATGAAGAAGAAATAGAAGAATAAATCTTCTAATTTTCTTATTTTTTTATTTTTATTTTAAATTCAATTTTAACTACTTTTTTTAAATTTTAAATTTTAAATTTTTTCACGATTATACTTTTTTGTGGTTATACCTTTTTTTTAAAATTTTTTAACTATTTTTTTTTAATGATTTAATCAATTACAGTAAAACCAGTTTTTAGATTTTTAAGCTCTTCATCAGTTAAGGGTTCAGTTTTTGCACGAACATCCATGATTTTGCTTTGTCCGAATGGATCTTCTATAAGCAAGAGAGTTTCAAGCTCACCATCTAAAATCTTGTGCAGGTTTTCAAGAACAATCTTTCCATTTTTTTGAGAAGTCTCATCTGTAAACATATTCAATGCCCTTTCAGTTGATTCTATGAATCTTACAATCATCCCTTCCACCTTTGAGATGTATACTTCAGATTTTGGACTAGGTTCAACTTTGATTCCAACTTCTGGAAGTGAAATTGTA
>JAEEGH010026615.1_pt1 | contig 11510 bp, 10 predicted proteins | sample 9134181 | NCBI WGS metagenome assembly JAEEGH01 (sample SAMN16246544, study PRJNA631951) | gut metagenome | biome: gut microbiome; feature: rumen; material: DP-attached | host: Bos | place: Iran: Karaj | collected 2018-10 | reverse complement strand
ATAAAACCGAAGGGGTAAACCGCACTCAAAACATGCGGTATTACCCCTTCGTTTTCACCGGGAAAGAGAAAGACGGGGAAACAGGCTACGGCTACTTTGGCGCGAGATACATGGATCACGAACTCACGACCATGTGGATGAGTGTGGATCCGATGGCGGGTAAGTACCCATCTATTAGCCCTTATGCCTACTGCGCTTGGAATCCGATACGGCTGGTTGACCCGGATGGAAGAGAAATTGACGAATGGCAATTTAATCTACTAACTGGAGAGATGATAAAAACCGGGAATGGAGGTGGAAAAACTCACCAGACAGTTACATTTGTTAATCCAGATGGTACTACTACGGTAAAAGAATACGAAGGAAATGCTGTGTTATTAGATTACCGCAATGAGGGAGGAAGAATTGATTATAAACTCCAAGTTGGTAATGTCCCTCAACTTTCGCACTGTACATCTGCCGATGGGTTAACTCCCCAAGGATTAGATTTACCAGATGGTGTTGACTGGGCCATGGAGATTGGATCTATTATTATGGGGGGAGCAAGTGGTGCGGGCTATATTCCCAGCGGTATCGAATCAGTAGGACAATATATTGAGAGTTATGCAAATGAATGCCGAGGAAAATATAATAGGCCAAACGGAAATCTGACAAATGCCAAAATTAGTGAATTAACCAAAGAGTACAGGGCCACTAAGGCATTAGGAAGAGTTGGAAGAATTGGAGGTGGCCTACTCTCGGGTGTAGGGTTTGGCTTGGATGTATATAATACGATTCAAAGACCAACAATGGGTAATTATACAAGAACAGCCCTGTCTGGAATCGCATTGGGCGTTGGTATTTTCTGTGGGGGACCTGCGGTTGCTGCCGGTTTGGTTTTATACGGGGTGTTTGATGCCGCATTTGGAGATAGAGTATTTGATTTCTAATGATTAATAAAATGAATTTATTCCAAAGATTCTGGTACACTATTTTTGAATTGATTTCAAATAGATCGAATTTCAGAGACATGCCTTATGCTGGTACAGCACTGATATTATTTATCTTGGTTGAGATTCAGATTCTTACCATAATAGGCTATTGGAAATGCTTTTCTATAATGTATGGGGTGCCTTATACAAATATGAGTTATTCTAGAACCATATGGACTGTTCTTTTGTGTATTCCATTTCCTGTCATTTATTTTTATAACAAAAAGATAGGACTGCAGATAGTTGAAAGATTCAAAAAAGAGAAGGAGGCTATGAAAAAGAAAAGAAGACAGGAGACCGGAATGATAATTACTTTAAGTCTATTATTGTTGATAGGATCTCTTATATGGAGACTTTGTCAGACAGCATCACATTAAAAGAGGAAAAAAGTTGTTGTAGTGTAAGTATAGATGAAGACAGAGAGTCGATATCTGGCCGGAAGACAATTGATTGTCCACAGAGCACAAAAAACCGAAGGGGTAAACCGCACTGAAACCATGCGGTTTTACCCCTTTGTTTCCACCGGGAATGACCCCCGTAAGGGGCGGCGAATACCGCGGAATGAAATCAAATACAATGAGCAACGCGACGAGGAAACCCCTATAAAGAAAGATAACATATTTTTTAATGTGAGCGGGGCGACCTGCGCTGCAATAATACTATTCAAGCAAATAGTCTGCCAAGTAAGGGACAGCAAACAGGACGGTTCCCGAATGTGGGCTGAAAAAAAGTATGTGAATTTACCTTGCCAGTCTTCTTCATCCCTCTTTTATTTTCTTTTATTCTTCTTTATTCTTTTCGGAATGCAACGATACGAATGTTTTTTGGAATGGCAAAAAATATTTTTAGGGATGGGGAAAGGGGGCCAGCTTGGCGCCATCGGGTCGACGGATAGCCACATGGTCATCAGTTCGTGGTCTATATGGCGGGCGCCGAAATAACCGTAGTCGGTTTCCGAATCCTTCTTTTGTCGGTGAAAATGAAGGGAAGAAACCGCACGTTTCTTGTGCGATTCTGTAGAATATTGTTGTATGCTGGCTGATTCAAACTTTTTTTAGTTGTTCCCCCAGAGATGCAGACGTTATCCTGTCACCTTCTTTATTCTCAAGAACTCCACGAATTTGTTATACTGTCAAGAATATGTAGTCCCTCCCATTCCGAAACTACATTTGCAATTACATAGTGATCAAGGGTGTTTTTCTTGAAAGCAACAAAATAAGACAATTCATTAATGTGAACCATTCCACAATCAGTCATAATACCAGCCTGCACTATCTCAGACTCTGGTATATCCGGATCATCTTTAATCCGATATGCAACAATATACTCGCCACAAACATCTATTTCAGTATGGGTTTCTTGACTCATAAAACAAGGAGGAATCTGATTTATACAATATATGTCATAATCGCCTTGTTCTCTCATAAATAGAACTTCTATAATTGGCAAACAACTATCTGATACATTGTTGTTTCTCTTCCAATAATTATTGGCAACGTTTGCCAATAACATTTTCCTTTGCAAATACAAATTGGCTCCACATTTTTTTTGGGATATATTTTGCACTTCCTGACAATATTCCAAGTCCTGGTTTAAGATTATCCCCAACTGTATCTCATCATTGTTTCTAGACCTTTGTGGATTGTCACAGGCTTTATTCCCGCATCCTGACACCATTATAAGCATCAGTAGAGGTAGGATTATCGGTTTTTTCATATTGAATTATATTGTAAGATTATCGTTTATTAATAGTATGGAGACCCAAAAAGATTCCTTTCTCACAATATCCGACAATACCATCTTTTTGTGAGATAATATAATTATTGGAAATACCATATACACTTTGCAACTGATGTGCGGCTCTTGTATCAGCAAGACTAGGTATACCTTTCCCTCCTCTCCCGTTTTTGTCATTAGGATGAGTGTGGAAAAAGTATTGTAGTTTCTTTTCATCAGATGTTCTCGTCAAATCCCCCATTGTCCAATTGCTATTATAAGCATCATTTTCAGTCCATCCAAACACATCCAGCTCGTCTGTGAAAAATGCTGAAGTAAATCCCACCCCACACAATTCCTTTTTACATTGAAAGGAGATGAATTGGGCAACCTTCAATCCATCTGCTTGATTATTCCCATAAGTAGAAAATCCAGTCACTGATAAGTCTTCTCCTTTTTTGCCATTTAAAACGCCTTTTGAAAAAACAATACTTTTGCCTGCTTCCTTAAAAGTTTTTGCTCTACCAATACCCTCATACGTCCCCGCGATTATCTTATCAGTATTATCTTTTGTTTTCTGATATAATTTTAACGACCCATCGGAGACATCTAAACGGTATACATCTCTTCCATCCGAATCAACCAACCTCACAGGATTCCAGAAACAGTACGCATACGGGCTTATACTCGGATATTTGTCCGCCATTGGGTCAACGGAGAGCCACATGGTCATCAGCTCGTGGTCCATGTAACGGGCACCGAAATAGCCGTAGCCGGTTTCCTCGTCCTTCTCTTTCCCGGTGAAAACGAAGGGGTAATACCGCATGTTTTGAGTGCGGTTTACCCCTTCGGTTTTATGTGCTATTCGATTCATGCATCTACACTTCCCTATCCATTGGTCAAACATCAGTACAGGAACCCAAGCATCCACAGCGGCAGCTTGGCACCATCGGGCATATCCCAGTCGTCAGCGAAGATATAGGAGTCTTCCACGCCCGCTATCTGCGAGAAAGTCTTGTTGCGCCCGCCAATCTCGAATGTGTATTTCGCATCCACCTTGAAGTCGCCCTGTGCCTTCCCATACTCGACGTTGTGCGAATCCGAAAGGGCACAGATGGCAAAGGTCTCGCGTAGCGTGCCCACTTCCACCTTCGTCGGTGCCAGCGCATACATCAAGTTGGTGTTCTCCATATAGATCTTGTCGGGCTTGGTGAGTTTGCCTATCTTCTTCTTGTCCGAGTACAGCAGGTTCAGAACCTTGGCGTCACCCAGATATTTGAGGTATTCCACCACCGTGTCGCGCCCGATTTCCAGTGCTGCGGCAATCCTGTTTGCATTCAACTCAAACGGCACCTCGCTGCAAATCATCGCCACGAGCGCCTGCAACTTCCTGACGTTGGCCACATCTACCTTGCAAATCTGCGGCAGCTCAGTATCGATGATATAGTTTACCACTTGCTCAATTTTGGTGTAGTATTCGCCCTCGCCCTCCAGCAGGAAGGGGTAGTAGCCCTTCTCCAGATACTCTTTGAACAGTGCCACCGGCTTGCACTTGGCCGAAACCGTCTGCCACAGGTCGTAGGGGTGTGCCAGTATGTCTTCCAGCGACCATTGGGGGAACGAAAGCCCGTGATAGAAACGTAGCGCTTCGCGGAAAGAGAGACCCGGCATCGTGTATTTTACGGCGCGTCGCGAGAGGTCGGCATCGCCCTCCTTCAGGCTCAGCAGCGACGAGCCGCTCACAATCATTCCCAGGTCCGGATACAGTTCGTATATCTCCTTGATTTCGCGGCTCCAATCCGTAGTGGCGGGATGGTACTTGTGAATCTCATCGACCACCAGCAGCTTGCCACCACGCATCACGAACTCCTCCGCCAACCCCACCAGCGTGCGCATAGAGAAGTCCACAGTATCGGCCGAGCAGTACAGGACGGTGCGGTCGCCCAGCGCGTAGTGCTGCTTCAGGTATTGTTTGATGAGCGTTGATTTCCCCACCCCTTTGGCACCCATGATGCTGACGAGCCGGCTGTTCCAATGAACCTCATCCATTTTCTCGCGGATAATCTCCGTCGAAGTATTAGCTAAAAGCCTGTCACTCTTTCTATAAAGCGTATCCATAGTCTCTTGTTATATGGTGCAAAGATAATAAAAATGTTGCATATACAATACATTTTTTATAAAAAATGTTGTTTGTGCGCAACAAAAACCATTCTTTTACCATTCTCGCCCCCCCCCCTCACTTTTCACTTTTAACTTTTCACTCCCCCCCCTCCCTGCCCCCACCTCTCATTTTTCACTTTTTGCTTCCCTTCCCATCCCCTCCACCATCCCATATTCCTCATAGGAAATTTCTTTCAATCTAGCAGTTCTCACAACCATCAATCGGGTGAAATAATTATTTTGCCGTTTCGAAATTTATTTGTAACTTTGCAAATCGAAAGAAATCGTATTCGACAATGAAGAAGAACCTGTCAAAATCACGCTACACGGCTTTCTGCCAATGTCCACGCAATATGTGGTTGGGTGTGTACAAGCCCGAATTGGCCAAGGTTGACGACTCTGCGGAGGCTCGCTTCGAGAAGGGTACCGAAGTGGGAGAATTGGCCAAACGAATATTTCCCAATACTGTTGATGTTACCACATACGATGGCGAACGCCTTGATTTGGCGGCCATGATTGAGAAGACGAAGCAATGCATTGCCGATGGGGCAGAATGTATCGCCGAAGCGGCTTTTTCTTACGATGGGTGCTATTGTGCTGTTGACTTGCTGCACCGCGAGAGTGGCGGCTGGGCTATCTATGAGGTGAAGAGCAGTACCTATAAGAGCGACAAGGATGATAACGAAGACTCTCTGCGGGTTTATCTACAGGACATTGCCTATCAGCGCCATGTGCTGGAGCAATGCGGCCTGAAGGTCACTGGCACATACCTTGTACGGCTCGACAGCAACTATGTGCGGGATGAAGAACTGGACTTACACGGCTTATTCCATATCAAAGACGTGGCAGAATTACTAGAGAATGAGTACTTGAAGGTATCGTTCAATTTGCCCATCGCGAAGCATATACTGCAAGGTGCAGACATGCCCGATACCGACATTGACGTACATTGCAACAATCCTTATTCATGTGCTTTCTTTAAGTACTGCCTTGGAGAGGTGCCGGAGCCGAATGTCTTCGACCTTTACCGCATGAACTTCGACAAGAAATGTGCCCTATACCGTGAGGGCAAGGTGGACTTTGAGAGTCTGCGTGGTGAGCAGCTGACGGAAATGCAGCAACTACAGGTGGAGAGTTTCCTTAATGGGTCGCAATTGGTTGATGCCGATGCCATACGGCAATATCTCGGACAATTGAGTTATCCGCTCTACTTCCTCGACTTCGAGACTTATCAGGATGTCGTGCCACAGTTTCCGGGGACAAAACCTTATCAGCAGATAACATTCCAGTATTCGTTGCATTATATTGAACAGGAAGGTGGAGAAATCAAACATAAGGAGTTTCTTGGCGAGTCGGGCACTGACCCTCGACGGGCGTTGGCCGAGCAGATTTGCAGAGATATTCCGATGGGTGTCTGCACCACGGCCTATAATAAAGGTTTCGAGTGTGGACGTCTGAACGAGTTGGCCGATGCCTACCCCGATTTGGCTGACCATCTACGGGACATTGCCGACCATATCGTCGACCTTATCGAGCCTTTCCGCAAGAAGATGCTCTATCTGCCAGAGATGAACGGTTCGTTCAGCATCAAGCGTGTACTGCCGTCGCTCTTCCCCGATGACCGGAATTTGGATTACCACAACCTTACCGGCAGCGTACACAACGGCGGCGAGGCTATGGATATCTTCCCCCGCATCAAGGACATGCCGCCCTCCGAAGCCGCAGCCGCCCGTGAGTCGCTCCTCCGCTACTGCGAACTCGACACTTTGGCGATGGTCAAGGTGTGGGAAAAACTGAAAGAAACAATCAAATAAGTTATTAATATGCAAGAAACAATTTCCACACAAAAAATGACTCTATACAGATGCTTTAAAAGTGATCCCTCCTTGCCGTCGGATGAGATGTATAGCAGTAGTCTATTTGATTTGATTGGTAAGAAAGAACCTGACCAAACCAAGTCACTTGGCTACGTCTTGGCACATTCCAGACCTGTAATGTATCTCCTATTGGAGAAAATTGTCGGAGCTGGGCGAGCAAAGAAGCTGATGGCATATAACTGTATTGTCGATTGTGAATTTCTGTTGGAAAGCGATAGGAATACTAAAGAAAGGGCGGACATCGTAATCCGATTTCCTGAACAAAATGAGGTCATTATTATTGAGGCGAAGAGTTTGAAGGCAAAAACGGAAGCTTTCAATGCCATCAATCAGGCTATTGGATATGCAAGAAAAATGAATTTCGACAGATGCACAGTTGTTTCGTTGACAAACAATAAAATGTATGGTTTTGGCGATCATAAAGATTACGCCTGCGATATTGTTCCTTTGCAATGGAGTGACATCGTTGACATTTTTGACACTGTTGTACGCAAAAACAGAGACAGAGAGGTTACGTTGGAAAAAGATTTTCTTAACTATATTTTAAAAATAAATGGTCTTATGAAATATTATGACATTGAAGTCCTGTCTATCCCCGCAGGCGGAACAATAGATGGGGTTACCAAAGCAGGCGTATACGAATGTCCGTCGCAAGATGCGCCATACAAAAGCAGGGGAGAGCATAAGCCTCTCTTTATGGCTTTTCGTGGGGAAAAAGGAATGGTTGAAAGATTATATAAGGTCGCAGAAATTATTTCCACTCCCATAGCTGGTAGTGACTACACTATTGCTAAAGAAAACTTAGCCCTAACCCCAGAGATTGTTAAAAAGATTGAGAAATATAAGGAGATTGTCAAATATGATACCGAAAATGGAGATAAACGTCCCAAATGGGTATTTATCCTTGATGAAGAGAAAAGTATCACCTTGCCTCATCCTGTGATTTACAAGAAAAATAACTCTTTCGTTGAAACACAAAGACCTTTGCGAGATTATTTCGACACCCAAAAAATGGAAGGAGATTATATTGTGTTTTCTTGAATCTTAACATTTCTTTAACATTTAATTTGAAAATAATGCGTATATTCGCATTGTTGACAAATTAAATGTTATTGTTATGGTAATTCATCAAGACAATCTCGCGTTCAGCGTGCTGAACGACAACGAAGTAAAAGTCCTGCATCTCTACCCTCGCACGAGCGATGTGACCCGTCTCGTCATACCGCCGCATGTGCAAGGTTACCGCGTCTCTGTCATCGCGAAGAAAGCTTTCTACGAGTGCACCAAGCTGCGCCGTATGACACTGCCGTCGTCCCTTCGCAGCATCGAAGCTGAGTGTTTCGGCTTGTGCAGCAAACTAGAAGAGATCAACCTCCCCGACAGCATCACCCATATCGGTAAAGGTGCTTTCGAGGGTACGCTCGCATTGCAAAAAGTAGTGCTGCCCCGCAACCTCGCCACGCTGCCCGAAGCGTTATTCTACGACAGCGCCGTGAGCGAAGTGACGCTGCCCGAAAACATCACCGAAATCCCCACCGCCTGCTTCTACGACTGCCGCAACCTGCGCAGCATCGTGCTGCCCGCCAGCGTCACACGAGTAGCATCCGACGCGTTCTACTACTGCGTGAACCTCGAAGAAGTCGTTGCTCCTACCGCCATCGACCACATTGAGATGTTCGACGGTGAGAAAAAATCCGAACTGAAGGTTAAGAATTACCAAGATTGAATTATATATAAATATGGAAAACTTGAAGCAATTTACCTTGATTGACGCCATCGAGCGTGTGGCTGCAAAAGCCAAAAAGTCGAAGTTGGACGACCAACTCTTCGTCGACTGCAAGGAAGAACTTGCATTCCTCGCCGAGAGCTATGGTATCACCACCCGGCAGGCGGTGTTCTTCACCGTCTTCCTTGACCGCAACTGCCGCTATGTGGATTACGACGACCTGGCCACCTACCTCGACATTTCTAACATACGCATCCTCAGCTATAGCGGAGACGTCGAGGCGTTGACCCGCCACCGGCTGCTGCGCTACCATCGCCGCGGAAAGGACGAGGACACCTTCATTGTGCCCGCTGCCGTCCTCCGCGCCCTGAAGCACAACGAGGCCTACCATATGCCGCCGAACACGGGGCTCGACTGCTGCGAGCTATTCGCCCGCCTGAAGGTACTCTTCGATGACCTCGGCGACGAGACCATCACTCCCGACGAACTGGGCGAGGAGGTGAAAACCCTGCTGAAGCAGAACCCCCAGCTGACCTTTGCCAGAAAGGTGTGCGCGCTGAAGGTGCGTTCCATCGACCAGCTGTTGCTCGTTCTCTTCTGCCACCTATTGGTCAACGAGGACGACGACGACGTGCGCTTCAATCAGATAGAGCCTCTCTACGAGAACAAAGCAACCTTCATGCGGCTGCGGTCGGAAATGAGCAACGACGCCAATCCCTTAATGCACATGAAGCTGATAGAACACCTGTGTGCCGACGGCATTGCCGACAACAACCGCTTCCATCTCACCGAACATGCCAAGCGCGAGCTGTTGGGCGAGCTGAACATTAGCGTGGCTGCCGACACTGCTGCCGATGTGATGAAACCCGATAGCATCGGGGAGAAGGAACTCTTCTATTGCGACAAGGTAGACCGTCAGGTCGAGGAGTTGGCGTCGCTGCTCGATGCGAAGCGCTACAAGGAGGTGCACGAACGCATGCGACAGCGGGGCTTCCGACAGGCGTTCACCTGCCTCTTCCACGGGGGTCCGGGGACGGGAAAGACCGAGACGGTGTACCAGCTGGCGCGCCGCACAGGGCGTCAGGTGATGGTGGTCGACGTGCCGCAGATCAAGAGCAAGTGGGTCGGTGAGAGCGAGAAGAACATCAAAGCCCTCTTCGACCGCTACCGTACGCTGGTGGCGAAGTTCGACGTTGCGCCCATCCTCCTCTTTAACGAAGCCGACGCCATCATAGGCATCCGCAAGCAGGGAGCGCAGAATGCCGTCGACAAAATGGAAAATACCGTGCAAAACATCATCTTACAAGAAATGGAGACCTTGGACGGCATCCTCATCGCTACCACCAACCTGACAGAAAACCTTGACAGCGCCTTCGAACGCCGATTCCTATACAAGATACGCTTCGAGCAGCCCGACGCTGCGGTGCGCTCAAAGATATGGCAGACGATGATTCCCGAGTTGCCGACGGATATCGCCGATGCCCTTGCCGGTGAGTATGATTTCAGTGGCGGTCAGATAGAGAACATCGCCCGCAAATATACCGTCAGTTGCATCCTGCACGGCGCCTCTGATTTTCCGCAGGACACCCTCGAGGAGCTGTGCGGCAACGAGAAGATGAGTTCGTCAGCGACTAGGAGAATAGGGTTTGCCGCATGAATCAAAATTATTTCGTATCTTTGCAATTGCATTATGATGAAGAAACGCGTATATTTCGATATGGACAATGTCATCGTCGACTTCCAGTCGGGCCTCGACAAGGTGGACGATGCCACGAAACAGGCCTACGGGGACCACCAGGACGACATACCCGGCATTTTCGGGCTGATGGAGCCGATGCCTGGAGCCATTGAGGCGCTGCACAGGATTGAAGAACATTACGACTGCTATATCCTCTCCACCGCCCCTTGGGCCAATCCGTCGGCATGGGCCGACAAGGTGCGGTGGGTGACCACGCACCTAGACGACATATTCCACAAGAGACTCATCATAAGTCACCACAAGGAATTGCTCCGAGGGGAATATCTTGTAGACGACCGCCCGAAAAATGGCGCCAGCGAGTTTCGGGGGAAATGGATTCAGTTCGGCTCTCCGGAATTCCCCGACTGGGCCGCTGTGGAAGACTACCTGTGTCGCAAGATGATGAAATATAGGGTGGTAGAGAACGGAAAAGTGTGGTACACAAACGACTACGAGGAGACGGTGCGCGGTTTCAGCTGGTCTATCTGTATGGCTCGCGATGGCCAATCCCCCCACGGCTTCACCTGTGAGATATTTGATAACAAAACAGGCGAGCTGATGCATAGGGAAGCGTATAAAGGGGGGCAGTTTTGAGTTAAGAGTTATGAGTTAAGAGTTAATATTTAGGCGGTAGGGAGTGATAGGATGTGCAGGGAGTGCAGATTTTTTTGCCGAATCGGCAAAAAGTCGTACCTTTGCACTTGAAATATTTTTATTGTTGGCAAAGAATTAAAGCTAGAGCGAAACATGATTTCAAGCATTATCGACGTACCGCGTCAGCACGACCAGAACGACCTTTTCGGCATCAATGTATATCAGGATGCGCTGATAGATTTTGTCAAGCACACCGACACGCCCATCACCATCGCTTTGCAGGGCGAGTGGGGTAGCGGCAAGACGTCGCTGATGAACTTGCTGCGGTGGAATCTCTGCGACGACGAGGGCGCACCGTTCTATCCGATATGGATCAACACTTGGCAGTACTCGCTGATGAAGTCGCCCAACCAGGCCATCATGAGCATTCTCGACGGCATCATCAACCAGATAGGAGCCCTCAATCCCAGCGACCAGCGGTGGAACGACAGCAAGAAGAAGATAGGCAAACTGTTTAAGAAGATGGCCAAAGTGGGTACACAGGTGGCCGTTTCTGCCGCCGGCTTTGACGGAGGTGCGGTAGCTGAACTCTTCGAAGGCGAGGAAGCGTCTCCGCAGAGCGACATCAGCCAGCTCAAGGACGAGATAGAGTCGCTGATAGCCGATGCCCTCGAGCATAACCCGGCGAAGAAAGGCTTCACCTTCTACATCGACGACCTCGACCGCAT
>JAEEGH010026613.1_pt1 | contig 11510 bp, 12 predicted proteins | sample 9134181 | NCBI WGS metagenome assembly JAEEGH01 (sample SAMN16246544, study PRJNA631951) | gut metagenome | biome: gut microbiome; feature: rumen; material: DP-attached | host: Bos | place: Iran: Karaj | collected 2018-10 | reverse complement strand
TGCCTCTTCCACCACGGGCCACGGCGAATTCGACAACGACATCAAGAATGCAGTCGGTCGCTGGACTTTCAACAAGGTCAAGTCGGGAAACACCACCGTGACGATCCCCTTCACGTTCACGGAATAGGACTTTGAAATCCCGTAAATGATACCATTCCGGTGGCTAGCAGCTGCCGGAATTCCTTTTTTGCCTTGTGGAATAGGCCTCCGCTTTTGTGGATGCTGAAAAATTATATAGATTATCTGAAAAAAATTTCTGGTAGAGGTTAGGTTATGCTAAAAGCGAAAGATGGACTTTCTTTTGTTGTTGCGGCAGTTTCCGTTCTGCTGCTTGTCGCCTGCGGCGATGACGATAGCGATTTTGCGACTCGCCCGTCGGATGGTTCGTCTTCCAGCGTCACACCGAAGTCGAGCGATAGCGAGACAAGTGTGTCCACTGGAACCATGACAGATTCCCGCGATGGCCAGACGTACAAGACGGTCACCATCGGCACTCAGACTTGGATGGCGGAGAACCTCAACTACGCATACACTGGTGTACCCTTTAAAGTTTATAGCTATACCTCTGATTCCACCAGTTGGTGCTACGAAGACGGGGAAAGCAACTGCGCCAAGTACGGACGCTTTTACACTTGGGCTGCAGCGATGGACAGCGTGGGAACATGGTCTACGAACGGCAAGGGCTGCGGCTATAAGAAGACATGCTCTCCGACTTATCCTGTTCGCGGTGTTTGCCCAGAGGGCTGGCATTTGCCAACAATAGAGGAATTCGAAACTTTGTTCACTGCAGTCGGCGGTCAATCAACCGCAGGCAAGGTGCTCAAGTCCACATCCGGATGGAATAGTGGTGGCAATGGCTCGGATGCCTTCGCCTTCTCCGCGCTCCCTGCCGGCCACAGGGACTACTACGGGAATTACAACAGCGAGGGCGACTACGCGCACTTCTGGAGTTCTACAGAGAGCAATAGCGACGACGCGTACAGCATGTACTTGTTCTATAGCGTCGGCGATGCGTGCCTGGACTACGACGGCAAGTTCACCGGGTTTTCTGTTCGTTGCCTCAAAGACTAGTAGTGAGGCGAGTGCAGCGCAGAAATGTTTGCATTTCTGCATTGCCGAGCAGAGCAGCGAGGGACTCCGTAGGAGTCCCCTCACAAGCCGGGTGAAGCGGCCCCTTTTCAATTTTTTTTGAGCGGGTCCCTGTTCTTGCGTTTGTTTCTCCTTTTTGCTATATTCTCACGCGGAACAAAATGGAGAAATTGAAATGACCGATCCGCGTATTACGAAACTTGCAGAAAATCTGATTAACAACGCGCTAGCCCTGAAGGCGGGCGAGAATATCCTTATCGAAACCACCGACACGCCCGACGAAGTCTCTACCGAGCTCATCAAGGCTGTCGAGAAGGTGGGCGGAAACGCCTTCGTGCGCAATTCCAAGAGCCGTGTGCGTCGCCAGATGCTTCTTTCCGCAAGCGAAGCCCAGATGAAGGTCGAGGCCGAACTTGCCCTTGCCGAAATGAAGAAGATGCAGGCCTACATCGCCATCCGCGGGGCCGACAACTTTATGGAAAATTGCGACGTGAGCGACGAGAAGATGCTCATGTACCGCAAGATGACTAAGGAAACGCTCGACTACCGCGTGAACAAGACGCGCTGGTGTGTACTCCGCTGGCCGAACGCCTCCATGGCGCAGGGCGCGAAGATGAGTACCGAGGCGTTCGAGGACTTCTACTTCCGGGCTTGCCTCGCGGACTACCCGCGCATGGCGAAGGCTGCCGAAAACCTCGTGAACCTCATGAACCGTACCGACAAGGTGCGACTTGTGGCAAACGGCACCGACATCACGTTCAGCATCAAGGATATCCCCGCGATTCCGTGCTGCGGCAACATGAACATCCCGGACGGCGAGGTCTATACCGCACCGGTGCGTGGCAGCATCAACGGCATAATCCACTACAATACGCCCACGCTTTACGAGGGCAAGCAGTTCAGCAACATCCGCCTGGAATTCAAGGACGGGAAGATTGTGAACGCTACCTGCGAAACGGGCGACAATGCGCAGCTCAACGCCATTCTCGATACTGACGAGGGTGCTCGCTACGTGGGCGAGTTCGCCATCGGTTTCAACCCGTTCGTGAATGCGCCGATGTGCGACATCCTCTTCGACGAGAAGATTGCGGGCTCCATCCACTTTACGCCGGGCATGTGCTACGAGGAAGCCCCGAACGGCAACAACTCCGCCATCCACTGGGACCTGGTGCTCATCATGCGTCCGGAATACGGCGGCGGCGAAATCTGGTTCGACGACAAGCTCATCCGCAAGGACGGCCTGTTCGTGATTGACGAACTCAAGTGTCTGAACCCGGACCAGCTCGGGAAATAATTGCTAGAATCAAAAAAACCGTCCTTTGCGGGACGGCTTTTAGTATTAGCGTATGGATCCTATCAGTCGCGTTCTCGCCCTTGGCTCGAACGCTCCTTCCAGGATGACATAGGGAAGATTACATCTTCAACAGAATTTCACCGATCTGCACGGCGTTGAGAGCAGCGCCCTTGCGGATCTGGTCACCGGTGAGCCACAGCGTGTTGCTGTTCTCGTCGGCGAGGTCCTTGCGGATACGGCCCACGAAGATGTTGTCCTTGCCGGCGCTTTCGAGCGGCATCGGGTACACATAGTTCTGCGGATCGTCCTTGAGGGTCACGCCCGGGGCGTTCTTGAGGGCGTTGCGGATTTCTTCGACAGAAACCGGACGCTCGGTCTCGAACCACACGGATTCGGAGTGGGAGCGGAGAGAGCTCACGCGCACGCAGGTGGCGCTCGTACGGACGTCGGAGTGCATGATCTTGCGCGTTTCGTTGAACATCTTCATTTCTTCCTTCGTGTAGTCGTTTTCCGTCATCTTGTCGATCTGCGGAATCACGTTGTACGCGAGCTGGAACGGGAACTTGTTGATGTGCGTGGTAGAACCAGTCTCGAGGATGTCCTTGTACTGCTGCTTGAGTTCTTCCATGGCGACGGCACCGGCGCCGCTAGCGCTCTGGTAAGAGGAAATGTGGATCTTCTTGATGTGGGAGATCTTCTCGATCGGGTTCAAGACGACGACCATCATGATGGTCGTGCAGTTCGGGTTCGCGATGATGCCCTTGTGGAGCTTGATGTCTTCGGGGTTCACTTCCGGAACGACGAGCGGAACGTTCGGGTCCATGCGGAAGAAGCTCGTGTTGTCCACGACCACGGCACCGTTCTCGACGGCGATCGGGGCGAATTCCTGGGAGATTGCCGCACCGGCGGAGCTGAGCACCAGGTCGATACCCTTGAAGGAATCCTTGTTCAGGACTTCGCACTTGAGCGTTTCGCCCTTGAACTTGAATTCCTTGCCTGCGCTACGTTCGGAGGCGAGGAGCTTCAGGCTCTGCAGCGGGAAGTTGCGTTCCTCGAGGATGGAGAGGATTTCTTGGCCTACGGCGCCTGTGGCACCCATGATGGCAACGTTGCGAATCATATTTAACCTTTAATTATTCTTCTTGTTGAGGTTGGTAGTTTGATTTTAAGTTCTCGATGTCGATCCAGAAGCGGTCGAGGTAGTTCTTGGCCTGCGCTATCTGGTTGCGGCACTGCCTATACTGGTTCGCCTGCTCTTCTGCATTGTCCTGCAGGGCGTAGGTGTAAAGCGAATAGGCGGCAAGACGAACGCTTTCGCTTGCTTGGATAAGTTCGGAATGCGCCTCGCTCGATTCGTGCGGGTGGAAAAGCCCGAGAGTCTTCTTGTTGAGCGCGGTCGCGTTGTTGTTGATGGCGAGGGCCTGCTGGCTCCTCTGTTCGCGTTCGGCTTCGCTGATGTTCGCGGGCAGGGTGCCGAAGCTCTCCATGGCGGCGATGATGGATTTCATGCGCGCGATGACCTTCGTGCACTCGTCAACGTACTTGTCGAGCCTGCCCTTGGCGGCATCGCTCATGCGGGGCTGTGAACCGGGAGCCGTAGTGCCCGGATTCTGGACGCCGGCCTTCTTGGGTGCTTCCTGCCACTTGCCGCCTTCGCCGTTCTGGAACGAGGCGATGTAGTCCTGGTACTTTGCATTCTGGGCCGCGAGTTCGGCGGGCGTGTAGTCGGCCGTGACGAGGAGCGTCGGGCGTTCCCAGTAGGCGATTCCCACGAATGCCGAGAACATGAATACGCAGAAGAGGATGTTAGCGACCTTGGCCGGGACGTCCTCGCTGCGGACGGTGTTCAGGATGCCGAAGAAGAGGAGGCTTGCAAATGCGAGAAGAAGCCCGCCATCGGCATTGTAGCTGATGAACGAGTTCTTCGTGAAGTAGAACAGGCAGTCCATTATCACGACGACAAGCGAAAGCCCCGCGCCGATGATCTTGTGCATACGTTCGGGGGCGGCTGCCGTCTGGAGAATAGTGATGAACGTGATTCCGAGCGGGAGCACGAACATCAATGCAATATTGGCTACGTCCTGGTTCATAGGCGAACGCTAGAACGGGAGGTCGTCGTCGCCTTCGGGCATGGCGCTTTCGAAGGCGGGGGCGCTGTTCTGCGAGGAATAGCTGTTGCCCTGGCTTGCGCCCTGACCGTAGCTGCTGCCCTGGCCTGCGCCTGCACCCGGGGTGCGGGGGCCGAGGAGCTGGAACGTATCCATGTTCACTTCGGTGGCGTAGCGCTTCTGGCCGTTCTGGTCGGTCCAGCTGCGGTTGGTGAGGGTGCCTTCCACGTAGAGGCTCATGCCCTTGCGGATGCCGAGCTGCTCGACGATGTCGGCGATCTTGCCCCAGCCGACAATGTTGTGCCAGTCGGTCTGTTCCTTCTGCTCGCCGTTATTGTCGCGGTAGCGGCGGCTGGTGGCGAGGGAGAATGCGACACGCTTGCGGCCGCCGGTTTGGCTCATGCGAATTTCAGGGTCCTTTCCGATGTTACCAATGAGCATCACTTTGTTGAGATATGCCATATTTTACCTATTTGTTGTTTTTTTTGTCTTTCCAAAAATAAAAAATTCATTTTGACACTTTGTGCCATTTTTGGGATTTTTTTTGACTTTGGCGACATAATTTTATATTTTGGGACGTATGACTACTTTGGCACTTTCACGTTTTGAAAAAGTTTTCCCCGCAAATCTCAGGGGCAAGCGCCTCGGCGCGGTCCTTCACCCGGCCTCGGTCCTGCCCGACCTGCACTATACCCTCGACCTCCTGAAGGAATACGACGGCAAGCTGTTCAAGCTTTCAGCCCTTTTTGGACCGCAGCACGGCATCAAGGGCCACACCCAGGACAACATGATCGAATGGGAGGGCTACACCGACCCCGAACTGGGCATTCCCGTCTATAGCCTGTACGGCGAACACCGCGAACCCACGCCCGAGATGCTCAGCCACGTGGACATGATGCTCGTGGACCTGCAGGATGTGGGTGCGCGCTGCTACACGTTCATCTGGACTCTGTTCCTTTGTATGAAAGCCTGCGAGAAGGCTGGAATCCCCGTGGTCGTTGTGGACCGTCCGAACCCCATCAACTGTGTGGACGAGGAAGGCCCGGTGCTGGATTTGAATTACACGAGTTTCGTGGGACTCCACAGCATCCGCACGCGTCACGCGAAGACCATCGGCGAACTTGCGGTGCAGTTCAAGGAAGAACGTTTCCCGAAGTGCGAACTCTACGTGCTCGGCATGGAAGGCTACGATAAGAAAATGTGGTACGACCAGACGGGACTTCCGTGGATTTTGCCGAGCCCGAACATGCCGACTCTCGATACCGCCATCGTTTATCCGGGCATGTGCCTGTTCGAGGCGACCAACGTGAGCGAAGGCCGCGGCACCACGCGCCCGTTCGAGATTTTCGGTGCGCCGTTTATCGATGCGGTCAAGCTCTGCAAGTATATGAACGGTCTCAAGCTTCCGGGAGTTTACTTCCGCGAGAATTACTTCCAGCCTACGTTCCACAAGGGCGCGGGCCAGATATGCGGCGGTGCGCAGATTCACGTGCTCGACCGCGACAAGTTCCGCAGTTTCGATATGGCGGTAAAGCTCTTGCAGTACATCTTCAACGAGTACCCGAACGATTTTGCCTGGAAGCAGCCGCCCTACGAATACGAGTTCAAGAAGTTGCCTATCGACATTCTGCTCGGCAACGGCACGTTCCGCAAGGAATTCATCGAGAGCAGCATTTAACCCGGAGGAAATATGATTCAACCTGTCAACGGAAAATTCGAGATGCCCGCCCTCCCGTATGCGGCAGCGGACTTGGCTCCGGCCCTGAGCGCGGAGACCATCGAGTTCCACTACGGAAAGCACCTGCAGACTTACCTCAATAACCTGAACGCGGCCCTCCCGGGAAGCGCTTTCGAGGGCAAGTCCATCGAAGAAATCGTGATGAGCGCCGAAGGCGGCGTGTTCAACAATGCGGGCCAGTTCCTGAACCACTACATGTACTTTATGCAGTTTGCGGCCCCGAAGGCGAACAACGCTCCGGTGGAGAAGATTGCCGAGGCCATCGCGCGCGATTTCGGCTCCTTCGAGAAGTTCCAGGAAGAATTCCAGGCGAAGGGCGCGGGCCTCTTCGGTTCCGGCTGGGTGTGGCTCTCCGCCGATGCGAGCGGCAAGCTCGTGATTACGCAGGAAGGCAACGCCCAGAACCCGCTCACCAAGGGCCTCAAGCCGCTCCTCACGTTCGACGTGTGGGAACATGCCTACTACATTGACTACCGCAACCGCCGTCCGGACTACCTCAAGGCGCTCTGGAGCATCGTTAACTGGGACGAAGTCAACAAGCGCCTCGGGTAATTGGGATATTTATTCCCGTTGGATTATTATTTCCCGCTTTTTTGCGGGAAATTTTTTTTGTTCTTGGACGAAAAATGGCTTTTTTCGGATGAAAATATCTATTTTCATTGTTGTAGATGTGTTTGGCATGCTTTTTGCAATAATATGGGCAAACAACATTAACGTATGAGGTGTAAAATGAAAACCAAAATGATTCCCGTATTAGCACTGTCCATGATGGGCATTTTTGCTAGTGCAGCATTCGCTCAGGAAGAAGCCGTTCCGGCTTCGGATGACGCTGTTGCTCAGGAAGTCGCTTCTCCGGAAAAGGTTGACCCTAGGGCCGACCGTGCCAAGGAACGCTTTGAACGCAAGGATGCCAAGAAGGCCGAGATCGCTGAACACAAGGCAGAGATGAAGGCCCTGAAGGAAGAACGTGCTGCCGCCCGTGCTGAACGCAAGGAGGCCAAGAAGGCTGAAATTGCCGAACACAAGGCAGAGATGAAGGCCTTGAAGGAAGAACGTGCTGCTGCCCGTGCCGAACGCAAGGAAGCCAAGAGGGCAGAAAAGGAGGCCCGCAAGGCTAACAAGGGCAAGGGCCACTCGTAAACCGTCAAAAAGTCCTAATCACAATTACAAGGGCACGGGATTCCGTGCCCTTTTTGCATATTCCCAGTGAATTAGTTGCCCGAGCTGTCTAGATATCCCAGCTGACTCCGGCCTTCAGCTGCGAGAAGATTATCCGCTTGGTATCGGTGAATTCCCTGTTCTTCTTTCTTTTCGGGACGATATATGCCCTGTAGAACTGGTCCATGCCAATGAACACGCCGAAAATGTTTGGCTTCCACGAAAATTTGCACCCCCACGACGCACTGAATTTTTCAACGTTATTGTAGTCCTGGTCGGGGCTGTCGATAATCAGTCCGTAGAAGAGACTCGCTTTTGCATCAAGAGATATACCTGTCCTGAACCGGTACGAAAAAGTGGGGTTGAATGACGGGCCGATCCACTTTAGCCAGTACCGCATGCTTATCGAATCTGCCTCGAAACGGGCTCCGGCAAAAACGGAACTTCTCCACCCGTATGGTGCATACCGGTGCCACGATATGTAGGCGGCAGCCTGGAGGGGGCCGTTGGTATTGTAGTAGCCCCAGAGAGATGTGCCGAACTTGTGCCTGTCCAGTTGGATAAGGTATTTTTCCAGCCAGAGGTAGAATTCCGGGGTCAGGTCGTTTGCTTCCGAGATGTTCAGGTTTGTACCGGCGTCCAGTGCGAAGGTCCTTCCGGCGAGTTCGTATTCAATACCGAACGAGGCCTCCCACTTGCTCGTATCCAGTGAGGGCATGTCGTCCTTGTCGGTAAACCAGTCGCCCGATGCGTTGAGTTCGATGGCGTGGCTCCAGTTTTGGGTCTCGTATTCCGCCGAGGCGTTTATCGATGAAGTCACTTCGCTTCCGAATTCATTCTTTGTTGCGGTATTTCTCTTGTAGTGAAGTGCGACAAAACTTGCGTCGCCAGAAGTGTGGAATTCCCAGGAACTTGTGGAGAGAGCCTCCTGATAGTCGTCGATAATTTCCTGTATTTCTTCGGTATAGGGCCCGGGTGTCTCCACGGCGGCCTTGAACAGGCTCAAGGCCCGGGGGATATCCTCGGCCTCTTCCGCTTTCAGCGCCTGGTAATAGAGTTCCTCTTGCGACGTGGCGCCCGCTAGGGCTACGAGAAGGAACACAGATGTTAGAATGTACCGGAACATGGTTCTCTAAAAATACTTTTTTTGCGGCAATAAAGTTCACTTTGCGTCATTTTGTTTATATTAGTAGATGTAGGTCATAAGATTTCTTGCAGGGAGCGGTTTATGGACAACGAACTTACGCTTTTGATAGGGAAGGACGAGAAGATTCTCTATGCCGGCAAGCCCGACAAGAGGTGCTTCATTTTTGAATGCATCTTCAATCCGCTGCTCCCGTTTGCTGCATTGTGGGGCATTTTTGACATGTTCTTTATTGGGGCAGCATTCTTTTCGGACAAGGCGGATGAGGCTGCCTTCTTTATCATTCCGTTCATGCTGCTTCACCTGATGCCGGTCTGGCTCTACTTGGGCGGGGCGCTGCTCTCGTTCCGGCGGTACCATAATACGGCCTACATTGTCACGGACAAGGCTATCTATGCCTCCGGTGGCATTTTCGCCAGGACATACAAGTCAAAGCCGTTCGCGGAACTTTCGCACGTGGACCTGCACCGCGGCATTTTTGACCAGTGGTTTGGCGTGGGCGACATCATCACGACCTCTGCGCAGGCCAATCCCGCAACGATGAACGGACGTAGGACTTCTACCAATGCGGGTATTTCTATCGACAGTGTTGCCGATTACGCAGAAGTGTACAAGCTCGTGAAAAAGCTGCAAGAAGACATCTACACCGACGTGATGTACCCGAACGACTTGCGCCCCCAGGAAAATCACGGGTATAAGTCGAAGTATATGGGCTAGGGCTTGATGGTTATCGGCGTGCCGTCCTTGACGGCATCGTATATTTCTTCGATTTCGTCGTTTGTGACGGCGATGCAGCCGGCGGTCCAGTCTTTCCACTTGTGCCAGAATTTAAAGAGAAACGCGGGAACCTTGTTCGGGTAGCCATGAATCATAATGTCGCCACCGGGCTCGTAGTTGCCTTCTTTTGCAGCATTGATTTGCTCCGCGTTCGGGTACGAAATTCGGAGCGATAAATGAAACTTGCTTTTGGGGTTGTGAAGCACGATGGTGTAGTCGCCTTCGGGTGTCTTGTTGTCACCGGATTTGACCTTCGCTCCAACTGGATTCTTGCCCAATGAAATCCTGTACGTCTTGACAACGTTCTCGCCGTTGCGCAAGTGCATTTGGCGCTTTGCCTTTTCTACGAGAATGTTGTCAATGGGTGAGATGAGCATGGCTTTGTGAAATTTAAATAAAAACGCCCAGGCTTTTGACCTGGACATTTTTGAATCCTATTTATCTGATTCTTCGGTGTTTTGGCTGTTTTCTACGCTTTGGGGCTTGAACTGTTCCCAACTGTCAATATAGAATTGAGCTGTGTTTAAAATTTCCGAAGCCTTCGGAACGCGCTCGTGCGCAAACGGAAGAACTAGGCGTTTTTGTGTTATGTTTTTGTAATCAAGTAGAATTACTTCAGTAAATGCGTAATACAATGGTTCGCGGCCTATGAAATATTCCTGCTTGTAGGTTCGAATGTCTTGGAACAATTTTTTTACGCCTTGCCATTCTTTTGATTCTTTGTCGAACCACTTGCAAACGCTAGAGCCGTGTGTTGCTGATACTCGTTCTATTTTGGGAAAGAGACTTTGTATTTCTTCTTGTCCGATAAGGCATACTGAATCTCTTTGTACAAGCAAGTTTATGGAAGTCTTTTTCGTGAATGGAATTAAATCCCTTGAAGAGAACTTGTCTTCCGTGTTGATGATGATTTCATAGTCGTAGAAATTTTGCATTTCTTTGTTTTTTTCGTCAAGATATGAAGTCTTGATGTCTCCGTATTTATAATCAGATTCCCAATTGAGGGACGCTGCTGCAAAGAAAAAGATTGTTAACTGAACTGCAATAAAAATGGGGATAGATATCCATTTTTTCCATTGAAGCTTTGTGATAATGCTTCTGATGTAAAGCAGCATCAAAGAACTTATAAATAGAAGGGTGCATCCGAAACATGTTGCGAAAAGCTGGGCTTCATCTTCGAATATTCTTACTTCATCAGCGTAGTGAAGTATCTGCACGTTAAAGTAGAGTTTAATTATAAAAAAAATGAAAGTAGTTAACAGCGCAAGACAGACTTTCTTGGATGATCCAAGTTTTTGAATAATCCATTTGGTAATGCGTGAATTATCTTGACTTCCTTCTATTGCAGAAACTAATAAAGCAAATATGCACAAGTAAATCAGCACGGGAAAAAGGAGCCCTGCTATGTCTGTTTTGCCGATAAAGAATTCTTTCCCGTATTCGAGGAAATATTGCATAAATGTTCCTTTGTTGAGTTTTTTTATTTTAATATATCTTTTTTTTGAATCATAAAAACATAAAAGTTTCAAAAAAACGCCCAGGCTTTGAACCTGGACGCTTTGTAATGCTTGTGGATCCTATCGCCGCACCCTTCGACAAGCTCAGGGACCTGCGGCTCCAGGATGACAATCTGAATTACTTCAGAAACTGCATGTACGGCAGCTTGCTGGCGAGTTCCTGCACCTTGTCGGCGTTGGCCATAAGGGCGGAGCGTGCGTGCCAGGAGCCGTCGAGGAACTGACCGCGGGGGCCGTCGGCAAGCGTGAGCTCGATGGTTTCGTCACCCATCTTGAGCGTGCGGCTTTCGGTGCTTGTGACGAGTTCTTCGCTCGGGTGAGCTTCGATCCAGGCGAGGATCTTGTCGGCCACTTCGTGGCTCACCTTGTAGCAAGGCACGCCGATAGCCACGCAGTTACCGAAGAAAATTTCGGAGTAGCTTTCGGCGATGATGGCGCGGATGCCCCAGCGCTTCAGAGCCTGCGGAGCGTGTTCACGGCTGGAACCGCAACCGAAGTTCTGGTTCGAGACGAGAATGGAACCGTTCTTGTAGGCCGGATCGCGGAAGGGGTGGACCTTGCCCTGGGCGGCGAGGCCTGCGATATCGTCGGCAAAGGCGTTGTCGCCGAGGCCTTCGAACGTGACGCACTTGAGGAAGCGTGCCGGGATGATACGGTCAGTGTCGATGTCGTTGCCGCGTACAGG
>JAEEGH010026612.1_pt1 | contig 11511 bp, 9 predicted proteins | sample 9134181 | NCBI WGS metagenome assembly JAEEGH01 (sample SAMN16246544, study PRJNA631951) | gut metagenome | biome: gut microbiome; feature: rumen; material: DP-attached | host: Bos | place: Iran: Karaj | collected 2018-10 | reverse complement strand
ATCACCGAGAATATTATATACCTTTTTCGTCTTTTCAGGCAGGTCAATGGCTTCCTTGCCGCCAAGCGCCTTGACAGTAAAATCCGTGATCATGATACCGGGAGACAGCCTTCCGGCCTTCACTTTGCTGCCGCGCTCCTCCAGTTCTCCGGCAAAAGCCCTGGTAAAATGAGTGACGGCACGCTTGCTGGTACCGTAGAGATTCAGGCCGAGCATCATGGCATCATTGCTTCCGTACCCCTCAATATTATAGATGAATCCGCCTTCCGGCTGTTTTTCCATCTGCAGCGCTGCCAGGCGACTGCCCATGACTGCCCCTCGGAGATCAATGTTCAGAACGGCATCGATTTCTGCCTCCGAGAGTTCCCAGATGGCTTTCATCGGCTGATTGACACCGGCGTTGTTGATCCAGATGTCCAGAGTGCCGAACTTTTCAACGGCATAAGCCAGAAGCTTCTGCAGATCGTCTGTATCAGCCACGCTCCCTGCGAAGCCTTCCGCCAGTCCGCCGCCTGGCATGGTTCTCAGCGTCTCCAGAGCTTTTTCCAGCCGTTCGGTGTTGACGCCGTTGAGCACCACATTCCAGTTGTTCTGCCGGAACAGCTTTGCCATTTCAAAACCCAGCCCGCGTGTGCTGCCGGTTATTACCACTGTTTTCATATCCTGTATCCTCTTTCTGTACTATCCTTTGGATTATAACAAGTCTATCATGAATTCCGGGAGAGAGCAATATTTTTTGAAAATCTCTTGACAAAGTGAAATTGAAGTGATATCATTTTGATATCATAAAAATCTGGGAGGATTGAAACATGACTGAACGTTTACTGAACGGCAGGAAAAACGGCATGCTTGCCCTTTTGCTTACCATCGTCCTTTATCTGGCGGCATTTGCTGCCCTGTTCATCGGGATCGCCGGAGTTCCGTTCCTGGCAGTGCTCGCAATCATTTGGCTTTGCATCGGATGGATTCCGTTCCTTGGCCTGAAAGTGCTGAAGCCGCAGGAAGCGCTTGTACTGACGCTTTTCGGCAAATACGTCGGTACGCTGAAGGGAGAAGGCTTTTTCTTTGTCAACCCCTTCTGCACGGCAGTCAACCCGGCTGCAAAAACCAAGCTGAACCAGAGCGGTGATGTGGACGGCGGAAACGCCTCAGGCAATGCCATTCTGAAAGCAGCTCTCGGAAAAAGCGTAGACCCGACAGCGGTGGAGCTTACCAGCAAAAAGATTTCCCTCAAGGCAATGACGCTCTCCAACAGCCGCCAGAAGATCAACGACTGCCTGGGCAACCCGATAGAAATCGGCATTGCAGTGATCTGGAAGGTGACGGATACGGCTAAAGCGGTATTCAACGTGGATAACTATAAGGAATATCTGTCTCTTCAGTGCGACAGTGCCCTGCGTGACATTGTCCGGATTTATCCTTACGATGTAGCACCTGGTGTGGATACCACGGGTGACGGCATTGCGGATGAGGGCAGCCTGCGCGGCTCCAGTGAAGAGGTAGCGCAGCGCATCAAGGAGAGAATTCAGGAAAAGGTTGCCGAAGCCGGGATTGAAATCATTGAAGCCCGCATTACCTACCTTGCCTATGCTCCGGAAATCGCTGCCGTGATGCTGCAGCGTCAGCAGGCGTCTGCCATCATTGATGCGCGCAAGATGATTGTTGACGGTGCTGTCGGCATGGTGGAAATGGCACTGGAGCGGCTGAGTGAGAATCACACCGTTGAGCTGGACGAGGAGCGCAAGGCGGCCATGGTTTCCAACCTTCTGGTCGTGCTCTGCGGCAACCGCGATGCGCAGCCGGTGGTGAATTCCGGCAGCCTGTACTGAGATGGCTGAAAAAAAGCAGATTCCGCTCAGGGTTTCTGCCAGGCTCTATGATGCACTGGCGGCCTGGGCGGAGGATGACTTCCGTTCTCTCAACGGGCAGATTGAGTATCTGCTCACAGAGTGTGTGAAGCAGCGCAAAAAGAACGGGAAATATGTTTCCGATACCATCGACGAGCCTCTGGAACTGGATATCAAATAAAACGGATCAAAACAACAATCTAAAACCTGATAAAGGAAATAGAAACCATGAGTGCAATGCTTGAGATAAAAAACTATTCAAAATCCTACGGTGAAGGGAAAAAGGCCGCTGATAACGTTACGCTCACTGTTGAGAGCGGAGACATCTACGGATTCATAGGTCATAATGGCGCGGGGAAATCGACGACGATCCGTGCCGTGGTTGGTGTGCTGGATTTTACTGAGGGTGAGATCACCATAGACGGCCATTCCGTTAAAGATGAACCGATGGCCTGTAAGCGGGTCACGGCTTATATTCCCGACAATCCTGATCTGTATGAAAACCTGACAGGGATTCAGTATCTGAATTTTGTTGCAGATGTTTTCGGCCTCAGCGCTTCTGAGCGTGAGGAGAGCATCCGGAAATATGCCGATCTCTTTGAGATCACGGATGCACTGGGAGATCTGATCGGATCTTATTCCCACGGCATGAAACAGAAGGTGGCAATCATCTCGGCACTGATCCATAATCCCAGGCTTCTGGTGCTGGATGAACCATTTGTGGGGCTCGACCCGAAAGCAAGCTTTACTCTGAAAGAGATTATGCACGATATGTGCCGGCAGGGGACTGCTGTCTTCTTTTCAACACATGTGCTGGATGTAGCCGAGAAGTTGTGCAATAAGGTCGCCATCATCAAACACGGCAGGATTATTGCCTCCGGAACCATGGAAGAGCTCACGGAGGGACATTCCCTGGAGGAAGCTTTCCTGGAGGCGGACAATGAAAAATAACAGCATTCTTCTTCTGAAGACACTGCTTTTATCCACGAGCCAGAGAAATATCTTCCGTTATTCGAAGGATAAAAAGAAACGGAAAAAGATTGTAGGCAGCACCATAGGATTATTTCTCCTGTATGCGATGCTGATAGGATACGGTATCCTGATGTGTATCGGTTACGGAGCCGCTGGGATTATTGATGCAGCGCCCGTGATGTGTGCGCTTGTCATCAGTGTTCTTGCTTTCTTCTTTACCTTCTTTAAGACGAACGGATATCTTTTCAATTTCAAAGAATATGATATGCTGATGGCTCTTCCCTTTGAGGCAAGAACCGTTGCCGCGTGCAAATTCCTGTATATGTATGTCAAGAGCTTGCCATGGTATCTGAGTATTTCTTTTGCTATGCTGATTGGCTACGGATACTTTGCCCGGCCGGCAGTGTTTGTATACCCCCTGTGGATCATCCTTAGCTTTTTCCTCCCGGTCATTCCTATGCTGATTGCAGCTTTTCTGGGATTTCTTATAGCGAAAATCAGTGCCGGGTTTAAGAAGACCAATATCATTCAGACTGTCCTCACGTTTATCTTTGTTGTTTTCTGCTTTTCTCTTCGCTTTATCATCGAAGGCATATTCCGGAATGATGAGGTTCAGGCAACTCTGGAAAAGATGTCGGAGATTACCGATAATGCGGCGGGGATCTATCTGCCTGCCAAATGGTTTTCAGAGGCAGTGACGAAGCACAGTATTCCGGGTATCCTGCTTCTGGCCGGAGTCAGCGCGCTGCTGTTTGCAGTGCTGTTTATCATCGTCGGCAATTCCTACAGAAGCATAAATTCCGCGCTGAAGTCGCATGCTGCGGCCAGAAATTACAGAATGACCCGGCAGAAGAAACGCAGTGTTATCCATGCGATTGTCTTCAAGGAATTCAGAAGGCTGACAGGTTCTACCGCCTATATGACGAACGGAGCTATAGGTGAGATTCTTGCTGTTCTGCTTGGGCTTATCACACTCGTCATAGGTTTTGACAGGATCATAGCGCTGGTGACGCAGGGGGCTCCGATCAGTGCCTCCCTTCTTCAGCCGGCGATACCTTACATCGTCTATTTTTTCATCGGCATGGTTGCTACGACAGCATGTTCTCCCTCACTGGAAGGAAAGAATTACTGGATCGTTCAGAGCCTGCCGATTGAGAAAAAAACACTGTATCAGGGCAAGATGCTGTTTAATATGTATCTTGCGGTTCCGTTTATGGAATTTGCGGTTCTGTGTATGTGCATTTCCGCAAAAACACCTGTGCTGGATACCATATTGTATATGATCCTGGGGATGGTGCTGTGTGCATTCTCAACAGCATGGGGATGCGTATGCGGCGTTAAACATATGCGGCTCGACTGGGAGAATGAAATTGAGGTGATCAAGCAGGGGTCGGCTGTGGCAATCTATATGCTTCCGAACATGTTCGTTGTCATGGGGCTGATTGTGCTGGTTGTTTTCCTTGGCACGCGCATGGATCATGCACTGCTGACGCTGATTCTGATCCTCATCACAGCCATTCTGGCAGGGCTCAGTTATATGAGGGTGATGTCCCTGGCAAGAAAATAAGGTTTGCAAAATAAAAATCTCCGGCGGTTCACCCGCCGGAGATTTTTTGTCGTTTGCCTGCTGGTTTATTTGATATATTCCACGTGGAGAAGCTCGTGGACTCTGTCTTTCAGGATCCCGTTGTAAAGCTCTTCCACAAGAGGGTTGTCCTGAGAACGCTTGATTGTGCTGACTCTGTCCGAACGATAGAGGCCTTCGCCGCGTTTGACGCGATGCCGCTGAGAAATGTACGGCTGGCCGGCGCCGCTGATGCAGCCTCCGCGGCAGGCCATCACTTCAACGAGATCGTACTGTACGCTGCCTTCCTGTATCTGTTTGATTACCTTCTCAGCATTGCCGAGACCGCTGACGACAGCAATATGCAGTTCACGGTCACCGAAGGGGATGGTTGCTTCCTTGATGCTGTCCATACCGCGTACACCGGTGTATTCGATCTGTTTGAGGGTGGTTCTGGAGGAGTCTGCTGCTACTTTTCTCAGCACGGCTTCCGTTACACCGCCCGTTACACCAAATATCATGCCCGCTCCGGACATGGTACCGAAGGGCAGATCAACAGCTTCAGGCTCAAGCTCATTGAACATGATGCCGGAGCGCTTGATCATGCGGATCAGTTCCTGTGTGGTAATAACGTCATCGGTGTTGGGGCCCATTTCAGTCTTGAATTCGTCACGCTTGGCTTCGAACTTCTTGGCTGTGCAGGGCATCAGAGCAACATGGTAGTGGCTGGTCTTGCCTTCCGGCAGACGATCCTTGTAGTATTCCTTGATGACGGCTGCAAACATGCCCATCGGGGAACGGCAGGTGGAAATATTCGGCAGCAGTTCCGGATGCTTCTTTTCAGCAAACTGGATCCAGGCAGGGCAGCAGGAGGTGAAGAGCGGGAGTGTGCCGCCGTTCTGCACGCGGTCAACGAATTCATTGGCTTCCTCGATAACGGTGAGGTCAGCTCCTGTTACGGTGTCATAAACCATGTCAAAGCCCATGCGGTGCAGGGCTGCAATAATTCTGCCCATTGCATTCTCGCTGTTTCCGAGACCGAGCTCTTCTCCGATGCCTACACGGACAGCCGGAGCAATCTCACAGGTGACAAACACGCTGCTGTCATCAAGCTTATCCCAGATCTTGGCGGAATCGTCACGGACAATGATTGCGCCTGTCGGGCAGACAGATGCACACTGGCCGCAGTGTACGCAAAGGGATTCCTTGATCGGCCTGTCAAACGCAGTGCTGATCTTTGCTTTGGAACCGCGGTGTGTAAAGTCAATGGCACCGACCTGCTGAATCTCGTTGCATTCCCGTACGCAGTCGCCGCAGAGGATGCACTTGGAGGAATCACGGATGATGCTCGGGGAGGATTCGTCCTTGTGAGATACGGTTTTATCGTTTGCGAAACGGACGCTGGTGATACCGAACTGGGCAGCAAGCTCCTGCAGCGTGCATCTTCCGCTCTTTTCGCAGGTGGTGCAGTCACGGTTGTGGCTGGCCAGAAGCAGCTCCAGGATGTTTTTGCGGTATTTGCGCAGGCGCCCGGTATTGGTGCGGATCTTCATTCCTGCTTTCGGCAGGGTGGAGCAGGCTGCCATCAGCCTTCCGGCGTCGTCTTCAACCATGCACATTCTGCATGCGCCGTAGATTGAAAGATCCGAGTGATAGCAGAACACGGGCATTTTCACACCGGTTTTGCTGATAACTTCGAGCAGGTTACGCTCTCCTTCTATTTTGACGGGGATTCCGTCGACTTCCATCATATTCGCAATCTGCATGATCAAAACTCCTCTCTGACAGCACCGAAGGAGCAGTTGCTCTTGCAGGCGCCGCACTTGATGCATTTTTCCTGGTCAATCACAAAGGGGGATTTCAGCACGCCTTCGATCGCGTGGACCGGACAGTTGCGCGCGCATTTTGAGCAGCCCTTACACTTTTCCGGATCGATGACAAAGCGTTTCAGCTTGCTGCAGGTACCGGACGGGCAGCGCTTCTCATAGATGTGTGCTTCATACTCCTCGCGGAAGTTCTTGATTGTGGAGACGACCGGATTGGGAGCCGTTTTTCCGAGACCGCAGAGGGAAGTGTGGGAAACGGTGTCGGCAAGTTCCAGGAGAAGCTCGATATCGCCGTCTTCGCCTTTTCCTTCGGTGATCCGTGTCAGGATCTGGAGCATGCGCTTGGTGCCTTCACGGCACGGCATGCATTTGCCGCAGGATTCATTCTGTGTGAAGTTCATGAAGAAGCGGGCGACTTCGACCATACAGGTCGTTTCATCCATGACGACCATTCCGCCTGAACCAATCATGGCGCCGACTTTTTTCAGAGAGTCAAAGTCAAGCGGAATATCCAGATGCTTTTCTGTGAGGCATCCGCCGGACGGGCCGCCGATCTGAACGGCTTTGAATTTCTTTCCTCCCCGCATTCCTCCGCCGATGTCAAAAATAACCTCACGCAGCGTCGTGCCCATCGGAACTTCGATCAGGCCTGTGTTGTTGATGTTGCCGGTCAGAGCAAAGGCTTTTGTGCCGGGGCTGTTTTCGGGGCCGATGGAACGGTACCACTCGGCACCGCGGTTGATGATCATCGGAACGTTTGCATACGTTTCCACGTTGTTGAGGTTGGTGGGCTTCTCAAACAGGCCGTGCTCAACAGTACGCGGCGGCTTGACACGCGGCATGCCGCGCTTGCCTTCAATGGAAGCCGTCAGAGCGGAGCCTTCACCGCAGACGAAAGCGCCTGCGCCGCGGTTGATCTGGATATGGAAGCTGAAGCCGGTTCCGAGAATGTTATCTCCGAGTATGCCGTACTCTTCCGCCTGGGCGATGGCATTGCGCAGACGTTCCACCGCCAGCGGGTACTCCGCACGCACATAGATATAGCCATAGGAGGATCCGATTGAGAGACCGCAGATGATCATGCCTTCCAGCAGGCGGTGAGGGTCACCTTCCATGATGGAACGGTCCATAAAGGCACCGGGGTCGCCTTCGTCTCCGTTGCAGACGGTGTACTTGGGCAGTTCCTTCTGCTTCGCGCAGCTTGCCCACTTCTTGCCGGCTGAGAATCCGCCGCCGCCTCTGCCGCGCAGATTGGAATCGGTTACTTCCTGAATGATTTCATCGGCAGTCATCTCAAACAGGCATTTTTCAAGTGCCTTGTATCCGCCGACGGCAATATATTCGCGGATAGAGCTTGCGTTGATGTGCCCGCAGGATTCAAGTACAACGCGGGTCTGCTTTTTGTAGAAGGGAATATCTTCCTGCTTCTGCACGGTTTCGCCCTGCTTGTGATAGCCGAGGCGCGTAATAAACTCACCGCCGAGTATCGTCTTTTCCACGATTTCTGCGCAGTCTTCAAGCTTTACCTTGGTATACAGCCAGCCCTGCGGCTCAATGCGGACAAGCGGACCCATTTCGCAGAAACCGTGGCAGCCGCTCTTCTTCATACCGATCACTTCACCATGGGGTTCCTCTGCAAGCTCGACCTCTACAGGAATGCCCTTTTCCTCAAGCATCTCTTTGAGCTTTGCATAGATGTTCAGCGAACCGCCTGCCACACAGCCGGTGCCTCCGCAAACCAGAATCTTTTTGGTTTCGGCAGCAAAAGCGGCTTCACAGACTTTGCGCAGTTCAATGAGGTCATTTCTTGAAAGAAGTTTATGCATTTGCCTCTTCCTCCTTTTTGAGTTCTTCACGCAGTTCCTTCACCAGAGCCTCCGCTTTTTCGGCTGTCATGGCGGGATGAACTGTTCCGTTGACGGTGATAACCGGTGCAAGCCCGCAGGCACCGAGACAGGAAACTGTCTCAACAGTGAAGTTCAGATCGTCCGTTGTCTTCTTTGTTTCGGAAAGCCCGAGAAGCTCGCGCAGACGGTTGAGGATCGGCACTGAGCCGCGCACGTGGCAGGCTGTGCCGTCGCAGCAGCGGATAACATACTTGCCCTTCGCTTCGAGGGAAAAGTTCTCGTAGAAGGTTGCAGCGCCGTACAGACGTGCTTCGCCTACGCCGATTGCTTTTGCCACGTAGGGAAAAATCTCCTCAGGCAGGTAGTGGTAGACTTCCTGAATATCCTGCAGGATCGCAATGGTGCTGCGCTCATGCTTCGGATAACGCTCGAGGATTTCATCTACCGTTGTGAAGTCGAATGGTTTCTTCATATTCTTCTCCGTTTCTGTATGAAAATTAAAAATAGCTGACTTTTACACGTTTGCCCATCTTTTCCAGACATGTCGACAGATCTCTTACAATATTCATCTTGATGTTGAAAGTGAGCGGAAGGCTGGTATTCTGATATGCCGGATTGGCGGCCTGTCCGACAAAGAAATTGATATCGGTAGCCTCTTCAAACAGAAGCTGACAGATGCGCGAAGCGCCGTCGTGCGCATAATTCCAGGTTTCGTAGGTTTCATTGCCTTTGAGGTAGTCTTCTGCGTAATACAGAACCCTGCTCATCGTGACTGCACCTTCTGTTACCAGGTCGACGCCCTCCAGTTCCGACATGGGGGGAATATCACCGCTGAGATTCTGATCTGTTTTCGGGATCAGTGGTTTTCCCAGCCATTTTGCTGCAATGGAGGAGGTCGTACCGCCGCAGATGATGTGTTTGCCCTCCTTTGAGAAAAACAGACTCATCATGCGGTCACAGTCATCCGGATTGGAAGGCGGCCCGAACAGAATGTTCATCGGTTCACGGGAGCGGATACGGACAACACACGCTGTGGCGTCATCAGCCGGTTCTCCGTCATAGAGCCGGTTGCATTCATCAACCAGCATGGTGGAAAGTACCTTGGCTGTATACCCGGCGTAGGAGATATCTGCCATGAACTGGGCAATGTCTGATTCTTTCCAGTTGAGGTTATACGTGATGCCTTTTCCAGCGTACGGGCAGCCGTCACTGATCATGACGAAGATATCGTCCTTCTTCAGCCAGATTGACGAGCGGTAAATGCGCTTGTCTTCGATCAGGATCTCCGTTTTGGGATAATCGAAGACCTTGTTGTCGCGGATCATGATGACGTGGGGGTTGTCATACTGGATCAGCTCGGCCATCCGGTTGTCAATGATATGCAGAATGGTGAACGTTGAATACGCCAGCCCGCGTTCGGAACAGACAGGCAGTGTCTCGGCTATGGTTTCAACACAGTCTTCAAGCGTCATCCCTTCCGCAATCATGGTGGAGATAATCTTGCTCGTAATCGTGCTCAGAATGCTCGCCTTGACACCGCTTCCAAGGCCGTCCGCCAGGACGATTACAGTCGAGTTGTCTCCGTGTTCCACGATATCAATGTGATCTCCGCAGAGCTCTTCGCCGACGTGAATGATGCTTTTATAGCCGATGTCGGCACACAGATCATTCATCGGTTACGGTCTCCTTCAGCTTCTGAAGCGCGATTTTCGTTTCCGCAGCTGTTTCACCGAGCAGGGAAGCAATCTCCTGTACGATGCGCATCTGCTTTTCCACAACGCGGTCGGCTACTTCAACGGTTTCTCTGCTGAGATCTTCCTTCTTCCGGCGCTCATTCTCTTCATCCGTCACATCGCGCATGATGCAGATCAGCATACGGCCATCCTCAGCGGGGACGACGGTCTGCTCGACAAAACGCATATATTCTGTGAGATAGACCCGCTGGTTGTATACGCCTCTCCCGGTTTTCTGAACCGTAAAGAATACAGAGGGATCGAGAATCCGTACCAGCTGCTCTCCGAGCACATCCGAGGGATGGCGGATGTTCATCAGCTTCTGAGCTGCCTGATTGATCTGCTGCACCTCAAAGTTGTCGTTTATCACGATCAGGGCATTGGGGCTGTTTTTGACAATGGCATTGGAAAAGCTTTCTGCTTTTTCCTTCAGGAAAGGCAGGCACATGGAAATCTCGGCCTTGCCCTGATAGATGGCAACCGCTTTTTCCCTGCAGGTGTTGTAACCGCAGGAACCGCAGTTCAGCTCGTCTTCGGGCTTTGTTTTGCCCATCTCCCGCAGGATTTCCCTGAGCTCAGCCTCATCCGGCATACGGGCGTTCCGGTCAATCGGGGTGAATTCCTGCCTGATCTGTGCGATCTCCGGCTGCACTACGTCAAAGTCCTCTTTGCCGGCATAATTTGCCACGGCCATATAATCGCGCACCGGGCTTCTGTGATACTTTTCCATGACCGGGCCTCCGACACAGCTTCCCGGGCAGGCGGACATCTCAATGAAGCAGTGATGGATATTGCCGTTTTCAATGTCCTGCAGGGCAGAGATGCAGTTTTCCACGCCGTCAATGGCCAGATAGGAGTACCCCTGCGCATCCAGATCCATTGTTTTCAGAATACCGCCGGAGGTGGGGAACAGGCGCGCCTTGCTTTTTTCGTTTGGCGTGATTTCCTTTTTCAGCTCTATATGCTCCCGGTTCAGCCACTCTGTCAGCTCCTCAAAGGTCAGCACCGCATCCACAAGCCCTGCCCGCTGCTGGGCCTCGTCCTTTTTGGCTACGCAGGGCCCGATAAACACTGTTTTTGCCTCCGGTATGCGGCGCTTGATATCCATGCAGTGTGCCTGCATCGGAGAGAGCACATCTGCCAGATACATCAGCTGATTCGGGAAGTACTTGCGGATCAGCAGATTGATGGAGTGGCAGCAGGAGGAGATGACAATATCACGGGAATCTTCCTTAAGCATGCGGTCATATTCACGCTTGACCATTGTTGCTCCGTTTGCTGTTTCCTCCACATCGGAGAAGCCGAGCTTTTTCAGAGCCTCACGCATGGATTCGATCCCGACGCCGTCATAATTCGCTATAAAGGAAGGCGCCAGGCTGGCAATGACCGGGGAACCGCTGTTCAGCAGGACCCGTACTTTTTCGGTTTCACCGACGATTTCCTTTGCTCCCTGGGGGCAGACGACAAAACAATGCCCGCAGAGTATGCATTCGTCACCGATGATGTTTGCCTGCCCCGCAGAGAATCGTATAGATTTCACAGGACAGTGCCGGATGCATTTGTAACAGTTCTTGCAGTTTGATTTTTTCAGCCTGAGACAGTCTGCCATTTGGTCTCCTTTTCGCATACAGAGGAGGTGAAATTCTTTCCGGAAACAGCGATGAATGACCCGGAAACACAGTTCACAACAATATTATAATTTTAACAAATAAACGTATTTAC
>JAEEGH010026608.1_pt1 | contig 11512 bp, 7 predicted proteins | sample 9134181 | NCBI WGS metagenome assembly JAEEGH01 (sample SAMN16246544, study PRJNA631951) | gut metagenome | biome: gut microbiome; feature: rumen; material: DP-attached | host: Bos | place: Iran: Karaj | collected 2018-10 | reverse complement strand
GGGGGGGGGGGGGGGGGGGGGGGGGGGGGGGGGGGGGGGGGGGGGGGGTGTGGGGGGGGGGGGGGGGGGGGGGGGGGGGGGGGGGGGGGGGAGGCGGCGATGGCGGGGTCGAGGGCTTCGACGCGGGCGAGGAGCTCGTCGAGGGAGACGTAGGCGGCGGCGCGGGCGGCCTTGAGGAGGGCGGTTTCGAAGATGGTGCGGCGGGAGAGGGAGAAGCGTAGGGCGTCGGAAGCGGAGGAGAGGGCGTCCATGATGCGGAGGACGCGTTCGGTGTCGGTGGCGGCGGCCTGTGCCTTGAGGATGTCGAGCTGCGCGGCGGTGAGGTCGAAGGTGTCGGCGAGGGCGGGGGCGTTGAGGAATACGAGGAGGTTGCGGAAGTGGGCGAGGAGCTCGCGGAGGATCTGGAGGAGGTCGCGTCCGCCGGCGTCGAAGGAGGCGACGGCCTCGAGGATGGGGGCGGGCTCGTTGCGCAGGACGTGGGTGGCGAGGTCGTAGAGGGCGCCCCAGGAGACGAGTCCGAAGACGTCGAGGACGTCCTGCTCGGCGATGGTGGCGCCGCGGAAGGAGATGATCTGGTCGAGGGCGGATTCGGCGTCGCGGAGGCCGCCTTCGGCGCCGCGTGCGATGGCGACAAGGGCGTCGGGGGCGACGGACCAGCCTTCGGCGTCGCAGATCTCGCGGAGGCGCCCGACGATGTCGTTGACGCCGATGCGGCGGAGGTCGAAGCGCTGGCAGCGGGAGAGGATGGTGTTGGGGACCTTCTGGACGTCGGTGGTCGCCATGATGAACTTGACGTGCGCCGGAGGTTCCTCGAGGGTCTTGAGCAGGGCGTTGAAGGCGCCCGTGGAGAGCATGTGGACTTCGTCGATGATGTAGATTTTGTAGGGGCCGCGCGTGGGGGCATAGCGGGCGTTGTCGCGGAGCTCGCGGACCTGGTCGACCTTGTTGTTGGAGGCGCCGTCGATCTCGATGACGTCGAGGGACTGTCCGGCGGCGATCTCGCGGCAGGAGTCGCAGACGCCGCAGGGTTCGGCGTTTTCGCCGCGGTTCTGGCAGTTGAGGGCCTTGGCGACGAGGCGGGCGGTGGTGGTCTTGCCGGTGCCGCGGGGACCGACGAGGAGGTAGGCGTGGGCGACGCGGCCGGAAAGGATCGCCCGGGAGAGGGTGGAGATGACATGCTCCTGGCCGACGACCTGCGCGAACTGCTGGGGACGCCATTTGCGGGCTAGGACTTCGTAGGACATGAGGGGCCTTTCTGGTCGGTCGGAGATGGGGGTCTGGACGGATGGCGGGGGCCATCGCCCGGGCGCGGAACGGGGCGCGGGGCGCGGACGGGCCAACGATACGCCGGCGGGGGCGGGAGGGAAAGCGGAAAGTGAGGAGGGATGAATGCTGAATGATGAATGCTGAATTGGGGATGAGGACGTTTGAATGACGAATGAAGAATGACGAGAGAAAAATGACGAAAGACGAAAGGACGAAGGAAGAGGGTGAAGGATGGGGGGTGGGGGCGGGGGGGAGAGTGGATGGCGGGCCGACGACCCGCCATCAGGAGGGGGGCAGGAGCGGGGTGGGCGGGAAAATGGCTTGCGGGGGGAGGGGGGCGGGAGGTATGGTGGGGGCGTCATGAACAGCGAATCTCCAGATCAGGTGGTGGCTCGGGTGCGCGAGCTGAGGGATATCTTGGGCATCGGGGTCGCGGAGGCGGCCGCGAAGTGCGGAGTGGACGAGGGGACGTATCGGGGGTACGAGGACGGGAGCATCCCGATGCCGATCAACAGCCTGTACGGGCTGGCGGAGCTGTTCGGCGTCGATGTGACGGTGCTGCTGACCGGGGAGCAGCCGCGGATGGACGGCTACACGGTGGTGCGGAACGGGAAGGGCGTGCACGTGGACCGCTACGAGGGGTATGAGTTCGAGTCGCGCGCGGCCAACTTCAAGGGGCGGATCATCGAGCCGATGATCGTGACGCTGAAGCCTCACGCGGACGAGTCGCACGAGCCGGCGCTGGTCACGCATTCGGGGCAGGAGTTCAACCTGGTGCTGGAGGGGCGCGTGCGGGTGGTGGTGGGGCGGAACAGCTTCGTGCTGGAGGAAGGGGATTCGATCTATTTCGACGCGGGGCTGCGCCACGGCCAGCGCGCGGTGGGCGGGACGGCGAAGTTCCTGACCATCATCCAGGTGGAGCATGGGCGCGGCAAGGCGTTCGAGAAGGTGGCGGGGGAGTAGGAGTCGGGAGCCGGGAGTCAGGAGTCAGAGGGGGGCGGGGGAAGGGCATGGGGAGGGGAGATGGCGGATTTTTGCCAGGGATGGCGGAAAATGGACAGGGAGCGAGGAGCAGATGAGCGTGAAGCGTAAGATTGCGGTTTTGGTCGGGGATGGCATGGGCGACGAGCCGGTGGCGGCGCTGGGCGGGCGGACGCCGCTGGCCGTGGCGCGGAATCCGTGGATGCGGCGCGTGGCGGGGCTGGGGCGACGGTTGCTGGTGCGGACGGTCCCGGAGGGGCTGAAGCCGGGCTCGGACGTGGCGAACATGGGCCTGCTGGGCTATGACGCGCGGACGAACTACACGGGGCGCGCGGCGATCGAGGCGGCGGGCGGCGGCGTGGAGCTGCGGCCGGGGGATGTGGCGTTCCGGACGAATCTGGTGAGCATCGGGCCGGATGGCGAGATGGCGGACTACTCGGCCGGGGATTTCCCGACGGAGGGCGGCCGGGCGCTGATCGCCGCGCTTGGCGAGGCGGCGCGGGCGGTGCGCGGCGACCTGGAATTCCACGGCGGCGTCTCCTACCGGCATCTGCTGGTGTGGCACGACGGGCCCACGGAGCTGGTGCTGAATCCGGCGCACGCGATCTCGGGGCGGAAGGTCGCGGATTACCTGCCGAGCGGCCCGCGCGCGGACGAGATGCTCGCGCTGATGGAGCTTTCGCGGAAGGTGTTCGCCGACCACCCCGCCAACGCGGCGCGGCGCGCGGCCGGCAAGACGACGGCGACGCAGATCTGGCCGTGGGGCGCGGGCGCGGCGATGGCGTTGGAGACGTATGGCGCGCGCTACGGGCGGAAGGGGAGCGTGATCACGGCGGTGGACCTGGTGCGGGGGCTGGGGGTGCTCTGCGGGCTGGACGTTCCGCGCGTGCAGGGCGCGACGGGATGGATTGACACGAACTTCGCGGGGAAGGCGGTGGCGGCGATCGACGCGCTGCGCGAGAACGATTTCGCCTACGTGCACGTCGAGGCCCCGGACGAGTGCGGCCACAAGGGGATGCCCGAGGCCAAAGTGAAGGCTATCGAGGACATCGACACGCTGATTGTCGGCCCGGTCTGGCGCGCGCTGGAGGAGGCCGGCGAGCCGTATCGCCTGTTCGTCTGCACGGACCACCGGACGCCCGTGGCCTGCCGCGACCACACCTCCGATCCCGTGCCGTTCGCCTGGATCGACGGTCCGGTCGGACTGGCCGTCATCGAAAAGGCGCCGCTGGCCGATTTCGACGAGTCCATCCCTGCCGAGCCGACGCCGGATGGGCAGCTGCCGCTGGTTTGCGCGATCATGGACAGGCTGCTGCGGGAGGAGTGAGGAGCGGAGGGGGGGGTGGGGATGGGGGGCGGGATTCCGGAATTTGGGGAATCCGGGATTCCGGGCCGGGATTTGGGATTTTGGGGATTTCGGGCGGGAAACGGTCTGCCTTGCGTTGGGGGGGGCGGGGACGTATACTTGTTTTTTCTTTTTGCCATGATAGACCTTCATTGTCATATATTGCCGGGCGTGGACGACGGGTCGAAGGATCTGGCCATGTCGCTGGAGATGGGGCGGATCGCCGCGAACGATGGCATCACCGACATCGTCTGCACGCCGCACGTGTATTGTGGGTTCGGACCGTTCCAGCCGCGCGACTCCGCGCCTGCGGTCGCCGCCCTCCAGACCGCCTTCGACGAGTCCTGCATCCCCATCCGGCTTCATGCCTGCTGCGAGATGCCGCTGCTGGAGAACTACCGCGAGCTCCTGCACGACGGGCGCTGGCTGCCCTACGATCCCGCCTCCCGCTACTATCTGTTGGAGATGCCGCCGATTCCGCACGGCTTCCCGATCCTCGAGCGCGCCGTCGCGGTCATGCTTTCGGAGGATTGCATTCCGGTGCTGGCGCATCCCGAGCGCCTGGAGATGCTCGCCGACTCCGGCCGGGTCCGGGCCCTGCACTCCGCCGGGGCGCTGTTCCAGGTCACTGCGTCGTGCTATGCGTCCGACCGCTCCATCCCCGAGTACCGCCAGCGCGCGCTGGACTGGCTCGACAACGGCTGGGTGGCCGTCGTCGCCACCGACGCGCACCGCCCCGACCGCCGTCCGCCCCTGCTCGCCGTGGCGCGCAGCCGCGTCGCCGCCACCTACGGCGAGGACGTCGCCCAAGCCCTTTTCGAGACCCATCCCCGTGCCATCCTTGATGGAAAGGACCTCTAGCCATGCCCCGTTCGTTCGGCCCCGCCAACAACTCGCCGCTGTTTCCCATCTACGCCTTTCTGGTGGCGCTGGTCCCTCTGCTGGCGGCCATCCCCTACGGCGCCGTCGGGTTCATTCCGACCGCGCTGCTGATCGCGGTGCTGTTCCTGATGGGGGCGGCCGGCTTCCTGCTGAGCGCGTCGCCCAACTACGACCCGCCGAAGCGCCCGGCCCGCTTCCTGATTCCATTCCTGTCGCTGCTGCTCCTCGCGTGGGCCGTGCTCCAGCTGCTGCCGCTGGACCTCTGGCCGGGGCATCGCGTGCCCGACGACCTGACGGCGCTGCTGGCCCCGACCGGCTTCCCGTCGCTGCCGTCGATCTCCGTCAACGTCTGGCAGTCCGTGGTGACGGTCCTGCTCTGGGTCGGATATTTCTTCCTGGCCTGGGCGCTGTCGCGGGTGATCTGCTCCCGTCCGGTGCGGTGGACGGCGGTCACGGGCATCGTGCTGGGCGGCACCGCGGAGGCCGCCTACGCCATCTTTTCGCAGGCATCCACCGAGACCGGGCGCATGGCCGGAACCTTCATCTCGCCGGACGCCTTCGGCGGGTTCCTGGTGATGACCTCGGTCCTGACGCTGGGGCTGTTCTACGCGCTGGCGAAGCCGGGCGGCGAGGGCGGCAACCGCGGGGGCAATCTCAATGCGTGGCTGTTCCGGATGGTCAACGACTGGCGGCTCTGGACGCGTCCTGCGCTGCTGCTGTCGCTGCTGCTGCAGGCGACGGCGATCTGGGCGAGCGGCTCGCGCGGGGCCGCGATCTCGGCGGGGGGGGCCTATCTGGTGCTCTTTGTGTGGCACGCGATCGAATCGAAGCACAAGCTCGCGCATTTCATCTTTCTGGTGGTGCTGGTGGCGGGACTTGCGGCGTTTTTCATGTTCAACGCGCGAGGGGCGAACGTCTTTGACCGCCTGAGCGCGGCGTCCGCCGAGCATCCGGAAAACTCCATGGCGATGCGCGTCGAGACGTGGCGGGCCACAGCCGGGCTCGCGAAGGCGTTTCCGCTGGGGGTGGGCCCGGGCAACCTGCCTGCGGTCCTGCCGGTGTTCCAGGACGCGGTGCATGGCCGTTACGCGCTGGACCACGCCCACAACGACACGTTGCAGTTCCTCGGCGACCTCGGCATTCCCGGCTTTGCGCTCCTGACGCTGATCCTGCTGGCGGTGATGCTGCGCGGCGTCATGTTCTCGATCCGGCGCCATCGTTCCTCGCGCTCGGTGTGGGTGCCACGCGGGCTGCTCTTCGCGCTGCTGGCGGCCCTGCTGCACGCACAGGTCGAGTTCAACCTTTCCGTGCGCCCGGCGTTGCAGATCCTGTTTGTGCTGATCTGCACGCTGCTGTGGTGCCGTCCGCCCCGCACCGCGCCGCCCACCGGCGAGCCGCTGCCCTATCCCGAGCGGCGTCCGCTGGCGATCGCGGGGGCGGTTCTGGCGTGCGTCGTGGCGTTGCTGGTCGCCGGCGCGTCGCTGGCCGCGGCGTGGACCTGGCGGAGCTACGACGCGTCGCTGGCCGCGCTCGACCTCGAACCCGACCTCTACGACTGGGTCCAGCTGCCGCGCGTTGCGCAGGACACCGCCCTGCCCACGCTCGAGGAAGCCTCCGAACGCCTCCCGTTCGCCCCGGTTGTCCGCCGCGAGACCGCCCGCGCCGCCGTCGCCCTCCACCTCAGCGAGGTCGAGGCCGCCGCCACCGCCATGATCCCGGCCCCCGACGAGTCGGAATTCCTCCCCCCGCCGCGCATCCTCGACCCCACCGACCCCGACCACCGCCGCTACATCGACCTCGCCACCCTGGCCCTGCGCGCCGACGAGGCCGACCGCCTCCGCGCCGCCATGACCAACGCCGCCGCCGCCCGCGCCATGGCCCCATGGGACAACCAGGCCATGCTGCTGCACGCCGAAATCCTCCTGCGCGGCCTCCCCATGCGGCTCTTCGGCACCAACGCCCTCGATGCCGCCCTCGCCGACCTCACCTTGGCGACCACCCTCCGCCCCAACCAGGGCGACAACCTCGCCGTCGCCGCATCCGTCCTCTCCCTCGCACCGCACGCCGCCGACCACCGCGACACCCTCCTCGACTGGGGCCAGCGCGCCATCCGCCTCGACTCCTCGCAGTCCGCCGACGTCCTCGACGCCTGGTGGCGCGCCCACCTCTCCTACGACGACATCCTCTCCCTGCCCGGACTGCCCCCGGCCCTCCTCTGGCGCCTCTACCGACTCCTCGCCCCGCAGCCCGGCGAGCTCGCCGCCGCCGCCCAGGAGCGCTGCCTCGACCGCCTTGAAGCCGCCCTCGCCAGCGACGAACTGCCGCCCGACGCCCCGTTCTGGTCCGTCTCCCGCCGCAAGAAGTACGAGGCCTCCATCCTCCGCTACCGCAGCCAGCTCGCCGACGAACGCCTCCGCCGCGCCGTCCGCACCGGCAACTTCGACGCCATCTCCACCACCCTCGAAAGCCGACGCCAGGCCCAGGTCGAACGCTTCCTCGCCCAGTTCCCCGCCGACTCCTCCGACCCCCTCCGCCGCTTCCACCTCCGCGACGCCAACGAAAAGCTCCTCCTCCCCCCCTACGGGCGCGCCGAATGGATCCTCGCCGAGCTCGACTCCTCCACCTCCCTCCGCGGCATCTCCGAGCCCCTCCAGGAGCTGCTGCTGCTCGACCTCATCGCCCCTGAGCAGTTCCAGCGCCTCCAGACCAAGCGCTTTGCCCTCTCCAGCTCCGTCGCCCTCCGCGACCTCCTCGACGCCCGCCTCGCCGTCCGCGAAAACCGCCCCGCCGACGCCGTCACCGCCCTCGACCACCTCGCCAGCTCCGGCGACCTCGACCGGCGCCTCCAGCACCGCCTCTGGCTCTGGCTCGCCAACCTCCACGACCAGCTCGGACAGGCCGACGAGGCCGAACGCGCCCGCTCCCTCGCCGTCAAGTTCTGCGCCTCCGACCCCGACACCCCTCCCGCCCCCCCGCCCCCCCCCCCCGACCTCCCCCTCGGACTCTCCTTCGCCGGCGGCCGGCTCCTCCTCCAGGGCCTGTCCCTCTCCTACGACATGCAGAATGACGCCCAGCCCATCATCCTGCTCCACTTCCGCTACCTCGGCGGCGGACTCCCCCCCGACCTCCGCCTCGTCGTCCGCGGCCGCACCCGCACTTCCCGCCCCCTCCCCAGCTCCGCCAAGTCCATCGTCCTCGACGAATTCCACGACGCCTTCTACAACCACGGAAATCCCGCCCTGGGCGCCACCTTCGTCGCCGCCGTCCCCGTCACCCCGCGCCTGCGCCTCGCCGACATGCTCTCCATCGAGCTCGTCACCGCACGCCACCTCCTTCCCCAGGACGACCGCATGTCCCCCCTCCTCTTCCCCCTGACCTCGATCCTGCCCTGAAAACAGCTTTCCATACAATGGAAACCTGTTTCCGGCGCCCCGGCACGGCCCAAAAGAGGGACAGACCTCGGTTCCCCTAGAAAATCTAGAAAAACTAGCCCTTCTAGCAAATCTAGCCCCTCTAGGAGCTTTTCCCGGCGCTTCCGACCGGGAAAAACACCGGCGATCCCGCCTCCCCCGCCCGCTTCGGCGGAAAGGTGAGGAGGTAGCCGGGGAGGGTGATGGGCGGAAGAACGGCGGGAGACGGGGCGTCGGGGGCGGAGGAGGCATCGAGGGGCTCTTCCGGGAGTTCGATGGGGCCGGGCTGATAGGCGTAGGGCTGGCCGGAGTAGGCTTCGAGGGGGACGGCGGGGAGGAAGTCGGGGACGAGGTCGTCTAGGGTTTCGGGAAGGGTGCTGCGGGCGCGGCGGTGGCGTTCGATGGCGGTGGCGGTGCGGAGGAAGTTGGCGGTGTCGCGTGGGGCGAGGAAGGCGGGGAAGAGGTGTTTGGGGGCGATGGCGAGGATGGCGGCGAAGACGGGGAGGGCGTCGAGGTGGTCTTCGGCGCGCCGGAAGGCGGCTTGGAAGGCGTCGGAGGCGGCGTCGGGGGGGAGGGCGAGGGTTGCGCGGAGGTCGGCGGCGAGTGCGGCATAGAAGCGGTAGAGAGCGGCCTGGGTGGAGAGTTCCACGCATTCGCGCCAAGAGGCGGGGAAATAGGAGAGGAGGGCGTAGATTGGCGGGCATGCCAGCCCATCGAGCCAAGTACCGCTCAAGACGTTGCGGGTTGTCCAGAAGGTTTCGCCGGCGATGCGGTCGCCGCAGCGGGAGGCGACGAGGGCGGCGAGGGAGTCGGCGGCTCGGGGGAGGTCGTCGAGAGCATCGTCGGGCAGGAGGGAGAGGATTGTTTGGATGGCGGAGGAGGCGAAGGGGGCTTTGAGGAGGGAGGCGGCGAGGTAAGAGGCCAGGATGGCGGGTTCGCTGTCGGCGATGGCGGCGCAGTTGGCGATGCGGTCGAGGTCGGCGCGGACGGCGGGGAGGTCGCCGTGGTGGGCGGCGACGGCGGCGCGCCAGGCGAGGAAATTGACGTAAACGAGTTCGTTTTCCACTTCGGGTTCGAGGAAGGTGCCGTCGCCGGGGGTGGTGCCGCCGGGGCGGGAGGAGCGGTAGGCGGGGGCGGAGAAGGCTTCGGCGGCGGCGGCGAGGTCGGGGGCGGCGTCGAGGGCGTCGGCGACGCGGGCGGTTTCTTCGGGGGTGAAGGGGTGGAGGCGGCAGAGGGGGCGGCTGGTGCTCCATCGGGCGTTGAGCGAGGCAACGACGGTGGCGAGGTGGTTGTACTGGGTGCTGATGGCGGAGCGGTCGAGTGCGGCGATGGGGTCGGCTTCGGGGGGGACGGGGGGGATGGCGTCGGGGTAGGGGGCGTCGGGGCGGAGGGTGGTTCCGGTGGCGTCGATGAGGGCGGCGAGGGCGTCATCGGCTTCGGCGCGGAGGCCGGGGCGGAAGAGGATGGCGGGCTGGGTGGCGAGGGAGAGAAGGACGAGGAGGACGAATGCGGCCGCGACGGCACGGGTGGCGCGCCGGGAGGGGGCGATTTTGGCGAGGGAGGCGAGGAGCAGCGCGGTGGAGAGGGCGATGAGGCCCCATGCGGCGTAGTAGGCGGGGAAGGGAAGGGGCATGCCGATGCCAACCACGAAGAAGATAAGGAGGACCGCCAGGAGCGAGGAGACGCCACCCGCGATGGCGAGGACGCACGAGGAGCGACCGCCGAGACGCCGCGCGGCGGGCGCGAGAAGGACGAACGGCCAGCACGTGGGGATGAGCATGGCGAGCAGGAAGACCGGCGGGAAAAGCCAGGCCTTGACGCCGCGCCGGAGGGAGGGATAGGCGTGGCGGAGCAGGGCGTAGAGGCCCGCTCCGAGTAGAACCGACAGGAGGGTCCCGCCGCCGCAGAGGGCCCCCGTCGTCCACGGAAGCTCGTTTGCAATGACATTATTTGAAACGCGGACGATTCGGAAAATGACGAAATGGAGGAAGACCGTCGGCAGGAAGAACCCCAGGACGGATACCGAGGCGAGCGTACGTGCGGTTGCGGTTCTCATGACGAGCTTCAACCTACCAAAACTCCCCCCGCCCCGGCAAGGCCCAAAAGAGGAACAGACCTCGCTTCCCCCCGACCCCCCCGCCCGGAATCCCGACCCCCCGAAACCCCGGAATCCCCGCCAAGAAAAAAATCCTCCCCTGCACCCCGGCTCATGAAAAACACCTTCCCGCATTTCCTTTTCTTTCGTTCTTGCTTTTTTCGGCGTTTCCTCTATTCTCGGGCGTGAAAGGGGGGGGCATGCCCCCCTCAAACTCAAGGAGGATCATCCCCTATGGCAAAACTCATCGGAATGTCCGGCGACTTCAAGGGTCGCGAATTTCCCCTTCAGTCCGGGACCACCACGGTCGGGCGCAAGTCCGATAGCGATATCCTTCTCGACCACCCCACGATCTCGTCGCATCACTGCCGCATCGTCTTCGACGGAAGTGCCTGCACCCTGCAGGACCTCGGCTCCACGAACGGATCGCGCGTCAACTCGCGCCACGTCCAGGAGGCGGAGCTGCACAACAAGGACCTGCTCCAGTTCGGCTCCATCGAATTCATGCTCGACGCCCCCGAGGTGGCCGCCGCGGCCCCCCGCTATGTCGACGGCGACGCCGAAGTGGCCGCCGGCGGCCTGGATACCCCGCAGGATTTCGGCACGATCTCCCCGTTCGGCGAGCCCCCTCAGGAGAAGGTCGGCCTCTGGCTGGTCCTGCTGTCGGTGCTGGGCGTTCTCGGCATCCTGGCGGTCGTCGTCTTCCTGGCGGTTCTCTTCGTCTTCTAGCGTTCGGGCCGTCACGGACTTCTCCACTTCTGGCGCGCGTGCGATGTCGTTTTCCGGCCTTCGCCGCGCGCTTGCTGTTTTCTGCGGACGTTCTCGCGGCCGCGCCCGCGCAACCGCCGCCTTCACCCTGCCCGAGCTGCTGGTCGCCATTGCCCTGACCTCGGTGGTGGCGCTGGTGCTGGCCTCCGTCACGTATCAGCTCTCCGAGGCCGTGAGCGGCCAGACCCGCCGCGTGGCCGGCCCCTACGCCGCGCAGTCCGCGCTCCACGACCTGTCCGTCGAGCTTGCCTGCGCCTATCCCCCGCCTCCGCCCCGCGCCGACGCCACCAACGCCCCCGGCTACAAGCCCCCCCCCCCCCCCCTCCACCCCGCCCCCCCCCCCCCCCCCCCCCCACACCCCCCACCCCCCCCCCACCTATTTTTACAAATGGAACAACTTATTACTTTACCGTAAAAGCAGTTGATAAGGCTGATAATATCGGCTATGCAACTCCACTTGCCCTCGAAGTAAATAAAGATACAGACCGTCCTGTAATTAAATTGAATCTGGCTTTCCCTTCAAATGCTGCAAATGCAATCGTATCAGACAACGCAGGAATAGACGGAACTATCAAAGATGATGATGGAAACCCTGAAGTAGCCAAAGTATGGTGTTATGTAAGCAATAACAATATTGCGGATGTAACTACAATTACCGGCTGGAAGAAGACAGGCGAAACAGGTGCTCAAATAAATTACAATGCTACCTCGGGTTCATTTACAATTAGTCCAGGTGATGGTACAAAGTATGTTTATTTCAAGATA
>JAEEGH010026604.1_pt1 | contig 11515 bp, 8 predicted proteins | sample 9134181 | NCBI WGS metagenome assembly JAEEGH01 (sample SAMN16246544, study PRJNA631951) | gut metagenome | biome: gut microbiome; feature: rumen; material: DP-attached | host: Bos | place: Iran: Karaj | collected 2018-10 | reverse complement strand
ATTTTTTATAAATGATAAGGCTAGCTTTTTCTGCGATGAAATATATTCATATTCATTAGCTAATAGCCAATACGGGCATTTATTTCCACCAGAAGGTCATAATACAAATATAAAAGTTACAGACCGTTGGATATCAGGCAACTTTTTCTTGAAGTATATCTGTGCTACCGAAAAATCAAAATTTAGTTTTACTAATCCTTATTTAAACAATTTAAACGACTCACATCCTCCACTATACAACTGTATAATCCATTTCATCTGTTCTTTTTTCCCGAATTCTTTTTCTAAATGGTATGGTTACTGCTTTAATATATTTGTTTTTATATTATCCCAATTATTACTTTTTTCTATCAGTAAAAGAATTCTAAAATCGGAAACCTATGCATTGTTAACCTGCTTTATATTTGGTTGTTCTTCTATTTCTGTAGAATGTTTTATCTCAATAAGGGTTTACCCATTATTAATCTTTATTTATTTATTATGTCTTAAAGTCTACCTAATCTGTCTAGATTTTAATGTTTCTATTAAGAGATTTGCTGCAATTACTGCAGTAGTTGCATTAGGAGGTATGACTCATTATCACTTCCTGGTTTACGCTTTCTTTTTGACATTAACTTTTATAATAATCTGTCTAATTAAGAAAAAATATAAATCTTTCTGGTGTATGTCGTTTGCTGCAATATTAGGAGTAATATTCTCTATCAGTTATTATCCATTTATATTTTATCAATTTGGCAACTCACCTAGAGCCAAAGAAGCCTTTATGTTACAAGACAGGTTCTCTCCATTAATAAATGGAATGGCTAGCGTATTTCAAGAATTTTTGGGTTTGAATTTAACCTCATCTCTTTATTTGACAATAATACTTATAACTCTTTTTACCATATTATTAGTTAATTATTTAATTAATAATAAATTAACCAATACAGACACCCTTGCTCTTAATTTAACTATAATCTCTTTTGTTGTTCATTCATTATTGATTTATCATACTCTGGATTTCAGAAGATTCGGTGTTTTTCATATGTTTATGGAACGATATTTTGCACCTGTAAGTTCAACAGTAGCAATATTAATAGTCGCTTATTTAGCTAAATATAGAAAAATACAATTAACCATATTAGTTTCGATTTTATCAGCAATCTCACCCTTCTTTATGCTGGATTTTTCTTTCCCTTCTTCAAATCCAAAGTTTTCTACTTTCCAAGAATTGGGTAAATTATGAAAAAGCAATAATGTAATAGTACACTGCCGATACTCAGAAGAAGTTCAAACTATTTGTCCATATTTTATTGATGCAAATAAAATATATATTGATTCTAGCAATTCAGACAACTTAGTTCTTCCAAAATCTTACCCACAATCGGGTAATACTTATTTTATCTGTTTTAACAACGATAAAAACCAAATTAAATATAAAAAAGTGTTAGACGGCTGGCTTTGGTCTTATGGTACCAGATATGAAGTTTATGAAATAGACAAGATCACCAAAGACTGCGATAATAATTAAAATCAGCAATAAAATCTTCTAAAGAAGTTCTACTTTTCTTCGCAGTTTCAAGACTAACCTTCGAATCAACAGAAAGAAATCTCATAAGACTCTTTAAATCTACCTGACCTTCCCCTAAATGCAAATGAGTATCTATTTCGGCATCAGCCTTTTCCATATCAGCTAAATGGAACATATCTGGTTTTAGCTCCATCAATTCTTTAATATAATCTAAATAGTTTATTTTAAAGGAATTTGAGGCACATATAGCATGATTGAAATCTAAGCAGAAACCACAACCAGACTCGTTTTTAATATATTCAATCTGCTCCTTGTTATAACCAATACAGGTTTTATCTTGAGCTATTTTTGGAACTGCCCTATATGGCTTATTTTCAATTAAAGCTCTAGGTTCGTTAAGTGCTTTCAACTGTCTGGCAGTTTCTTTATAATCACCGTCTAGCCCACCATGAATAATGATGTAATCTACGTTAAGTCCATCTGCAAATCTTCTCACTTCATCAAATAATTTACGATTGGAATCTGCCAATTCAGCCTTAGCAAGATTAAACCCATGAGCAGAATGCGGGCAGTGCAGAGTAAAAGGAATATTGAGATTTTTCCAGGCATTTAGACTTTCTAAGGTATTGGGAACAGCATAAAGCTCTATATATGTAAAACAACCTAGTTTATAGAGCCTCAAAGCTTCTTTTGCATAATTATCAAGATTCGTCGACCAGATTTTTAAACCAATATTCATTTATACCTCTATAAATATACAAAATAAGCGGACTGTTAGACGCGAAACCTCTATTCTCCGCACAAAGCTCGTTCCCTCAAAGATTATCCGAAGGTAGAAATTATCAGAGACCGCGGAGGAGAATAAGGTTGAGCAAGCAGACTGTCCGCTATTAAAGGGCAACTCTGGTTCGGTCACCACCCCGATTGCTTCGCAATCACCCCTCCTCAAGTAGGGGCTTTAGGACAACCCTTCCGACCCTTCCAACAACTCTAACAACTCCAACGATTCTAACTATTTTAACATTTACCACAAGATTCCTGTTACAAGAATTTTTGATTCTCAATTTTTAGTCTTGCGTCTCAATTTTTGGTCTTAAATCTTAATACAAAAAGTAGGCACTTGTACAAGTTTCAAACTAATGTTATTATAATCGGGTATGTCTTTCTTTAACCAAAATAATAATGTTGATGACGAACAGGTTTATTTGCCTGTAAAAAGCATTGGAACTCAACTTCCAGACCAGACTCTGTCTGAAGAAGTTGAGGATAAAATACGTGCAAAAGGTTACAAAAACCGATTTCACGAAGCCTCTAAAATTCTGGTTCCGTTAAGAGTTATTGCTTTTATACTGATTTTCATATCTCTTTCTTATCTTGTAATAACTCAATTAAGATATATATTCTTTTCAACCTCATACTTTGAGTTGAAAGAATTTGAAGTTAGCGGGAATTCGACACTAAATAAAGATTATATTATAAAAAAATCCGGCATTGCACCGGCTCAGCATATTTTTTCCTTAGATTGCGAAGAAGTCAAGCAAAGACTACTTAACGAACCCTTAATCAAAGATGCTTCAGTAGAATTGCAAGGATTAAACACTCTCAAAATAAACATAACAGAACGACGTCCTTTTATATACGCTAAATATGGAGTAGCTTTTTATGAAGTTAGTGAAGATGGTGTAATAATTAATACAGAGGGTATGGGAGAAAAAGACCTGCCAATTATTACCGGTCTTAAGCTTCAAGACGCTTCTTTGGGAACATCTATCGCACACAATGATGATTTTTATACCGCAAAAAGCTGGATAAAAACTTTAGATGAAAAGATTTTAAAACAAATTTCTGAAATCAACTTTTCTAAATGCCAAAATCCATATATAATAATGCTTACAGGTGAAAAAATTTTTCCAAGAAATGCGGAAGATTTTAAAAATAGATACATTTTTTTGCGTGCACTCCTTGACAATTTACGCAAGAATAATGTAGAACCTTTTTACTTAGATATGAGAGCGATGAATGATATAGTTATTCGTCCGAAAAAAATATCGCAAACAAATTCTGAAAACAGAGGTCAAACTACTGGTGGATGATATAATTGTCGGTCTAGACATAGGCACAACAAAAGTATGTGCTGTTATTGGGGAATTAAAAGAAGATCGCACAATCAATGTATTGGGAGCTGGCTCCTGTTCATATACTGACGGTGTAAAAAAAGGCGCTATTGTAGATATAAAGAAAACTACAGAAGCCATAGTCTATGCCATAGAAGAAGCAGAAAAGTCAGTTGACGTATCTATTGATTCTGTTTATGTAGGCATTGCAGGTGCACACATAAATTCCATGAACAGCAAGGGTGCTATTGCAATCAAAGGCGCAAACAACGAAATCACCTCTGAAGACGTTGACAGAGCCGTTGACAATGCTAAAACTGCAGTTCAAATTTCTGCCACCCATGAAATAATACACATACTTCCAAGAGAATTTGTTGTTGACGAACAGAATGAAATCAGTAATCCCAAGGGCATGGTAGGCAGCCGATTGGAAGCCCACGTGCACATTATTACTGGTGCTGTGACTGCCATAAAGAATCTTATGAAAAGTTGTGAAATGGCTAAGCTTAATGTAGAAGAAGTTGTTTTACAACAGTATGCATCAAGTCTTTCTGCTCTAACAGAAGATGAACGCCGTTTAGGTGTGGTTCTTCTAGATATAGGTGGGGGCACCACAGATATCATAGTGTATAAAAACGGGCACGTTGAATACTCTAGCAGCATTGACATTGCCGGCAGCAGCATTACTAACGACATCGCATTTGTTTTAAAGACTTCTACCGACAAAGCAGAAGAACTTAAAGTAAATGAAGGTGTTGCACAGATAGATCTTGCTGATGAACAAGTAACCATAGATGTTCCTGTGGCTGGCGGAGAAAAAACAAAGACTATTACCCAGACATATCTGGCAGAAATAATAGAAAGCCGAATGGAAGAAATTTTTGTCAAAGCCAAGGCTAAGATAGAAGAAGCAGTTCCATTAAATTCTTTACCAGCAGGAATAGTTTTGACCGGTGGTTCTTCTCTTTTAAAAGGGTGCACAGAATTGGCTGAAGGTATTTTTGGAATTCCTGTCAGAACCGGTAATCCAATTCAGATTAGTGGCATAAAAGAAAAAGTTTGTAAACCACAATATTCTACTGCACTAGGTTTGATTAGATACGGTGCCCTAAATTATAGGGAACCGACAAGAGAATCAGGCCTTGTTAGCGGAATTTTTGAAAAAATTAAAAATTTTTTCGCTAAGTTCTTTACTGATTAAAAAATATATAGTAAATTACCACACATATATAAAATAATAAGGTGAAGTGTAAAAAATAGGAGGCAAGGGCATAGTGTTTGATAATGATTATATGGGAAGCGGTAGCGCTGAAATAAAGGTTATTGGTGTAGGCGGCGGCGGATCTAATGCCGTAAATAGAATGATCGAAGCAGATCTTTCCGGGGTAGAATTTATTGTAGCCAACACCGATGCACAGGCTTTACAGAGTTCTAACGCTAAATCCAAAATTCAATTGGGTGAAAAAATAACCAAGGGTCTTGGAGCTGGTGCCGATGCAGAAATTGGTAAAAAAGCAGCTGAAGAAGACCGTGATGAAATAGCAGAACAGTTAAAGGGTGCCGATATGGTATTCATTACTGCTGGTATGGGCGGCGGCACAGGAACAGGTGCTGCTCCAATAATTGCAGAAGTTGCCAGAGAACAGAACGCACTTACCATTGCCGTAGTTACAAAACCATTTGGTTTCGAAGGCAAAAAGAGAGCCAGCAGTGCAGAATTAGGCATTAAAAACCTTAAAGAACGCGTTGACGCAATTATCGTTGTTCCTAATGATAAGCTTCTAGAAATAGCAACCGAAGATCTTTCTATGGTAGATGCCTACAGACAGGCAGACGAAGTATTAAGACAAGGCGTTCAGGGTATTTCTGATTTAATCACAATTAACGGTGTAATCAACGTTGACTTTGCAGACGTTAAAACCATTATGAAGAGTTCTGGCTCTGCTTTGATGGGTATTGGTGTCGCTTCTGGTGAAAACAGAGCTGTAACCGCTGCTCAGCAAGCAATTGACAGCCCATTGCTTGAATCTTCTATTCAGGGCGCAAGAGGTGTTCTCGTAAGCATTTCTGCTTCACACAGCCTTGGTATCATGGAAGTTAATAAAGCTATGAGCATTATCAGAGATGCAGCCGATGATGATGCTAACATTATTTTCGGTCATAATGTCAACGAAGAACTTGGCGAAAGCATTAGAATTACAGTTGTTGCTACTGGCTTTGGAAAAGAAGAAAGAGCCTCTATCGGCAACAGTAATGCTGGTCGTATACTAGAAACTGTTCGTTCTAACCGCCAGGTTGAACAGCCAAGACCAGTTCAGCAGGTTGTTAATGCACCAATAGCTAGCGATGACAACGACATTCCGGCTATTCTTCGCAACAACAGTGATGATCAGAGTTTTCCAGCTTTCCTTAGAAGAGGAAAGAGATAATATAAACAAAGAATATTATCCTTGGTTTTATATATAATCGAATAAAAAACAGGGGAGAGATAATAATCTCCCCTGTTTTTTAAATTCAGAAAAGAGTAAAAATTGGGTTTAAAGCATAGATTTAATTACGAATCAATCGCTAATCAGCTAAAAAAAACAGAGCACCATTATCTAGAAAGTAGCTATGCAGGTAGCATAAGTATAGCTCTAATTTACCCCAACCTTTACAGTTTGGGTATGAGTAATCTTGGCTATTTAACAGTGCACCGTCTAGTAAGCTCTATACCCAACACAGGAGTTGAACGCTTTTTCCCTGCATTACAACAAGAAACACCCTTGGAAGCTCCTTACTACTCATTTGAAACAGGGAGACCTCTTGGAGATTTTAATGTATTAATGTTTTCCTTCAGTTTTGAAGGAGATTTCGATAAAATACCCGGAATTTTTGCATCTTTAGGTCTTCCTATTTTAGCTAAAGAACGCAACAAACATCACCCTCTACTAATAGCAGGCGGTGCAGCAATAGCATCAAACCCCAAAGCGCTTTCCCTTATATTCGATATAATAATTCCAGGTGAAGCCGAACCCACTATTGTTCCTATTGTAGAAACTCTACATAAAGATGGTTTTGACAAAGATAAAGTTTCAGCGATTAAGGGAGTATGGGTGCCCTCTGTTACAGAACATATTCCAGAACTATTTGGTTTGCACGACGTAAATCAGCAACCAGCATATTCCCATATAGTTTCGCCATATAATTCATTTGGCGGAGCACATATGATTGAAGTAATGAGAGGGTGCCCCAGAGTGTGCTCCTTCTGCCTTGCCAGGTGCATTTATGCACCTCCGAGACCAGTAAAAGCTTCTGTAATTGAAAACTGGCTTAACGAACACCCTGACTGTAAAGATTTAGGATTAGTAGCCCCTTCCCTATTCGACCATCCAGAAGTAGAACAAATTTTTAAAATGCTTCAGGAAAGAAATATTAAGGTCAGAAATTCATCTGTCAAATGGGAAAAATTATCTGAAAACATAATCAGTGCACTGCAAAAATCAGGCATTACAGGCTTAACTGTGGCTCCTGAAACAGGCAGTGAACGCTTAAGAAAAGCAATGAAAAAACCAATGAGTGAAGATTTATTCATAGAAAGAATAAAATCATTGTTTGACCATGGTTTTGAACATATAAAAATGTATTTTGTAAGTTGTCTGCCTGGTGAAGAAGACGAAGATGCTGATGCAACAATAGAATTCATAAGCAAAGTAACAAAATCGGCGCCTTCGATTTCTTCTCTTTCAGCAACCTTCTCTGTTTTTGTGCCAAAAAATCACACACCATGGCAAGATGAACCTGCTCCGGAACAGTATACGATAAAAAGAAGAACAAAATATTTAAAAGAAGGTTTAAGCAAACTAGGTGCTTTTAAAGCCAATTTCGAAAGTCCACAGGATGTTTTAAGACAGGCATACCTGGCAAAAGTAGGGCCGGAACTTGGAGAAGAATACGATAGACTAGCCAAAGAAGAAAGAGCCAACAGGCTTTTCAAAAAAGGTCAGTTTACTAATATAGATTATTAGTTAGATAACAAAAAAAATACTTATTGACCGAATAAGCTAAAATAGCTTATAAAATTTAGTCAGATACCAAAATTAGAGCAAAAGAAACATGGATAATCGACCTATTGGAATATTCGACTCAGGAGTCGGTGGTTTAACCGTATTTAAAGAAATACGCAAATTACTGCCCAACGAAAACTTAATATATTTTGGTGACACAGCTAGAGTTCCTTACGGAAACAAGTCACCTGTTGCTGTTCAGAAGTACTCTCTAGAAATAGCTAAATTTCTAGAAATGCAGAATGTTAAGATGATTATTATAGCTTGTAATACTGCTTCAGCCTTAGCTTTATCTTCTCTTAGGAATGAAGTCAGAATACCTATTATAGGAGTTATAGAACCAGGCGTAAGAGCAGCAATAAAATCAGCTCATAACAACAATATCGCAGTTATAGGAACCAAAGCTACAATAAATTCCGGTGCATATCAAAACCGCATAAAAAGACTACGTAGTTCTATTAATGTTATAGCTGTTCCTTGTCCGCTTTTCGTTCCAATAGTAGAAGAAAATCTGATGGACACAAAGATTGCCTTAGATGCAATGGAAATGTATCTCTCAGACTTGAAAAAAACCGATATCAAATCCTTGATTTTGGCTTGCACACATTATCCATTATTAAAAAATCAAATAAGCAAGTTTTTCGATAACAATATCAACCTGGTTGATTCAGCTTATGAAACAGCAAAAGAAGTCAAAGAAACTCTAGAAGCTCGAAGAATATCTACCGAACAGGAAACACCTGGCAAAGAAAGTTTCTTTGTTTCCGATAGTCCAGAAACATTTTCAAATATTGCCGCCAATTTCCTAAATAGACCAATAGACGGCAAATGTATCTTTCATCCTTGGGCAGAAATCTGATTAAACGGTAACACAATGGAAGAAGAAACAACAAAACTAGGGAAAATCATATATAACCTCATTGATGCCATGTTTTGGGTTGCAGACGAAACAGGCCGATGGTGGGAAATCAGCAAAATAACTATTCAGATAAAAACCTTCAGACGTCAGAAAGCTGCATTAAACAAGTTAATAAAAGAAAACGAACAAAACTCAATCAGCATCAGCGTCAATCAAACAGCTCAATTGACTTCTTTGAATGAAAGTATTTCCAAACTGGCCGCCAAAGAAGATTTATTAAGAAGCAAATGCTGGAGCTGGACACCTTCAATATACTTTTCCCTAATTATTGTATTATTTGTCTATGGAGCAGTCTCAATTAATCCTATTCACGAAATTGTAGACAGACATAGAACAAGCATAGGAGTATTCGGAGGCCAGATAAGCCGAGTAAGCGAACTTCCAATACAAAATCACAGTATTATATCTGACTCAATATGGTTTAATAACCGTCTTTATATAGCTGGCAACAATGGCGTAAACATAATAAATACCGTTACAGGACAAACCCAGGCAATAAAGAATCTTCCTAAAAATTTTTATGCCAAAGATTTGCTTATTTGCAACAACAAACTATTAATTGCAGGTTACCCAGGCATATTTGAATATGAACAAGAAAAAGATAGTGTAAAACCGCTTTTTGAAAGTAATCTTCCCAACAAATTAATAAACTCTTTTGCCGTTGTTAACGAAAAGAGAAATCAATTTTTAATAGGAACCTTAGGTAACGGTATTTTTCGTAGCAATGGAAATAATATTTCAGAACTGCCTCAAACCAAAGATTATGTAGCTAGAGGTTTTGGGCACCAGAAAAAAGAGCTTTGGATACTGCATGAAGAAGGCATTTTAACAGGCAATTCAGATAAGCTTTCAAATCTTGATTTGCAGGTATTAGCCGGGAAAAAACCCAGATGTATGGTTACGACAGAAAAAAATGTTTTTATCGGCACAGACCAGGGCATAGTTGCCGGCTATAGAAGTTCAAAGAACTGGGTTTGGACAATGCTTTCTTCTACCAAACCAGGCTTCATAAATGACATTATAAGCGCCGGCGAAGTTCTTTTTATTGCTTCAGATGAAGGCGTTTTCAGATATTACAAAGGGAAAATGGACAGATTATCAAGCATACCAACCTACTCTCTCTGCCTATGTGATACCTTTCTAGCAGCGATAAACAAGTCTTCTATTCTCTTTTATTACTTCAATTTTTCAGGGAACATTGGAAACAGTTCTATTTTTGGAGTTATACCAGAATTGGGAACCTATACCCCAACTCTTCCAATCCCAACTTTGCCAATGGAAACAAGACCAACCTACAGCCGAATGCCGGATTACGGTTTGTTAGAAACAGATGGGAAAGAAGCTCTAACAGAAAGTTCTCTTTCTACAGAAAGCTATCCACCAGACCAGAAACCTATGGTAGAACTTCCTGTAGAACTTCAGAAACCTGTTTTTTCTGATATTACTAAATTTCACGACAAATATCTTCTAGCCACAACCAATAGAGGCATCTGGTCTTTTGACGGGAAAACATGGGATCAAATTAATCATAATGGCAAAGGTAATGCAAATAAGCTTTGCTGCAATAGCAAACACTGTTATGCCTATAGCAGCCAATCAGGTGTTTATGAAATTCTAGAAAATATAGCAAACCTTATAATTGATTCTAAAGAAACAAAAGGGTTAAAACATCTTAGTATCTGTGATGAAGATACCCTGCTTCTGTTGTATAACGATGGAAAAGTCAAAAAATTCAGCAATGGAGAATTAGAATTATTCTTTAATATTCCAAGCGAATTTACAGAAAATTGTCATTCTATCTGGAAAATAAAAGAACAATATGTAGCTCTGCTTAATCAAGGCATTATGACCCATGAATCTAATGGGAAGTGGAATCTGATGTTTTTCCAGGGAAATATAGATTCTGCAAAAATAGCTGATGTTGTATGTATAGACAACAAAGAGCTCTATATAGCTTTAAACGATGGCAGAATATTCAGATTCTTAGACAATAAACTTCCGTTATCCGGAATCATTTCAGACCATCCAAATTCAATTAATTATTCAGGTAATTTGTGGGTATCAAGCATGGATTCTCTTTATTTAAAAGACAAAAATAGCTTTACTGCAATACCTTTTAAGAGCAGAGACAGAATACTTGGTGCTTTTCCCGACAAAGAGAATAAAAACATATTCGTATTCACAGCTTCTGGTCTTCGCATAATTAATAAACAAGAATAAATTTTCTTAAGATACTTTCAACAATTTACCGATTAATAAAATATATCCTTGAATAAAGCATAACTATGGCTAAAGAATATCTACCAGTATTTGCAGAAGAAATTTTCATCGTCAATCTTTATGGGACTGACGAAGAAATCTATGAATTTAATGAACTGATGAAAGAGACTCAGGTTGAGAAAAATCTGATGTCTATGACTCTCATTATCGAAGAAATCAAACGCCGTAATTTTCTGAAAATAGATTGGCAATGTTGTTCGAGATGCAGATACTATGCTAATTGTAAAATAAATTGGTATAGAGGCGAACGGCACATGAACAACAGGCACTGTTGCACTTATTGCCAAAATTTTTGGGAATGTCACAGCAAATTCTGCAAAGAAAACAATTTAAATGAAAAAAATGCTGAAATATGCAAACAAAAACATGCTCAATAAATCAATAAACAAATTTAATCTAATAGTTTTACAATTGTTTGTATTAAGCTTCATTCTTTTAGAAAATACATGTAATGCTGGACTTTCCTTCCAAGGGCCTTCAGGATTTATTAACACACCTTCCCACAAAACTATTCCGGAAAAAGAAATAGAACTTTCTGTAAAAGCACGTAAATATGATAGTTTTAAAGGTAACAAAACCAAAGACGGTTATATGACCTCGTTTGCGTTTGGTTTTTCACCTATAAAAGATGTTGAATTTGGCATTG
>JAEEGH010026602.1_pt1 | contig 11516 bp, 10 predicted proteins | sample 9134181 | NCBI WGS metagenome assembly JAEEGH01 (sample SAMN16246544, study PRJNA631951) | gut metagenome | biome: gut microbiome; feature: rumen; material: DP-attached | host: Bos | place: Iran: Karaj | collected 2018-10 | reverse complement strand
CCTCCATGTGCGTCTTCGTGGCGGCGAACCGCAGCCGCTATGCCTCCGTCTATGTGCTGCCGCGCAAGCACGTCAAGTACCTCAAGCGGCTGGCGCATTCCGTGTCGTACGCGAACCGCCACTGGATGATGACCTGGCTGGGCACGGACGGCTGGATGGCGTACAGCCGCGCGGCGAAGTTCTACCAGAAGGCGCCCGGCCGCAACGAGTACTACCGGAATTCCACCGCTTCCACCGGCGATCCGTTCCCGCGCCTGAACGAGTTCGACGTGCAGTACCTGCAGAACGCTACCGGGTTCACGCCCGGTTCGGTGTGGAACGCAACGGCCATCTAGGCCGTCGAGGCCGGCTCCCTGGAAGTGGTCTCCTCGATGACCGCGACGCCCGGCAACGGCCAGTGGGGCAGCGACTACATCTATGGCAGCGGCCTCGCCGTCCTGAATGCGGCCCGCGTCCAGAAAGGGATCTTCCTGGACAGCACCGAGGCTTTCTGAGTGCATCTGTAAACAGAAGGCGGCCAAGGTGATTGGCCGCCTTCTTCGTGTTCCGGGCTACAGGTCCAGCGGCCATTTCCCGTCCAGGGATTTGGGGATGCAGTCCCGGAATTCCAGCCAGACCTGGTGCACGCAGTCGTAGGTGCCTCCGTCGTAGCGGTCCGGAATGTCGCGGCCGTCGCCGGGCATGACCTGCGCACGGAACGGCCCGGTTCCGAAGGCGATCCCCACTTCCGTCGTGCCCGGCGGGCACCACACCCAGGCGCGCCGTTCCCGCAGGTCGGCCGGACGGTAGCGGTAGCGCTCGTCGCCGGCGGTGGGGCAGAGCCGGGATTCCTGTTCGTTGGCATAGTAGGGGGCAAGCTGGTTCTCGTTCCGGTAGGACTCGTACAGTTCCGGCGTCAGATGCATCGGGGTGAACCAGCGGAAGTCCGGGTTATGCGCGAGATTTTCCAGATAGAGGCTGCTGATGCGCATCCAGCGGAAAGCGGGCTCGCCGGTGGCCGGGTTCACCGTGGGCAGGCTGCTGCGGTGCGCCTGCTCGTCGATCAGGCCGACGAGGTCGCAGGCGATCGTGAAATCGGGCCCGGTGGCGTTGAGGGGCACGCAGCCGGCGATTTCCAGCTCCACGTGGTCCGTCCAGTCGTCCTCGCGGCGACCCGGGAACACCTTCACGAGTTCCTGCAGTTCGGGCCCCCAGGCCGACAGACTCCTGCCCACGCGCAGGCCGCTCAGGCTGCCGGCGCTGTTGTACCGGTTGCTCATCAGGTATTCCCGGCCGTCGATGCGGATCCGCATCGCTTCCGCGGGGATGCACTCGCGGGACGTGACGGTGAAGCGGATCTCCTGCCGGGCGGCACCCTCGCCGTTCCAGAGGGTGATGGCGGAAGCGCCTTCGCACACCCGCTCCAGGTGGTACTGCCGGCGGCCGCTCCCGTCCGGGACGATGTCGACGGCGCGGGTGGAGGAGCAGGCGTTCACGCCTTCGAATGCCGGATCATCCGAGCTGATTTTCAGGATGATGCCGTTGGCGCCCGAGAGGTTCAGCTGCATCGTGTCCAGCCGCTCGCGCCCGAAGCGGAAATGCCCATCGGCCCAGACGCCCTCGAAGACGTAGGCCGAGTCGGGATGCCGGCCGCGTTCACAGTCGAGCACGCTGATGCTGAAGGCGGCGCCGGGCAGGAGCGTTTCGGGCGGATTGTTGGGGTTGGGGGAGTCGGGACCTTCTTTCCGACAGGCGGGGAGTGCTGCCAGCAGGGCGGCCGCGAAGGCCACAAAAAAATGGGAAGTCTTCATCGTTTCAAACGTTAGGCTTCCCAAATATACGAATATTTCCCGATTCCTGTGCCTAAATCGTCACCCTGAAATTGTAGATCTTTCCGTTCTCGAGCGGGAGCTTGCTCGTGATCGTCTTCCGCATATCGCAGCCCGGGAACACGGTGACCGAATTCCTGCGCTCTTCCTCGTCGTCGTAATAGTTGCCGCCGAACTGGAGACAGAGTTCATATCCCGCCTCGAGATCCTTGTCGAAGCGGACGGGCACGAAGAAGGTCTTTTCGACCACATCCTCGTCCATCAGCGTGAGGTCGCTGTTATTGCCGCTATCGAGCAGGTAATAGTCCTGCGGTCCTCTCTCAATCGTGAAGGGCTTCCCCGTGTAGCTTTCGGTGGTAACATCAATCCCGGACATCCGGACGAAGACCGGATCTCCATACGGGCCCCATTCATCTGGATCTTGATCATCGGGATCAATGCACTTGATGCGGATGGAATTGATCCTGGCCTGATCGAAAGGCGAACCGGGAGGCGCTTCGTATGGAAAATTCCGGAGGGTCACTTCAATGCGGAACACGGCGAACTGGTGCTCCAGATTCACGCTGGCGACATCGCCTGAGAGCGTCACCTCGCCCAGCATCAGATCGACGTCGGAGATAGATCCCGTATCATCGTGCTGCAGGGCACCCGAAGCGGTCGAAAGGTTTCTCATATAAATGGTCGGAGATCCCACCCGCACAGCGTCGAAGATCGAATTGCCAGCGTACGTGTCCACCGACGGATACAGGCAGATGATCTTGTCCCCTTCGTTTCCGGTCCAGGTACCTGAGAATTCCGCTTTCTTGCGACCTGGTTCCCCAGAAGAAGTGAACGTATCTACGGCCGTTATGCCGCCCTGGTCGAAAGAGACAACCGTAATGGCTTCTTCATCGTCCCAGAAACCTTCGATTGTTTTGTTGCCCCCGTCATAATCATAGATCGTTTTCGTGCTAGTAGGAGCGACTACGGAAGCCTGAATGGTCATGGGGATGCCTTCCTTTACCTCGGGTGAAGATATCTGGCAGCTGCTCAGGGCTACGCTGGCCATCATTATGATAATATATATGATGCGTTTCATTCTGCAGACATTTTTATGGGTTAAAAGATAAAATCAAAATCCCAACCGCTATCAAAATCAGGGATTTCACCGCTGGTACAGACGATACCCTCCAGCTTGATTCCAATGACTTCCGTCACAGGAAACTCATACGTTTTTTTGCGAGAATCTTCCATAACGAATACACTTCAATATTCAAAAATAGTTAATTGTAAACACTATTCCAATAACTAGCATGGGAAAAGCTCATTTTGTGACGATTATTATTGCAAAAGCAGCATTATTATCATAACTTCGCATAGTTAGAGCTTACGGAAATGAATCCTCTAGTAGACTGCCACTGCCATATTCTTCCCATGCTGGACGACGGTTCCGCGTCGCTGGCGGAATCTGTGCGGCTTGCCGGAAGGCAGGCTGGATGGGGATTCCGTAAGGTTGTGTGTACATCGCACAGGGTTGGAAAATATCCCAATGAGCCGGCGGCGGTAATCGACGCCTGTAATATGCTTCAGAAGGAGCTGGACAGGCATGAAATACCGCTGGAACTGGTTCCTTCCATGGAATACAGGCTAATCCCGGAGACTTGGCCGGAGACCCTTGAGAAAGGCTGGCTGCTGCCCTGGGAAGGCAATCATATACTTATTGAGCTTCCCATCCACAAGGCCAGCCGGATTGGCAACATCGTCCCGGAAGAAGAGATTAATAAGCTGCTGGATATGGGTTACCAGCCCGTTCTGGCCCATCCGGAACGATATCTATATCTGGACGATGACAGATATCGCAGCCTCAAGGATGCAGGAGCTCTTTTCCAGAGGAATATCGGTTCGCTGGAGGGATTGTACGGAGAAGCCGTGAGTATACGTGCGGAGGCCCTGATTGCCCAAAACATGTACGACATGCAGGGAACGGACCTCCACAATGAAAAGTATGCCGATTTCTTCGATTCCTTTGGCTTCAAGGTCAATTGAAAACCAGCGATTCCAGTACGCAGAGGGATTTATCCTTGGTCTCAGACTCAAACTCAAGGAAGATAGCATGCTTTCCTTTGAGTTTCCCCGCTTCCGGCACCGAAATGGTTAATTCTGTGTATTCCTGAGGCATATCGGCCTTGATGACTGCGGTGCCAAGCACCTTGCCGCCCTGGGAGGCCCAGGGACGGTCTGCCCATACGGTGATAGTGCCGTCTATCCCTTCCGGAACCAGGCCCAGAATCAGATTCGGTTTCTTCTTTATACCGTTGAAATTGAAGTACTTGTAGCCAACTATGGATCCGCTGGTGACGTTCACGATACGGTTTGTGTTGTTCTTTAGCTCATAAGGCGCCTCAAAACGGTCTTCCGTACCGTATCCTGGCTCAATGTATGGTCCGCCCGTGTACCAGCACGCAATGCCTGCAGAATGGCGTTCCAGAGGATTTAGTCCCTCAAGCGCAAAGCCCAGTGACGTGTACTCCCCTTCCGTGATTATCACTTTTCCTTCCGGGCCTTCCTCTACGCATACAGTGATAGGTGCGACCATTGCCTGGCGGGAATACTCGTCACGGCCGGTCTGGCGGTGATAGAACACATACCACTGCCCGTTTATCTCGCAGATGCTGCCATGGGTGTTTCCGGTGGGATTGGCGCTTGGAATGGTTTCTCCATTTTCATTAATCTCACGGGCGCGGCCGTCTATGATGGTGCCGCCGTATGTCCATGGGCCAAGCGGCTTATCACCATACGCATAGGCCAGAGTGTAGTTGGTGCCGGGAAGGCCGAACTCCCCTTCTGCCGTCCAGCGGCTGTAGATAAAGACATATTTGTCCTTTATCTTTCGCATACTGGATGCCTCGAAGAAGCGAAACTCTCCATCCTGATTCAGGTTGGAAATCATGTCCCTGACTATCTCCGTGCCCTGTTTTACTGTGGCCATGGTAGTGGGATCAAGTTCTGCGCCGTTGGACTCGCAGAAGCCCCAGTAACCGTATACGCGGCCGTCATCGTCCACGAAAACGGCGGGGTCGAAGCCCATTATGCCTTCCGTTGCATACGGGAGATCCTTGCTCCAGTTAATTACCTCGAAGGGACCGTCCGGGCGGGAACTCTTTGCAACCATGGAATTGCGTTTCCAGCCCATGTTATTGGGATAGAGATAATAGGTCTTTGTGCCGTCAGGGTTGCTTACACAGCAAACGTCAGGGGCATACAGAACATCTCCGCGGCCTTGATCGTCAAGCAGATTACCGTCGCGGTCCTTGGTGACACAAAGGATTACGCCGTCGTAACGCCAGTTCCAGAGGCTGTCTACAGGTGCGGACCATACCACCTGGTCACGGCCGCAGTACATGGTTCTTTCGATGTCATGGGAGCCGTAGATGTACACGCGTTGGCGACCCGGATGGTCCGGATCGTCAAAAACATAGGGCTCGCCGTCCGGAATGTGTTCCCAAAGGGGAAGGTAGGGATTGCCCTGGGTGGGCGGTTCCTGAGTGCGATTACAGGAAATGAGTCCAAGCATCATGCAGATGAGGACGCTGAAGCGGGTATAACGCATTGCTATTTATTAAGTTGTTCTACTGGATGATTGAAGTAAGTGTCCGGGAACGGCTCATCCTTGAGCGTGAAGTGCCACCATTCGGAATCCAGCGGCTTGAAACCATGGTCAAGCATGGCTTTGCGAAGGATCATTCGGTTTGCAAACTGCTCTGCCGTAATTGAACGGCCTGCGGCGGAAACGCCGCCGGTGTATACTCCTGTCTCAGGATTTCCGCAGAAATCAGGATGGCTTTCCTCTCCGAACCAGTCGAAGGTTCCGCCCATGTCCACTTCCTTCTCCGTGGTCATATCAAAGAGGGTAAGATCCACGGTAGAACCGCGTGTATGGCCGCTTTTGGCCATTATGTACTCCTGCTCAAACAGAACGCTCTTGTCCAGGTCAGGATAGAAATACTCCTTCATCCTTGTGTCCTTGACGTCGGCCGCCCAGCGGACAAAATGGTCTACGCCAATCTGGGGCCTGTAGGCATCGTATATCTTGAGGCGGTAGCCCTTTGAAATGACATCGTCACTGACTTCCTTCAATGCCATGGCGGCTTCCCTTGTGAGAAGGGCGGTAGGCTGGATATATCCGTCAATCCTGTCCCCTACGAAGTTGTAGGTCCCATAATAACGTATTTCCAGGATTACGTCGGGCACGGCGTCGGTTATGGTCACGAACGAATCTTCGAACGTGGTGTACTTCTCTACCCGTGCGCATCCCCAGAAAACTGCCAGGGCGGCAAATGCAATGACTAATCTTTTCATATCGTATTATTGATTCTTATATGCTGAAATAATGGCATCTTTGGTCTTGGGCATAGTCCACTTTGGTGTTTCGCGGTCTTTGCCGTCAGAGAGGCACATCCACATGAACGGAGCCACGGCGTTTTCCTTTGCCTTGGTGCAGAAATACTGGGAGAACTTGGCAATTTGGTCATCCGTAGCGCTGCCGCTGTCTCCCCATTCGCCAATTATGACGGGTGCGCCCAGGCGTTTGACGATATATGTGTCCAGATTGGAGAACAGCAGGTCTACGTCATTCTGCATGGACGTGCCGAACTTTGCGGTTTCCCAGTAACTGTGTACCTGGATGGCAATGTGGCCGGGAGTTGTGTATTCCGGTAGATCCATGTTCTTGAGAGGATCAAGCAGATGGCTGTTCCATGTTCCGTCCCCGCTGCATGCACCGTATGTGTTCACTACAAGATTCCTTTCTGCATTGTTTCCGCCGGTATTGCGAACGGTCTCCACAAACAGTTTTGCATAGCTGTTAATGCCCTTGTAGGCAGATTCAGCATCCGCTGCATCATAGCGGGCGGGTGACGCAAACGTTGCGAAACACCAGGAGTCGTACTTGTCCAGCATCTCGTTGTAGGACTCGAAGAGGAGTCTGGGGCCATAGTCCTTGAAAGTCTCTGCAATCTGCTTCCAGAGGGCCTGGTAGCGCGTTTTAGCGGCCTCGAAACCCTCTTCTCCGGCTATGAGCCAGGCGGTTGAAGCGGCCCCAGTATCGTGATGTACGTTGAGAATGCAGTACATGCCCTCGTCTATCACGTAATCTACTATTTCCTGCACTCTGTTCATCCAGGCCTCGTCCACATCCGTTCCAGTCCAACCGGTGGCCATATCCCATTTTTCGTTGTCGTGGAGGGTAAGCTTGCCCATATGGGGATACCACGTTACAGGTACCCTGATGGCACCGAAACCGGCCGTTTTGAACATGTGAATAAGCGCCTTGGTAGTAACGGGCTGCCCCCAGGCGGTCTCATAGTCCTTTGGAGTGACCTTGCGGCCATAGGCCTCAATCCACATATGCTCCGTATCCCCGCTGTTGCTGTCAAGCGTGTTTCCAAGGTTCCAGCCGGCGCCCATATTCTTTACGGCTTCCGCCGCAGAAGTGAACACTTCTGCCACCGGAGGATTATTCTGCTCCTGTCCTTCTTCCTGCCCCTCCTGCTGTTCCTCCTGTCCTTGATTACCGTGTGGCCTTACCGTGCCATTGCCAGAGTTATCGTAACCGAATACGACATCGTCCGTGCAGCTCCAAGCTAAAGAAAACACAGACAAAAGTATAAATATGCGGAGAATCTTTTTCATAGTTCAATTCACAAATATAAGAAATAATAACTATATTTGTATCCCGTATTTAAGTAACTACTTTCTTTATATGAAATACGGGTTCGATAACGCAAAATACCTCAAAATCCAGTCGGAACACATCAAGCAGCGCATCGCCGCCTTTGGCGACAAGCTTTACATGGAGTTCGGCGGCAAACTATTTGACGATCACCATGCCAGCCGCGTCCTCCCCGGATTCGAACCGGACAGTAAACTCAAGATGCTCATGCAGATGAAGGACGATGCGGAAATAATCATCGTCATAAGCGCCGTGGATATAGAGAAGAACAAGATCAGGAGCGACCTTGGCATCACATACGATATGGACGTCCTCCGCCTCCGCGACGAGTTCATGGCCCGCGGCCTCTCCGTAAACAGCGTGGTCATAACCCATTTCAACGGCCAGGCCAGCGCCGAAGCATACCGCAAGCGCCTGGAGAATATGGGAATCAAGGTATACTACCACCATACTATAGCCGGATATCCCCAGAACGTGGCTCTCATCGACTCCGATGAAGGATTCGGCAAGAACGACTACGTGGAAACCACCAAGCCCCTTGTGGTTGTTACCGCCCCCGGCCCCGGCAGCGGAAAGATGGCCGTCTGCCTTAGCCAGCTCTACCAGGAGAACAAGCGCGGAATCAAGGCCGGATACGCCAAATTCGAGACTTTCCCCATCTGGAACATTCCCCTCACCCATCCCGTGAATCTGGCCTACGAGGCCGCAACGGCAGACCTTGAGGACGTGAACATGATAGACCCGTTCCATCTGGACGCCTACGGAAAAACCGCCGTCAACTACAACCGTGACGTGGAGATATTCCCAGTGATGAACGCCATTTTCATGGACATCTACGGCGAATCACCGTACAAATCGCCAACGGACATGGGTGTAAACATGGTGGGCAATTGCATAAGTGACGATGACGTAGTCCGCAAGGCCTCTCTCCAGGAGATAATCCGCCGTTACTACACCGCCCTCTGCAATTTTGCCGATGGTAAAGCAACGGAGAACGAGGTGAACAAGATTTCCCTTCTCATGAAGCGCGCCGGCATTTCAACTGCTGACCGCCTCTGCACGGTTGCCGCCAAGGAAAGGACGGATAAATCCGGTCTGGCGGCGGCAGCCATCGAGCTTGAAGACGGGACCATCCTTACAGGTGAAACTTCTCCCCTTCTTGGTCCCAGCTCCGCCCTGCTGTTGAACGCCCTCAAGCACATTGCAGGCATTGCTCATAACGTGAAGCTCATACCCCAGACCATGATTGAGCCCATCCAGAAGACTAAAGTGACCTATCTGCACGGCCACAACCCCCGTCTCCACTCGGACGAGGTCCTGGTGGCCATTTCCATGATGAGTCTTATAGACGAAAACTGCAAGCTTGCCCTTGAGCAGCTTCCCAAACTGGAAGGCGCCCAGGTGCATTCTACAGTAATGCTCAGTGAAGTGGACCGCAAGACCTTCAAGAAGTTGGGAATCGGCCTTACATGTGATCCAGTGCGTAAGATTAAGAAGCTACCGGTCTAAGATCCCTGATTCTCTTCCAGCCTCTTCCTTTTCTCCTGTGATACGCAAATCATAAGGTTACGGATAGAGAACAGGATGGAGAACTGGCCTATCACAAGGACCCAGTCGTGACGGATGAGTCCGTAGGTGATAATCATTGCCGAGCCTACAACTGCAAGAATCCAATGCCCCAGAGGCAGTATGGATTCTTTTTTCTTATAGCAGTATATAAGCTGGTAGAGGGAGCGGATCTCATATGTGAACTGGGCAAGGACACCGAAAAGGAGAAGCTCCGGAGGGACGTCCTCGTTCCTGAGGAAAGTGCTCACGAATTCAGGGATATCCCTCATCATAAGACCTATGATTGCGACGGGGAACAGCGCCTGGACCCAGATAACCCATTTGGGAACCTTCTTGTAAAGGCCCATGACTTTGATATTCCACATGTAGATGTAATAGCTCACGCTTTCTCCGAAAATGATGGAGAAGTCTTTTCTGAGCCATCCGTATACATAAAGGATAACGGCGCCTATACTGGCAAGGACCCAGTACACTGCCGGAGATTCAACCCTATGGGATCTTTCAGACTTATACCACTGGATTATGATGCGGGTTCCGTAAATGCCCATTCCCGCAAGTCCCAGTGCATAAACCCACAACGGACTATCCATGCTCTTCTACTCCTTATGCCTGCCGTAAAAATGCATGTAGATACCGTCCTGAAGCTCTTCCGGAAGGCCGCGGACTATGGAACGGAGAGTATTCTCCGGGAAATCGCTGTGCTTTAGGAATATGGTGCAGTCAAGGGAATTCTCGAAGTCCGGATCCACGTTGAAGCACACGGCCTTTGCATTGCAGCTGAAGTACTTCCTCACAAGGACGGGAAGGCGGTACTTGCCGTCGCTCAGGGACGATATAAGACGGTCAAAGTAATCGATTCCCTCTTTGGGGAACTGAAGCAGCTGGTCCGGATCCACTCTCAGGAAATCCTCCTGGAACGGATGGGAAGGCTTTGCGATTTCCTCTGCATCAGGCATTCTGTAGTCCCGCATAAGGTAATGGACGGCCAGGCTCTGGTAGAAACCGGGCATGTCACTGCTAATGCTCACAGGGCCGGTATAGTACTGAATCTCAGGATTCTGATAAGCGGCTACGGCAAGGCCGGTAAGAAGGAGTTTCAGGGGAATAACTTCTCTCTGATACCTTTCAGCCACGAAGGAACGGCCGAGTTCCATGGATATTGGAAGATACTCCTTGGCCTTAGGACCGTATTTGATGAGGGAATCGGAATAAAAGCCCTCTATGCCACCGTGTGCGGCCATTATTTCCGGACCGAAGCCCAGGCGATATGCTCCCACAATGTCGCCGTTGGGGATGTTCCAGACTATCATCTGGTGATAGTAGTCGTCGTACTTGTCAGTGTCTTCAGACTTGCCGGTACCCTCTCCAACCCTGCGGAAGGACTCCTCGCGGAGACGGAAGAGTTCCTTCATAAGATAAGGAGCATCCTCTTTCTTCAGGAGATATGCCCTGTAATCACCAGTTTCATAAAGGATGTGGTCCTTGAGGCCCTCAATCTCCTGACGTATCTTCTCCGGAGGGACTGCGTCTGCCACGGGGATACTGTAATTGTGCGCCACTTCTTCCCTGGTTTCTCCCTTGCACTGCTCCTCAAGTGCGTAACAGCGGCTTCTGAGGTAGCTTCCAAGGGATTCCACGTCGAATTCCGCAATTTCCGCGGCAGGAATGGGAGCGCCTATGCGGACTTTAACAACCGTACCCCTCTTGTTAAGCATCTCTTTCACAAGCAGGGCGGTCCTGAGCCTTGGATGAATCATGCCAAGGATATGGAATTTGCGTGAATTCCCGCCTTCAAAATAAATAGGAATAACGGGGAAACCGGATTTCTTGACCAGTTTGATGACGTTATGAGCCCAGGGAATATCTTCTACCACTTTTTTCTTTCCAAGGGCCGTCCTGTTTTTGCCCCTTTGCCAAGTGGCTACCTCCCCGGCAGGGAAAAGGCCAAGAGGGTGACCGTCGGCCATGTGACCAAGAGCAGTGCGGATGCCGCTGATGCTCTGAGCGCCGCCGCTGGAGAAATTGTTTACGCCGATGAATGTGTCTTTAAGGCAAGGGATAAGGGCAAGAAGGAAGGTTGTAAGTATCTTGTAATCAGGCCTTGACTTGCCTACCATACTGCTAAGGATCATCCCGTCTATGGCGCCGAAATGATGGTTGGAGACAGTAATGAAACCGCCTTCTGCGGGTATACGGGAAAGCTGCTCCTGAGGGACCTCATAGCTTACGCCAACTTCTTCCAGCACATGTGCGGAAAAATCCGGACCTGTACTGTCCACGTACTTTGCATGTATGCGGTTTACTTCCTCGAGCTCAAAGAGCTTATAAGCCAGAGAGGTAATCCATCTGCCCGCAAGGCCGCGGACTCCAATGGATTCCTGCAAATCAGCCTTCTCAAGCACGGTTGTCTTTCGCGCGTTCATCGGTTT
>JAEEGH010026600.1_pt1 | contig 11516 bp, 8 predicted proteins | sample 9134181 | NCBI WGS metagenome assembly JAEEGH01 (sample SAMN16246544, study PRJNA631951) | gut metagenome | biome: gut microbiome; feature: rumen; material: DP-attached | host: Bos | place: Iran: Karaj | collected 2018-10 | reverse complement strand
CGTAGCCCAGGCGCCAGCCCGTAATGGAATAGCTCTTGGAAAGGCTAGAACACTCGATGGTGCGTTCGCGCATTCCCGGGAGCGTCGCAATATAAGTATGACGGTGCGGCGCAAACACGATGTGTTCGTAGACTTCGTCGGTGATTACATACAAATCATATTTGATGGCGAGGTCGGCAATAATCTGCAGCTCTTCGCGGGTAAAGACTTTTCCGCTCGGGTTCGACGGATTGCAAAGCACAAGCGCCTTCACGCCCGGCTGCTTCATGGCATCTTCGAGGACGTTTGCATCGAAGGTGAAATCGTGCGGATCCAGCGGCACATAAATCGGAGTCGCCCCACTCAGAATCGTATCGGCAGTGTAGTTTTCGTAGAACGGCGAGAAGATGACCACCTTGTCGCCCGGATTGCAAATCGACATCATCGAAACCATCATGGCTTCGGTACTGCCGCAGGTAATGACCATTTCGGTTTGCGGGTCGTAGCGCAGGCCGCTGAAATGTTCCTGCTTTTTAGAAAGCGCTTCGCGGAAATTCTGCGCACCAATCGTAATCGCATACTGGTGCGGGCCCGTGTGGGCCACTTCGGCCAGGCGGTCTTGCAAGGCCTTGGGCGGATCAAAGTCCGGGAAACCCTGCGAAAGGTTGATGGCACCGCAAGCGTTCGCGATGCGCGTCATGTGGCGAATGACCGATTCCGTAAAATGTTCAGTACGATTGCTTAAAGGTTTCATATCAGAAAAAATAGCAATGTTTAGAGTATGTTAATGGAGATTGTTTCAGTCACTCCGTTCCTTCGCAATGACATTTTATTTCTAATTATTCATTCTTCCCTGGATCCCGTCAGTCGTTGCACTCCTTCCAGGATGACAGCAACGACTATTTACTATCTTTCACATTATGTACGATCCGCGCTTTTTACCTATCTGCAAAGAAGACCTGGACGAACTCGGCTGGGACTATGTCGATGTGATTATCATCAGCGCGGACGCCTACGTGGACCACCCCTGTTTCGGGCATGCCGTGGTCGGTCGTCTTTTCGAGCACGAAGGCCTGCGCGTGGCAATACTCCCGCAGCCGAACTGGCGCGATGACTTGCGCGACTTCAAGAAGCTTGGCAAACCGCGAATGTTCTTCGCGATTTCTAGCGGCATGGATTCCATGGTGAACCACTACACCGCCGCCAAACGCCTCCGTAGCGATGACGCCTTTACGCCGGGGAACAAGGCAGGGTTCCGCCCCGATTACGCAACTTACACGTACGCCAAGATTTTAAAGAAGCTCTACCCCGACGTTCCGCTGCTGATTGGCGGGCTTGAATCGAGCCTGCGCCGCGTGACGCATTACGACTACTGGAGCGACAAACTCAAGCCGAGCATTCTCTTCGATACGCAAGCCGACATTCTCGTGTACGGCATGGGCGAAAAGCCGCTGAAAGAAATCGTGCGGCTCTTGAAGAAGGGCGTACCGTTTTCGAGCCTGCATTCCGTGCCGCAAACAGCCTACCTCGCGCCCAAGGGGCAAATCCCGACGAGCAAGCAATGGGAAGACTTGCGCCTCGCAAGCTACGAAGATTGCCTTGCCAATAAGCGCAATCAGATTGACAACTGCCGCAAGGTGGACATTGAATGCAACAAATGGTTCCAGCGCCGCATTCTGCAAGATGTCGCGGAACAGACCGTGGTAATTAACCCCGCGTACCCGCCGCTGGAATACGGCGAACTCGACGAGAGCTTTGAATACCCCTACGCCCGCGAACCGCACCCGCGTTACAAGAAACGCGGCAACGTGCCTGCGTTCGACATGATCAAGTTCAGCATCAACACGCACCGCGGCTGTTTTGGCGGTTGCAGTTTTTGCGCCATCAACGCACACCAGGGCAAATTCATCGCGAGCCGTAGCCGCGAAAGTATTCTGCGCGAAGTCGATTTGATTACGAAGATGGACGGATTCGCCGGCACCATCACCGATTTGGGCGGCCCGAGCGCCAATATGTACAACATGCGTGGCAAGGACCCGAGCCGTTGCCAAAAGTGTGCACGCCCCAGTTGCCTGACGCCGAAAGTCTGCGACAACATGGACACGCACCACCACGAGCTCCTGGAACTTTACCGCGAAGTGCGCAACCACCCGAAGGTGAAGCACCTGTTTATCGGAAGCGGTGTGCGTTACGACATGCTGCTGCAAGAAACCGACGACGAAGAACTGATTCGCGACCACGAGGAATACGCCCGCGAACTCATCGACTACCATGTGAGCGGGCGCCTGAAGGTGGCCCCGGAACATACCAGCGATGCTGTGCTTAAGCTGATGCGCAAGCCGAGCTTTACCTTGTTCCACAAGTTCAAGGAATTCTTTGACGACGAATGCAGGCGCATCGGAAAGCGCCAGCAGATTATTCCTTACTTTATCAGTAGCCACCCCGGATGCACCGAGGCCGACATGGCGGAACTTGCACTCGAGACAAAGCAGCTCGGATTCCAGCTGGAACAGGTGCAGGACTTTACGCCGACACCGATGACGATTGCGACCGAAATGTTCTACAGCGAAATGACACCGGACGGAAAGCCGCTTTACGTGGCAAAGACGCCGGAACAGAAGCGGAGCCAGCGCCAGTTCTTCTTCTGGTACATTCCCGAAAACCGCCCGCAGATTCGCGCCACGCTCGAGCGCCTGAAACTCGGGAAGATTGGCCGACTGCTCCTAAGCCGCAGCGCGAAGGCCGAAGGCAAGGAATTCTACCCCAGCAAGGAACGCGAAGAAAACGAAGTCTACCGCGAGCGCGAACAGCAGAAACGCGAGCAGCGGGCCGTCACCATCGTGCCGCACAAATCCGGCGACAAGGGCCGCTGGGAAAACTCCGCCCGCAAGGAACGCCGCGCCGCACAATTTGGCGAACCGCGCAATGACAGGCGCGAAGGCCGTGACTTCCGTGACGAAAACCGCAACGGCAATTTCGGGAATGGAGAACAGCGTAACAACGTGCAGCGCAAGAGTTTCCATAGCGACCGCAAGTTTAACGGCAACAAAAAACGCCAGGATAACAATCGCAACAACTCCCCCGTTCAATTCAGTTCGTTTAAACGGGGAAGGTAATATCGATTTCAAAATTTTAGGAGGAAAAATGAAAAGCGTTCTTAAGAGTGTAACCTATACTTTTTCACCCTTTTTGCTAGCAAGCGTTTTGATTACGGCATGCGGCGATGATTCTTCATCGAACGCCACAAACCAACCGCTCCCTAATTCTAGCGATACCATTCAGCAAAATCCAGAATCATCTGCAACCGAAGGTTTTGAGCAGCAACTCCCCGGCTCCTCCGCATCAGAAGGCACCGAGCAGACGTTCCCCGTATCTTCTGCAGAAGAACAAAGTTCTTCGAGCGAAGTTGCAAAAGTACTTTGCCATATTGTCTATGATTTTAAATCAGGGTACGAAGGAAGAGCCGTCATGTACGAATATTCCGATTTCTGTCTACCCCTCGAAAACTGCGACATCGAAGCATTCCCGATCGGATACGAGCCCTGCAATAACGACATCGCCACAGTCAAAGGATGCTACACGAGCGAAACCTACGCCGAAATTATCGGTGAATGCAATTACGAATACAAGAACTCTTGCGAATCCTCTACTTTTGGGACGATTCAATACAACGGCAGCAAGAGCCCCTGCAACAATTAACTTTTAGGAGTGTGCAAGCACACTCCACCATTCGCCACTTTCTCTTTCAAGTTTGACTTTGAAGCCGGCTTCTTCGAACCACTTGAGGATATAATCCTTTTCGGTGAGAAGCTGTCCCGAGATAATCAGTTCACCGCCGGCGGCAAGCAGGTCTTCGATGTCGTCGCGAAGCGGCCAGAGTTCGCTGCGGATCATGTTGCAGAGAATGACATCGAACTTCGCGCCATCCTTAAACGCATCCAGGAATCCGAGGATGCAGTCGCTTTCCTTAAAGCCGTTGCGTTCAAAGTTTTCGGCAATGCAGGGGATGGTGAGCGGGTCAATTTCAGTACCGACAGCGAGCTTTGCACCCAAGCGGCGGGCGTACATCGCGAGAATTCCCGTTCCCGTTCCAATGTCGAGCACCGTCTTGCCGTTGAAATCGACCGATTCCATAAGGGTGGCGCAGCTGCTAGTGGTATCGTGTTCGCCAGTACCGAAAGCGGTTTTCGCCTCGAGTTCAAGCACCACGGCCTTCGGGTCGTCGGGAGTAAATTCCACCCAGGGCGGGCGCACCCACAGATGCGGAGAAACAGACACGGGCTGGGCACGGTCACGCCACCACTTGTCCCAATCCTTAGCGGGTTCGTCACTCAGCGTAAAATGGTACTGCGGAAATTCATTTACGATACGGTCTCGTTCGGCCTTGTCACCGGTATAGAAACAGAAGTCCGTACGGCCCTCTTCTTTCGGATCCAATTCTTCGAGCGTAGCCACACCTGCCTCGAAAAGCAGGTAGCTTGCGATTTCAAATTCTTCGGCGGGGCAGTAGCCCTCGGCCTTGTACCATGTATCGATTTTTTGCATAGGCGAAATTTAAAAAGAAAGAGACTCGGCGCTCCCCCGCCGAGCCTCTTACCAAGCGAAAACACCTCTAACGCTTGGTTTAAGTTCCTTCTTGTAAATAAAGATATACAAGAATTTTCAAAAAAGTGAGAAAAATCACAAAAAAATTGTTCTAAGTTGGAACATTCCTATTTGGGTGATTACATTTTCCGCTTTTCTACGTATATTTTGCGTTAAATGATACCCTCCAAGCCGCTTTTTATTCACCAATACCCCGACTGGACCCAATTTCGCTACAATGCACAAAGCGTAATGGAAGCCCTGGGCCAAACGCGCCTGCAAGAAGGGCGGCTAATCGGTATCGCAGACCTTGCAGATGACCGCCAGACGGAAACGCAGATGCTCGCCCAGGACATCGTCGCAAGCTACGCCCTGGACGGCTACAAGCTCAACCTGGAAACGGTCATCGACGAAATCGAAAAAAGGAACAGCGCCGAAGGCGAAATCCGCAACTGGATAGGCGCGCTTCAAAACGCCCGACTCCCCCTTACCGAAGAAAGGCTGTTCGCATGGCATGCCGCCATCGGTCAGAACAAGGTAAAAAGTTTCAGGACAAAGGAAAATTCAGTGGAAACCTTTACCGGGGTCGGCGCCGAAAGAATTCCGCTTGAAATGGGACGATTCCTGAAATGGTTCGAAAGTTCCAACCAGGATGGGGCAATCAAGGCCGCCATAGCGCACTTCTGGTTCTTGACTATCCGCCCCTTTGAAGACGGCAACGGCCGCATTGCAAGGGCACTTTCGACAATGCTCCTTGCACGAAGCGAAAACACGAGCCGCTCGCTATTCACGCTGAACCTAGAAATTTTCGAACACCGCGAAGAATATCTTGCAATTCTCGCCCGGACCCAATCGGGAAACGGCGACCTTACCGAATGGATTCTGTGGTTCCTAAGAACCTTGCGGAACGCCATCGAAAAACGCGAAAGGGATCTTGAAGACACCTTCAAGAAAATGAGGTTCATACAAAAGAATCAGCAGAAGGACCTCAAAGGTCGCGAACGGAAAATCGTAGAGGCCGTCTGGAATAAAGACCTTCCCGACATATTCTCGGTAAAGGAAATCGCAAGCCTTACCGGTACTAGCCACGATTCCGCGCTCCGAGACATCCAAAACCTGATCAAAAAAGGCATCGTCCGCGCCGAAAGCAAGGGCGGTAGAAGCCAGAAATATTCGCTGGTCTAAATTTTATCTATACTTACAACATGCACCCGTTAGACGCCAAGGCCCTGATCAAAAAGCTATCCCCCTTTATGGAGGAAGACTCGGAAGTATTCCGCGAACTAGTCTCGTTTTTGGGGCAAGGGGCGAAAGTGGATGTGCACCACGGAGATCTTTCCAAGTTCCTCGGACACCGTCGCCTTTACCGAGTCATACGCCTCAAAGGCGAAAGCTACAAGGACTGCGTCTATCAGCTAGTGGACAACTACCCCGAATCGATGGATGCGCTCGGAATGTTGCGTTACTACAAGGCGCCCGCAGGCCCCGTCCGCTGGGAAGAAGTGGAGGCCGCCGAAATCGCGATGGGAAACGAACTTACCATGGCATCGTACGGATGGATGCCCGACGCCTGGACTCTGTTCGAAAGAGGCGGCGACAATACGCAGGGCAACGAAAGTGACGAGCACGAACTCGTCGCCATCCTTGCGTTCGATTTAGGGGAATAGATCCTTCGACTTCGCTCAGAATGACACACTAGATTCGCTAAAACGGAGCGAATTACGGTTTCAGGAATTCGAACAAGGTAATTCCCGGAAGTTTTGCCTTGCTACGACTTTTCAGGTAATCGACAAGAGGAAGTTCCAGCACCTGTTTCTTGTATGCGGCATGGCGAAGTAGCGGTTTTTCCCCGTTACGGAACACGACAAAGCCCGTGTGGGTCGCGTCGAGGTTGTCCATATTCGCGACAAAGGCGACACCCGTTACCATGAGGGGCCCCTCGTAAGGCCTAGACGCCATCTCCACGGCACGGTCATAGGGCAGGTAGCGCAACTCCATCGGAGCATCGGGAGATTCGTACTTAATCTTTTTCGCCTTGAAGAACGACTGTTTCGGCATCGTGCGGAAAACAACCGTATCCCCCTGAATTTTCATGGGGCGGGCAAACGTTCCTTCGCCCACCCAGTCGGCGAGCAGATAATGCTTGCGGTTCACGTAGCTAATGCTTCCACCCCTGTAGCGGATTTTCTGCAACGTGTTGAAGATTTCGTTTTCGTTCGGGGAAATCGCCATGGCAAGGGCGTGTTCCAGGTACGTCACGCAATCGACCGAGTCCATATAGACAAGCGGCTTATTTTCAATCGAGTCGAGGTAGCTTTCGCCCATGGGGCCAAGCTTGTAGGGCGTTCCCTTCATGATTCTCGAAAAATATTCAAGCCTTGCGGTAAGCCCCGCCACGTTCTGCGCCGAAAGCCACATTCGCTTCATTTTTATGAGCGATGCGTAATGGTCGTTCGTCTTATAAACTAGACGCGTCCACAAGGTGTCCAGGACATCCTTGAGTGTTGCATCCGGGTTTCTCCCCGTTTCGTTCAGATACATGGCAACGGCAAGCGTATCGCCATCGAGCGTATAGATGTAGCCCACCAGCCCGTGAACTTCACCGATAAAGCCCGTCTTGAAACGCGTAAGCCAGGGGTACGGCAAATCGAGCATGCGCTTGCCACCCGTACCGAGGCCAGGACCGGCAAAGCTGTTGATATAATACTTTCCCTTGGGGTGACGCGCCATCTTTGCAAGCAGCGCCGTTTCGGTCGAGGGTTTCACCTTGTTCTTGGGAGAAAGGCCGCAACCGTCCCAGATTTCGAAATCCGCCGTATCGATTCCGATTTCGCGCAGGAATTTCATCTCTGCTGCACGGCCCCCTTCGACACTTCCCTCGCCCATCTTTTGCGCGCCCAGGTTACGGAAAAGTGTTTCGGCATGCATATTCTGACTGCGCTGATTGATTTCGTCAAGGATGCTCAGGAAAGGCGCCGCCGAATACGTGAACGACTTTATCTGTATTCCCTGCGGAACATTTTCCTGTTCGATAAAGGCAATGCCGCGTTCCTTGAGCGCATAGACGAAGGCCGCCTTGAAATAGGCAATCGGATTTCGCACGGGGAGCACCAACTGGCTAGAATCCACATTGATTCCAATCGCCCCGCCTATCGTAATTTCGGGTTTTGCCGAATCGAGAGCCCACGTCCACTTGCGTTTTTTTCCGGGGACCGTCAACATTTCATTTTTCAAGACGACATAGCCCACATCGGGAAGAATCTCTGCACGAGCGGTATCGCCCACTTTCTCGCCCGGCTTAAAACGGATCATGGTGCAATTGTCGTTGAATCCGAGAGGCGCAATTTCGGCACCGTACCATGCGTCATAAAAATTCTTGCGCCAATGTTCGGCACGCCACGGGCCCTTGTAGTAGCTCGAATCCAGGCGGATCATTCCCGATACGGAGTCGATTCCCAAAGCATGAATGGAATCCGCCATCGCATACAACATGTAAAACGGATCGGCGTAGTAACGGCCCGAAAAATTCGGATCACCGCCGCCACGGACATGGATAGTTCCGACAAACCTGGTATGACGCAAGCTTCCGCTTAAGGACACCTCCGTCTTGGGCGCATAATCAAGCGGCAGGTAATGAATTGCGGTCGCCGTCGTCAAGGTTTTCAAAGTACTTGCAGGCGTGAACTTTTCCTTGCCGCGGATATTTCCCCACTCGGCGCCCGTTTTCACCGAACGAATCGACAGGCCGTAGCGCGAACCCGGAACAACCGAATCAACGTAAACCTGAAAAGAATCCAGTTGAAAGCCGGCAAAGCAAAATGCCGAGAATAGACAAATTAAGCAAATCAGTTTACGCATATCAAAATCAGCAAAGATTGCTTCGCGCCCTGCAACAACATCGGAATCATTTAATGCTTGCGGAAACGTATCATGAAAACAATCAGCAGTACAATCGCAACAACACCGAGCGAAAGCACCACAATCAGGCGAAGGCTGAACCGGGGGGAGCCATCGACGACGCTGACGCCCTTGTCGTATTTTTGTTCTTCGACAGGTTGCATCAAAGACATGCGAATGCGTTCATTCACCACGGAGGTCTTTTCGCTACTCTCATACCCCAGGATACGATTGATTTTCTGATGCGCATTAAGCACCAAGCGCGCCGTCACCTCGTTCACGTCAGATGCATTTTTCAACAAATTCGCCGCAATCGAGCTCACCATACCGTTCACCGTCATTTCGATTTCACTCCACTCGGGAATGTTCTGACAGCTACGGCCATGATGTTCAAGCCCCTCGACCAGGTGACCGTAGCGGGCGTCCTGCATCCAGATACGGATAAGCCCCTTATCCGGCGGCAAAAAGCCGGTCTTTCTGGAATAAAAGTCGATATTGTCGGCACGGAGCATAAACAGGAACAGGTCCTGTGCGCGTTGCAACTTCGCCGGATTAGCATTTTTCGGAAGCGTGAGGTGGCTACCGCCCACGAACGTAAAGCTCCCTGCAGGACCGCTAGGCGTGCTTACCGTCGTGAGCCCGTCTTTTGCAATCGGGCTATCCATAAGGCCACCGAGGTCATTATCGAACTCCACCTTACGGATCAGTTCCGTCGTTCCAAAAATCAGCAGCTGTTCTGAGCGCACAAACCGGTCCGCACTCTGGCTGGAATTTTCCTTGAGGTTGTAAGGAGAAACGTCCTGATCGCGCAAAAGTTTCAGGTAATGGCGAAGCCCGACCAGGGTCGAAGAATCGGCCAAGGCGCTCCGGTAGCCAGTTTCCGTTTCAGCCACAAAGTCGCCACCAAAATTCCAGAGGAACGGGGACATCTGCTGATAGCCGGTCCAGTCGTCCTTGACGCCAAATTCAAAGGGAACGACAGGAACTCCATGACGATTCACGACGTTCGCTTCGGCAACGGCCCGCAGAACCCCATAAAATTTAGGATAGGTATCAATTTCGCTGTCATGCAGTCCGAGTTCCAGCCATAGGCGCTCGTTTGCAAAGAACCCACGGACATCCAGGAACCAGGGAATCGCATAGAAAACAGAGTCGTGGCCTATATGGGCGGCCTTCATCGCTTCCGGATAGAAGCGGCTCGTATCCACGACGTCCAGCAAGTCAGACACAGGGGCAATCAGCCCCGCTTTCGCAAAGTACGGAACCCAGCTCGAACCCAGCTGAAGGACATCGGGAAAATCAGTGCCCGAGCCGGCCTCGGTCGCAAGCACCTTGTTCAGTTCGCTGAACGCGCTTCCCCAGTCGAGGAAACGGATCTTGACCGGGATGCCACTCTGGTGCGAGTACTTGCGCATCAGTTTCTGCAGCGTGGCCCCCGTGTTCATGTCCTGGTCCATTACCCACAGCACAAGCGTATCGGCACCAGACGGCATGGCACGCAGTTCGGGAACGGCGTGTACCGGCACGGCCCCGCCCAAAGCGAGAACCGCCACAAAAACCGCAATGCCATAAATACGCTTGAACATAGTATTCTCTAAAATACAAATTAGCAACAGACTGCTAACGCGCTATTTTCAAAAAGTCCTCAAAATACTTCGGGTACGTCTTGTTGATGCAGGCCGGATCCATAATCTTGACCGGAACACCGCCCAGGGCAATCAAGCTAAAGCACATCGCCATGCGGTGATCGTTGTAGGTTTCGATAGTCGCCGGTTGCAGTTTTTCCGGAGGCGTCACCGTGATGGAATCCGTCGTCTCGCGGACATCGGCGCCCACCTTGCGGAGTTCTGCCGCCATGGCCGCAATGCGGTCAGTCTCCTTGACACGCCAGCTCGCAATGCCGCTAATTGTCATCGGGGCATCGGCAAACAATGCAAGGACCGCAACCGTCATCGCCGCATCGGGGATTTCGACGGCATTGAATTCGCCAAGGCTCTTGAGCTTGCCGCCCGTTCCCGAGCACTCCGTCCAGTCGGGCCCCATAGTGATGTTTGCCCCCATTCTCTTGAGGACATCGACAAAGGCGATATCGCCCTGACGGCATTCCGTACCGACACCCAGCACACGCACCTTGCCGCCCGCAATGGCAGCGGCCGCCAACGGATAGCTCGCGGAACTTGCGTCGCCTTCGACCATGTAGTCGCCCGGGGACTTGTAGACACCCTTGGGTACATAGAAGTCGACCAAGTCCGCATGCTTTACCTCGATGCCGAAATGTTTCATGACATCAAGCGTCAAAAGGATATAGGGCGCAGAAATCAGTTCGCCCTCTACATGGATATGCAGCGGAGTTTCGGCATAGGGGGCGCAAATCAGGAGCGCCGTAAGGTACTGGCTCGAAATGTTTCCGCGAACCGAAACGGAACCACCCTTGAGTCCGTGAGCGTTAATGCACACCGGCGGGAAGCCTTCCGTTTCCATGTAGTCGATATCGGCACCGAGCGCCCGGAGCGCATCGACCAGGTCGCGAATGGGGCGTTCTTTCATGCGTTCTTCGCCACTCAGGTGGAACACGCCGCGGCCAAGCGCAAGGGCCGCACACAGAGAGCGCATGGCCGTACCCGCATTACCCAGGTAAAGACCCGCCACATATTGGTCATCTTCAATCAACATCGACGGAGCGTCAATCGGCCCCGCGTTACCTTCGATGACGGCCTCGGTAAAGTCCTCGGACATATCCGCCTTGATGCCAAGCGCCTTGAGCGCTTCGCCCATGTAGCGGGTATCGTCGCTCTTCAACAAGTTATGCAGACGGGTGGTACCTTCGGCAAGTGCAGAAACCAGAAGCACACGATTCGTGATGCTCTTGGAACCAGGGACGCGAAGTTCACCGTTATAAGACGTCAAAGCAGGAATCTGAATATGACTGGGGCGAAAAAAAGGTGTATCCATATTTGTAAATTTATAAATTAAAAAAGGAAATAGATAAACGGAGCACTAAATGATGAGCGAAATCACAGACCTCAAATTCACCGTCCGCTTTTCGGACTGCGACG
>JAEEGH010026599.1_pt1 | contig 11517 bp, 10 predicted proteins | sample 9134181 | NCBI WGS metagenome assembly JAEEGH01 (sample SAMN16246544, study PRJNA631951) | gut metagenome | biome: gut microbiome; feature: rumen; material: DP-attached | host: Bos | place: Iran: Karaj | collected 2018-10 | reverse complement strand
GTCCGTCTCACTCATCCATTCCAGTATGCGCTGCATCTCCTGTGCCTCCTGTTGCGAGGTGCATTTGGCGATGGATTCTTCCAGTGCCTTGATTTCCTTCTGCCAGTACTCCTGCACATAGTTGAACATACGGACACACGTCACCTTGTTATAGCACACGAACATGGCCTTGCCCGAAGTCCACAGGTCGCTGTAGTGATGCACAAAATCCTTGGCAATCAGGCGCAGACGCTTGGCAGCCGTCAGCAGATGCACCTCCTTGGCGAACTCACGTTCCAGCTTGGCCAGCTGTGAGGCATCCAGTTCGCCAGCCTGTTCTAGGGCGGCTGCAATCTCATCGTTGATTTCGGGGTTCTTCAGGTCCTGCAGTTTCTCGCCGCGGTTCTCATAGTAAAGAGGTACGGTGGCCTTATCCTCCACAGCCCGCTTGAAGTCGTAGATACTCACGTAGCCACCGAATGTACGTGCCGTGATGTTATCGTTGGAAAGCAGCGGTGTTCCCGTAAATCCGATGCGATGAGCCGTTGGCAGCATGTGCATCAGGTTGTCGGCAAAGACGCCGTTCTGCGTGCGGTGGGCCTCGTCGCTCATCACGATGATGTCATGGTCGGGATAGATAGGCTCGGCCTTCGGGTCGTTGAACTTCTGAATGAGCGAGAAGATGAACGACGGATTGCCTTTCAACTTCGATTTCAGGTCCTCCCCGCTGCTGGCGATGAACTTCTTGGCCTTCACATTACCCAGCAAGCCGCAGTTCTCGAACGTGTCGCTGATTTGCTTGTTCAGTTCATCGCGGTCGGTCAGCACGAGGAATGTGGGTGAACCCTCAAACTTACGGCGAATCTTCTGCGAGAGGAACAGCATAGAGTAACTCTTGCCCGAGCCCTGTGTATGCCAGAACACACCCAACTTTCCGTTCAGGTATTGGCGGTTGCGATACATCTCCACCGCTTGATTCACGCCTAAATATTGGTGGTTGCGGGCCAGAATCTTTGCCGTTCGTCCTCCGCTATGGTCGTAGAGGATGAAGTTTTCCAGCAAGTCCAGGAAGTTCTCTTTCCGGCAGATACCTCTGAGCATCGTGGGCAGTTCTATGTTGCCGGCATCTTCCTCCTTCAGTCGTTTCCACTCGTGGAAGAACTCCCACTTCGAGTCGATGGTTCCCACGCGTGCCTCCAGTCCGTTGCTGAACATGATGAAGGCGTTGTGGTAGAACATTTGCGGAATGGTATCGAGATAGTCGCGATAGTTCTTGTTGAAGGCATCCACCACTTCCACGTCGTGGTTCTTCAGTTCCATAAACAGCAAAGGCAATCCATTCACGAAGCCCACGATGTCGGCACGGCGATGATACAAGGCACCATACACCCATAGCTCACGGACACACAGGAAGTCATTCTTCTCGGGCGAAGCGAAGTCAATCACCTTGGCACGCACCTCTTCCGTCTCGCCGTTCGGTTTCACGCGAGTCACGGGCACACCGTCCTTGATGTACTGATACTTCTGCTCGTTAATCTGCATCAGCGTCTGCGAACTCATGTGTTCCGTCATGCGCTCCACGCACTCCTGCAGCTGCTTATCCGTCAGCCAGGGGTTCAGCGTCTTCAGCGCCTTGCGGAAACGCTCCGTCAGCAGCACCTCATGATACGATGTGCGCCCCAGCGTGCCATTCACGCCGAGCACCTCCTTGTCGAAGGCATACACGCTCGTCCACCCCAGTTCCTTCTCCAGCAACTCGGCTGCACTCCGCTGTATCAGTTTATCTTCGCTATAATCCTTTGCCATAATCATTCTAATTATTTATACCGAACTCTATACCGACCTTTATACCGAACATTCCCAGTGTCCGCCTTTAGTTCCACCGACACGACGTATCTGTCCGTCGTTCCTCAATTTGCGGATAACTTTCTTTACACCACTTTCTGAAAGTCCAGTCTCATCCTGCAACTCTCGAATGGTGATAAGTGGGTTCTTACGCATGGCTGCAAGAATTTTCTGGTTACTTTTTTGGTTACTTTTTTGGTTACTTTCTTCTATTTCCTGTAAAGCCTGCATTAAGCATTGTAGCATAAATGTGATGAAAGCTGTGCTATTAGCTTCCGAGTCGCTCTTGGCTATAGCTGCATAATAATCATGTTGATGCTCCTTGACAATTGTCTCTACAGGAATCCATGCAAAGATTGGTTTCCATTGCATCAGTAAGAGTGTTTGCCACATTCTTCCCATACGTCCGTTTCCATCTGCGAAGGGGTGGATGAACTCAAACTCATAATGGAATACGCATGAGCTGACAAGCGGATGTACTTTTGTCTTCTTTACCCATTCCAACAAATCTGCCATCAGCAGAGGGACTCGCTGGGCAGGTGGTGCCATGTGGATACATTTCTCACCATCAAATACACCAACACCTCCTTGACGATAGCGGCCGTTTTCTTTCACTAAATCCGTCATCATCAGCTTATGTGCCTTTAGCAGATCTTTCTCTTTATAGGGATTCAGTTCTAATAGAAGTTCGTACGCTTCAATGGCATTCTTTACCTCCTGAATCTCATTAGGGGGACCAAGTACGCGTTTGCCTTCCAAGATTGCCGTCACCTGTTCTACTGAGAGCGAGTTGTTTTCTATAGCAAGTGACGACTGAATGGTCTTGATACGATTTTCCTTGCGCAGGTGAGGTGCAGGCAGGTTCTCTGTTGTAGCACTAAGATGCCCAACTTTCTCAGCAATATCTGCTATCAACGACGTAATCTCGTCTGTTATTGTAAATGGTGGTACATACATATTTCTTGTTCTATATTTATCGTTACTTTATACTGCTATTTCTCCACTCATCAGCTTCGGAAGCAAGCGGTCGCGGGCTTCGGTTAGGAGGCGGATTTGAGAGGAAAGATAGTAGATTTTTTTGTAGATAGATTTTACCTTTGAATCAAAGATACTTAATAGATGTAATGACGGAATCACTATTTCAAGTTTCTTTATCATATCTTGACTAAGATTTGGCTGTGCTGCACCTTTTCCCATACTAATCAACAAAGTCCTATTATCCAAGAGCCAACTATATAAATAAAACCTCAAAATATTGTCTTCTGATAGTAAAAAAACGCAACAGGCTTGATTGCATGATAATTCTTTAGTTGCTATACCGAGTTTACCTATAGTTGCTCCATACATAGCCATAAGGATGCTACCTGAAGGGATTATTTTTGCAGAAGACTTTCTGATAGCATCATCTGTTATTCTCTCTTCTGTGTCAAAAATGAAATCATCGTTTAACTCCTTTGTTTTTACCCATGGGATATTGCCTGTATAAAATTCTGTTTTACTTCGTGAAGGTGTTCCCCCTGAAGTCGTATCACAAACTTCTCCAATCATTTTCTTCTCCCAACCCTCTGGCACACCATCGACAATCTTGGTGTTTTCGTGGCCGGGGAAGTGGAGGTCAACGAACCATTCCTTATAGAGTCGCTGCGCTGCTTCCTCCAACAACTTTATCTGCTTCTGATAGTTCTCTATCAAAGAGTCGTAGCGGGAGAGGATGGTGGCAATGCGGTGCTGAATGGGAAGAGGGGGAATCTCAAATCCTATTTGGCTCAAGTTTTTTATTGGTAATTGAGGTTGAGCACTACCAGTACAAAAGCTATTAATATAAGTTCTGCTTTCTTTGCTGCGTACAAGTTGGTATAGAAAAGAAGCATCTACGTTTTCTTTATTAACACGAAGAATAACCATTCCTGAATTAATTCTCACATTTTCATATTTGATAAGATTTGTGTAGTAAGCAATATTACCAACTGTACCTCTTGTTGTGAGTATTAAATCACCCCTTTGGATTTTCCCCTTACGGAGTAATTCATCTTTTTCCTTAGTTATAAATTGGTTATTAGCAAATGAAAATCCTTCTTTCGTGACATTGCCAGTATTTAGGAATAGACAATAACCTGATTCAAAGAATTCGTGATTCTTTGGATAGTTTTTCCCACGGTCACCATCGATAATTTGGCAGATATCTCCCAACTTCACTTTCCTCCACTCACTCATACCTCATCCTCCTGCTCATAATAATACGAATAGTCAATGCCCTTCATAAAGATTTCGCGGTCATCAATGCGGTCGGTCATAGCTTGCTTCAGCAGTTCTCGGATTCGGGTGCTATCCGTATGGCTTGCAATCATGGCTTCAAGATAGTCCCGCTTATTGATCTTGCTCCAGTCGACACACAAGCCGAGACGCTTCTTGAAGATAAGGTCGAGCCAGATGCGAGTACTACGCCCATTTCCTTCCATAAACGGATGGGCGGCATTCATCTCCACATATTTGTCCACAATCTCGTCGAAGGTCGTTTCAGGCATCGCCTCCACTGTCTTCAGATAATTAAATAGATGCTCGGCCAGGCAGAATAGTGTATTGCCCTTTGCGATGGTTTTCGTGCGTATCTTACCAGCAAAGTCGTAAAGCCCTCCAAACAGGAAAGCATGAATCTGTTGTAGAGCTTTTACCTTGCCCACATCCTTGCTGTTCACAATATTGCTCTCCCAAAGTGTGTAGGCTTTCTTCCTGCTTTGTCCATCGATAGTATTTTCGCTATATTTAAACCAATCGAGAAAAGCCATCGCCTGTTGGTTGGGAATAGACTTTACGAGTTCCTCCACACCTGACTGACTAATGACATCGCTATTGTACTTCTTACCATCGGAAGCAGTTAATTTCAGTTGGGTAGTGGCACTAACCACCTCACTCTGTTCCTTCCTCAACTTAGCCTTCAGATACTTCCAGTAGTTACGATTCTTCTCATGGTCGTCTTGTCCGTTGACAGCCCCCACAATGTCGAGAACCGAGAACCACCAATGATTGTGTTCCTCGTCCCAGACGGCACGCACCTTATAGTCTTTATAGAATCGAAAGGATATCTTGCTCATTTCAGTTTTTCTTTCAGTTTTACCTCACTCAATCCGCTCGGTGGGATTTATAATCCGACCGCTCTGAATATAAGCATTTGCAATGCGACAACAACTTTTTTTCATATTCTATATCACTTATGGCTGTACAACAGCATTTATCAGCCCATTCTTTCCACAGTAATTCCGTGCTGAGCTATAGATGTAATCTTCTGGTTTTTCCACTATTTCCTGCCTTACGGGATTCATGTGTATATAGTTGAGCTTTTCTTTATAGAATTCGTAGGAATGAATGGTTTCTATATAACTTCCGTCTTGCCAGAACTTGTAGTTTTTTATTTTCGCATCGTTGGCTCCACGAAACCAGCATCGGTCCAATAACCACTCTTTGCGGCTTTCTGTCTCGTTGTCTTGTATGGCTTTTACTATAGCTTTGCTGGTAAACTTCTTGAAGTCGCGAAGCACGTCACCAATTAGGATGGTTGATTGGTTGTTTGCCATGCCCACAATCATGTGTAGATGGTTTGTCATCAACACCCAGGCATATATTTCAAGTCCTTTTTGCGCCTGGCAATACTTCAGCGATTCAACGATGATTTGCTTATAAGCAGGTCGCGTAAATACGTCCATCCAGTCAATCACTGTCGAAGTGGTGAAGTAAAGTTCTTTTGTTAATCCTAATGTTGCCATAGTTTTTTTTGTTTCGGGTGTTCCGCATTACAAATGCTTATATTCGAAGCGGTCGGATTGCAAATCCGACCGAGCGGGGACTGGGGCGGTTCTCCAAGATTTCTTCCTCCACCATCTTATAGCGGCTGTAGGCATAGCGCAGGAACAGCAAAGCCAACACAGGCATGCAATACTGGCTGCTCGTCAGCTTACTGCCTTGCCTCAACAGATCTGCCGATTCCCAAAGTTCGGCTTCGAGTTTTCGTATATTGACCATTCTTTCTTTATATGTTTATAGGTTCTCCCGGCCGTATCCATCTTGCCTTTTAACTCTATGAGATTCTAAAACCCGGATTGTCCGTTATTGGCTACAAAGATAGCCAAAATCTCTCGAATAACCTTTGGTTATTAGAATTATTTGCCGTTTTGTGGCTCGATTTATGTTTTTTTTTGTGAAAAGAGCATCTTCAAGAACTGTTTTTAGACTCAAAGTAAAATGATTATAGTTGCACTTGGTACGCAACATAACCAAATAGCACCATTATTTATTTACAAAAGGTTTGCGATTTTATCCAACTTTTACAAAATGAAGTTGGATTCGCCAAATCGGAAGGTGATTATTTGCCTGCGTCGGGCAAAATCAGCCACTCACGAGTTTGCCGGACAGACTTCGCGGCAATGACAATCAGTCTTTTAATGAGAAAGTAGTTACAATACCTTCAAACTGTCAGTTTTTCTTGTAACGAACTGTACGTCAGGAAGAAAAGCGTGACGGAACGGGGAGCTATCTGTCATTATCCGTCATTATCCGTCAGGGGGCTTCGTCAGGAGAACGGAGGCGCTATTTCGAAAAATGCGAACGCTTTTTTAGAAAAAGGCGTTCGCATTTTTCAGAAAACAGCCTCCGTTTGGACGCGTATTAACATTATTTTCGAGAAAAGGCTGACGGTTTATGACGGAAGAATGACGGTTTTCAGAGAGATAATCGACACAGAATAAGGCAAATAGCCAAGAAAATGACGGAATGACAGTTTCCTATCGAAAAATACAGGGAAAAAGCCTGATGACGAACCCGCAATCTCGCGCTTTGATAGCCGTAGAACGTACATCGATGACCTGGCTCTTTGTCGATAACAGAACCTGAAAAAACGGGGAAAAAGTGCTCTCACTTAAAATACTCCTCCAAAAGGAGTGGTTTTCTCAGATTTTATGCTTACCTTTGCCACGTCATTGATGGTAAGGCAAACAGGTAATAGAGAATATGCAATGAACAGAAGAGAACATATCATCAGCATCGTGATAGTGCTGTTGGGTTTCATGCCGGATGGAAAAGCTCAACAGAAAGGGCTGTCGAGAGCCGAAGCCGAGCAGTGCCGCGAGCGGATTGTGGCAGAGTGGCTTTCCAGAGAGGCCTCGCTCCTGAAGCATAACGACGAGGCACACTGCATCACACAAGGTGACCTGCACCTGCGATACGATGCCAAGGTGTTTGGCGAGGAACCTGCCGACGGGCGCAGCCTGTGGATCTCGATGCACGGCGGGGGCAATGCGCCGACAGCACTCAACGACAGCCAATGGGAGAACCAGAAAAGACTATACCAGCCCGCCGAAGGAATCTATGTGGCGCCACGCGCTCCATGGGATGATTGGGACATGTGGTTCAAACCACCCATCGACAGTATGTTTGACGAGTTGATACGGACAATGGTTGCCCTCCATCATGTGAATCCCAACAAGGTCTACCTCCTCGGCTACTCTGCCGGAGGGGATGGCGTCTGGCGCATGGCACCACGCATGGCCGACCGCTGGGCGGCGGCGTCGATGATGGCGGGACATCCCGGCGATGTCAACCTACGCTCTTTGCGCAACCTGCCATTCATGATATGGTGTGGTGGTGACGACGCGGCCTACGACCGCAACCGCGTCGATGCAGAGCGGGGTGTGGAGATGGACTCCCTGCAGCAGGCAGACCCGCAAGGGTACGTCCATGAGACGCATATTCTGCCGGGCAAACCCCACTGGATGGATCTTGAAGACAAGGCTGCATTGCCGTGGATGGCACAGCACCGGCGTAACCCGTATCCCAAGACAGTGGTATGGGTGCAGGGTGACCGTGGCCATACACATTTCTACTGGCTTGGCGTGCCAGAAGAAGAGACGAAGAAAGGTGCAGAAGTACGCGTTTCTGTCAAGGGGAACACCGTCAGCATCGACTCCGACGACTATACTTCCATTACACTTTATCTCAACGACAGCATTGTCAATCTTGACCGTCCTGTCAAAGTAAAGTGGGGAAAGCAAACCGTATATCAAGGGCGACTGCCACGCACCGAACAGAACATGAGCTTCACCATCGGACATCGAGGAGACCCTGCTTTCTGCTTCCCCTCACAGGTAACGGTAAGACGGAATACTACAAAAAAATAGAAACCATCATGAGAGTATTGACATTGATTGCGGCAATGATGCTGGCAGCGTCGGCATCGGCACAGGAGAACCTACAGAAAGGTGCTGTTGACACACAGGTGAAGAAAACCTTCACCGTGATGAGGCAGAATCCGATAACCTCAGTGAAGAACCAATACCGCAGCGGGACTTGCTGGGCTTACGCCACGCTGGGCTACTTCGAGAGCGAGATATTGCGCAAGACAGGAAAGACATACGACCTGTGCGAGATGTTCGTGGTGAACAAGGACTATATGGACTGTGCGACGCACTATGTGCGGATGCACGGCTACAGCCAGATTTCGGAAGGAGGCTCTTGTGATGACGTGCTGGAGGTGATACGACAGCACGGCATCTGTCCGGAGAACGCCATGCCCGCACCAGGCTCGCTGACAGGCGATTCGCTGGCGAACTTCAAGGTCTTCTTCCCCGAGCTGGAGCGCAGGGTGAGCAGCATCGTCCGCAAGGAGGCGAAGGAGCCGCTGCCGAATTGGCGCGACAGTGTGCTGGCAGTCATTGAGCGGTACGTCGGGCGCTGCCCCGAGTCGTTTGTCTACGAAGGAAAGACGTTAACCCCGAGGTCGTTTGCAGAGACACTTGGCCTAAACCTGGATGACTATGTAAGCCTGACCAGCTTTACGCATCATCCCTTCAACCGGTGGTTCATCATTGAAGCGCCCTACAAATGGCGGTTGAAGCCCAGCTATAACATCCCCATCGAGCAACTGATGGCGGTTATCGACGACGCTCTGGACGCAGGCTATACGGTGGCCTGGGGAGGCGACGTCACTGGCGATTTCACACGGATAGGATTAGCCATGCTCCCCGACGGCGTGGTGCCGACACAGCAGATGCGGCAGGAGCAGTGGGATGACTGGCGGTTCACCTACGACCACGTGATGCTCATCTATGGCAAAGCTGTCGACGAGCAGGGTAAGCCATACTACATAGTGAAGAACTCTTGGGGCGAGAGCGGCGACTACAAAGGCACATGGTACATGTCACGCGACTACATAGCGCTGAACACCACCTATCTGTTCCTCAACCGCCATGCCCTGCCGAAACCACTTGACGAGAAAATCAGAAAATCAGGACTATAAAAACAAGGCAAAACAAACCGAACTGTACTCTAACTTTGCAGCGTCATTGAGATAGGTGATCACTCGTTAAGAAGATCTCATTGAAAAACTTTGACAATCCGTGGAAAGTCTGTACCTTTGTCCGTAGAAAGGAAGACTGACCACCCGGAGGGGGAAACTATTATTCTGTACTAGTGCAGAGACTTTCAACCGCAGCAGTCCCCTCCGGGCAAGCTGCAAAGGCAAAATAAGTTGCCAGGCATAGGAGCCTAATTAGAGCAACTTATATTGTTAGCAACGACCGACATTTCCGTGAACTTGACCGTTATGAATTTCCAAAGGTTGAAGTACGCAATCTTTCCGAATTCCTCGACATTGTCAGGTCGTTATAAATCCTCAAGATCAGGGGGCTTTAATCTGTTCCTCAAAGATGAGAATAGGAGACGGAAGTCGGTCGGAGAAGCAATCACCCTTGCCATGAGGACATCGGCACCTCATACTTCAGTAAGAGGATAAAGATGCTCAGGGATGTTCGGCCTACGGAGTAGTTTCTTGGTCTCGTCGCTCCAGGCATACAAGACGGAGAGCATCAAATCTTGCTGACAAGAGCTATCACCTTCTGTCGGGTCTCGTCAGTTTTCTGCTCATCAATCTTAGCGGTTACGATACCTGTATCTTCTGCGTGCCAGTAGTTGCAGATGTCGTGATATTCGGCAATGGCCCCGTCATAGACACCCGGAGAGTATGATGATGTCAGCAGAGCCATCTTCTTCACCTTGGCTGGGGCGTTCACGCAGTACATGCGCTGGATGGGAGCCTGAATCTGTGCATTGAGGGTGAAATAGTAGATGGGGGCTGCCAAGACAAGCACCTCGGCCTCGGCCATCAGGGGATAGAGTTCCTGCATGTCATCCTTCTGGATGCAGGTGCCATTGCCCTGTTGATGGCAATACTCACAAGCGAGACACCCTGCAATCTTCTTCTTCGATACGTTGACCAATGAAACTTTGTGACCAGCTGCCTCAGCAGCATTCTTGTATTCTTCCGCCATCCAGGCGGTGTTGCCATTCGCACGTGGCGAGGCCTGCAGAATGAGTATATTCATGAGCGTGTATGTTGTTAGTTTGTAAAATACACCACAAAGATAATCAATTTCTTTGAATATTATGCATTTTTGCCCAAAGTTTTAAGAAACTTTCCGATTTGTCTGATTGTCTGTCCCACGCAAAAACACTAATAAAGCATACCGAAAAGCCAAAGAGGTATCTTGCTTCCATGCCCGATATCTACCTTGTCTGCAACAACATAGCTGTTTTCAATACCCTTTATCTGTGTGAATCGCTTGTTCTTTCCACCGGCCTCGAAAAGCCATCTGCCATCCGCAACCAAGACGGTCGGAAAATCCGTCACCTTCCTCACGATAAAAAGGATAATAGCCGGTCTCTACATATTTCTCAAAATGACCGAGCACCTTAACCTTTGAAGTAATCTGGGATGCCTGCATGAAGTGGTCGTTCAGCACGGTCTCTAATGACAACACAGGTAGATGAGCCACCTGTTCCAACTCCAGATACTCCCTGAACGACAGACCCTCCAGAGTATATTGATGATGTCGGCGTGACAGGTCGCCGACCAGCGACTCTTCCAGCCTGAGCATGGAAGAACCCGTTACCACGACATGCAAATCTGGACAAGAGTCGAATAAATTCTTTATTTCCTGTTGCCACCCCTATATTTGTGTACTTCGTCAAGGAACAGATGGGTGCCCCCGTGTGTGTATAATGATACTCCGCCAGGTCAAGTAACGTATGGCGCTTTGGAATATCAAAAAAATATCGCATATTTTACTTTTGAAAGTTAATTGACGGGGGGCTTTTACTTTTGAGAGCAAAATCGACGAAGGATTGTCACGTAATTTCAGAATGAGCAGGGAGCTGATAATAATAAGTACAGATTGTGTGTCAGTCTCTACGGTGAGAATCATGAGGACACTACCGTCGTGATGGTCACCCACTCCGAGCAAGACGCCGGCTATGCCCAGCGCATCATCAATCTGCTTGACGGACAGATTGTCAAGGAAGTAAAACTGTGAAAGATGAAAGATTTCTTTTGATGAAAAAAAGTGTATTGCTTTTTTGTGAGAATGAAAATATAAATCTATTTTTGCAAAAAAGTATAGACCATGAACAAGAAAAAGACTTTCAAGAGTGTTACAACTGGTTTTATGGCGATTGCTATCTTTGTCATGGCTTTTCATTCCTTCAGTCTTGAGGGAAAGAATAAGGATTTTGTGAGGTCGTTGGCTGATGAAGATACGCTGCAGGTGATGGCATCGCAGGGCCTGTTTTCCTCGCCAGCCAAGCGCCTGCATTTCGCCAAGGCCACAGGATGGTTCGACGCATCCCTTACCGACAAGGAAAACACTCGGC
>JAEEGH010026598.1_pt1 | contig 11517 bp, 10 predicted proteins | sample 9134181 | NCBI WGS metagenome assembly JAEEGH01 (sample SAMN16246544, study PRJNA631951) | gut metagenome | biome: gut microbiome; feature: rumen; material: DP-attached | host: Bos | place: Iran: Karaj | collected 2018-10 | reverse complement strand
GTTCTAAAGGCGGAATCGAGTCAAAAAAGAGCATCATCACTTATTGAATTGGCTAATATATTAGATTTTCATATGGGACCACGTGAAACGCATAGAATAATGACTTCTTCAGAGATATGCGAGTGCTCTAAGTCTGATTTTGTCACGATAGGAGCGCATACTGCATCTCACTGCTGCTTGTCATCTGAAATGGTGGAAATACAACGTGAACAGATAATTAAGTCAAAACAAGTATTAGAGAATCTGATAGGAAGAGAAGTAGATGTTTTTGCTTATCCATATGGACAGAGAGGAGATTTCACCGATAAAACTATAGAAGTAGCGTTAGAAGCTAGATTCAAGAAAGTGTTTGCTGCTTATGGAGGGTTAACAAACAAGCGATTTGAGTATGGTAGAATTCCGCGAAATAGCATAGTAGATTGCGAGACTGAGGCCCAGCTAAAAAGTAGATTTGGCCTAGTCAATTGTATATATGGAAATGGCTTTGTTTGATTGAATGTGGAGGTAAAATGCTTGAAATTCTTTGGGTTTGCAATATTGTTATGCCGGATTTTAACGAGGAATTTGGTATAAAAAAGGTGCATACAAATGGTTGGCTTACTGGAATGTTATATCAAATGAGGAAAAATAAAGATGTAAACATTTCACTTGCATTTCCTATCTTCGATGACGCTAGAATGAGAAATGGTGTGCTGGATGGAATAAGATATTATTCATATCATGGGAAATATGATTTGGAAGGGTATGACAATAGACAGGAAATTGACTTTATTGACATAATACGTTCATGCTCTCCAAATGTCATTCATGTGTGGGGGACAGAATACAATCACTCTAGAGCAGTACTTAATGCAGCAAAGACTATAGGAGCTTTAAAACATACAATTTTTGATGTACAAGGTATTTTGGCAGTGTGTGCTGAATACTACGCAAATGGATTGCCAGAAGATGTATGCGCTGAGACATGGCCGGGTAAAGTTAGCATTAATGAAGAGATACAAAGATGGAAAAAAAGAGCTGAAAATGAAAAAAAGGTCTTTTTAGAAGCGGTAAATGCTTCGGGAAGAACAGATTGGGACAAGTTTTATTTGTTGAGTGTCAATCCCAAAATCAAATATTTATCATGTAATAGAGTGTTGAGACCTGCGTTTTATTCGTTCCAAAGTAAATGGAGTCTGGAAGAGTGTCAAAAACATCAGATATTTGTTAGCCAGGGGGGATATCCACTAAAGGGTCTACATCATCTTTTGAGTGCGGCTAAAACATTACGTGAAGATTATGATGATTTAAAAGTGGTTGTTGCTGGTTATTTTCCATCAACAAAAGTGGAAGATGTTAACAGTAACACTTATGGTGCATATATAGAGAAACTTATTATTGAATACGGATTAGATGGATGTATTGAATTTGTAGGGCTTCTCGATGAGAATCAAATGATAAATGAATATATGCGGGCTCACGTTTCTGTAATGTGCTCTAATATTGAGAATGCGCCAAATTCAATTATTGAAGCTATGTATTTAGGAACTCCTGTCATTGCGTCAAATGTCGGAGGTGTTTCTGATTTGATTAAGCATAAGCGAAATGGATTGTTATATCAATATGAATTTGACTATATGCTTGAGGGTTATTTGAGATTGATATTTAGCAACGACAAATTGGCGTGTCAATTATCTAGTAATGCCATAATAGATACAGCTGAAAGGACTGATCCGGTTACTATATCAGAGATGCAATACAAAAACTATAAATTGGTAGCGGAACAGTTTTAGTTCTGGGGATATAGGAAAAGTCAGAATGAAGATATCCGTTATTACCGTTTCATATAATTCAGAGAATACTATAAAAAAAACAATTGATAGTGTGCTTGTGCAAAAAACTAATAATGTAGAGTACATCATTTTGGATGGAGCATCTACTGACGGAACAGTAGATATTATCCAAGAGCATGCTAATAGTATCGATTATTTTGTGAGCGAGTCTGATCGAGGTATATATGATGCAATGAATAAGGGTATTTCCATTGCAAGAGGAGATGTGATTGGAATACTCAACAGTGATGATTTGTATGAACCTAACATTCTTGAAAAAATAAGAAAAGCATTTGAGCAACATCCTAGCATTGATGTGGTTTATGGAGATATATCGATAATATCTTCAGATGGGACAAAAGAGAGGAGAAATAGAGAACTTTTTCAAACGTTGTTCTATCAGATGGCAGTGCCACATCCTGCAACATTTGTTAGAAAGACAGTGTATGAGCGAATTGGAGTGTTTGACGATACATACAAGATAGCGGGCGATTTTGAAATTTTGAACCGCTTTTGGAATAATGGAGTAAGGTTTGGATATATTAACACTGTTGTTTCAGATTTTCGCACCGGGGGGATTAGCAGTCAAAAAGGTCTTCAGATAAAGAAAGAAGTGAATAGAGTTGTTGATAAATACTTTGATGGCGAATTGTTCATTGAAAGTTGTTTTGGTGAAGTGATTGATGATGATGTGCCTTTATTTATATGGGGAATGGGCGTTTGGGGGAAACGTATAGCAACAATATTTGCTACCCGAGGAATAAGAGTTTCCGGATGCATTGACTTGGATGAGTATAAGTGGGGAGATAGGTTACCAAATGGTATGACTATATCTTCGCCTGATGAGTTAAATGGTGCTTCTGGTCAAGTTTTGATTTCTATATTGGATATAGATGAAGCTATTGTCGAAGATGTTGGAAAATACAGTGCAAATCTTAAAGTGATTCTACTTAAGGATTGCCTCGTGATATATGGGAAAAGACTGGCAGAAAGAAACGGAGATGTGATAGATATAGCTGTTGTTTAGAGGAGCATGATAATTATGCGTAATGTTGTATTGATTCATCTTGAGAGCCTCAATGAAATAATTTATCGAATGGACAAAAGTTGCTTCCCGGTGTTGTCAGAATGGGAAAAGAAGTCAATCAGGTTTACCAATTATTTTTCTACGGCTACATCAACATTGATGGTTATGTCTGATTTGGCGTATGGAGATATGAAGAAGTTTGAACCATGTGATAGATTGAGCTCTGTAGTTGATAAAGGAAAGGATAAAAAATCAATATTTGATTCTCTAAGTGAAAAAGGATATTTAGTGACAGCCCTTGATTACACTGTTTTTCAGGATGTATATAAAGGAAATGACAATAATTTTATTGGCATTAATACAAAGCTTCAGCATTATGAGAATAGATCGGATTTTGAGAATGCTATAGAGAATAGCATGACTTTAGACGTTCCATTTGTTTTGTGGGTGTGCGATATACAGAACAATATAGATGTTAATCATAAGATTTTATCAGTAAATGAAGAACTGGAAAATGTAAATGCCTTTGACCTACGCATTGAAGGATACAAGCATCTGGATGACAATGTGGATTTTGTTATTAGTTGCCTGGAAAAGAAGGGCATACTTGATGACACAAGTATTATATTTTATGGTGATCATGGTGACGATCTCTTTATGCATGGATGGCATGGTGGGTTATCGCACGCTATTGAGCCTTATAGCACTTTGATTAAAACTCCGTTTTGGATTTATGATTCTAGATTTGAGTCAACTGATCTAAATGATCTACAAGATACTACAGACATCGCTGTAATCATTAATTGTCTTTTGGAACTTCCTGAAAAGAAACTAAATATAAAAGAGCTAAAAATTCGTAACAGACAATACACATTTGCAAGAAATATGTATGCTGCACAAATGCTGAGAAAGGATACCTTTAATAAGGCTTATAGTGTTACAAATGGAAAATTTCTGCTCCAGGTGAGTAATTATGGGCTGGAATTATTCAATCTTTTTTTGGACAAGGTGTGTAGCCATAATTTGCTTGACTATTTTGAATATGAAAATGAAACATTAGACTTTAATAATGAGATATATGGAATTCCAGGCAAACACTTTGGGGGTGTTTATGGAGAAAAAGAACTGGAATTTATAAAAGGAGTCTTTTATGAATTGATAACCGAGTTAAAGAAGATGGTCGCTACGTTTCATGAATATGCAGAACGAACAGAATACATGAACGTCATAGACTTTGCACATATCAAGTATGGTTCAGATGCAGTAAAACGTAGGCAAAGCACACAAAGCACGGAGTTTGATTTTCAGAGGGATTTCTTCAGAAATAAGAGAGTTGTGCTATATGGGGCTGGTGACGAGGGTAGCAGATGGTATAGGAGTCTGGAGAAATATATTGATATTGTTGCCTGGGTGGATCAAAAATATGATTCAATCGGAGAATTGTTTGGTAGAAGAATAGAATCACCTGAGATAATAAAAAAGGGAGACTATGATTGTGTTGTAATAACAATCATAAACACATCAATTAGAAGACAGGTGAAAGATATGCTGAATTCCTGGGGCGTTGATTCTGCAAAGATATACTAAGAGGAATGCCAATGAATGTATATATCTGGGGAATTGGAGAAAATGGTATTAAGGTATTAAATGCATTAAATAAGAATGCAAGGATGGTAGCGTTCATTGATAATAATCCCAACAAAATTGGGACTCTTTTCTGTGGTTATGATGTGATTTCGTTTTCAGAAGCGATTAAATCTGAAAACTTTGATTATATTATTGTTTCCATAAAGAATCCAAAGTCGGTTATCTGGCAGATCGAAAAAACAGATAGCAAGATAATGGGAAAGACTATTTGCTTTTACGGAAATGAAGAAAAGAATCACCTTGAATATGCGGATGTGTTGGATATAGATAAATGGAAGATAGCATCGCTGGAATTAAGAGTCTATGAATTAGAAAGAAAATTGCAATCTTTATCAGAGAATATCGGCTATGAAGTGGCAGATGGAATTGAGAAGGGGATATACCGTTTTCCGATTGTTAGAAGCGCTGAAGAGGCTGTTGAGAGAATAGTAAACAATCATTGCTCTTACGTAAGATATGGCGATGGGGAGTTTGAGATAATCGCAGGAAATGAACGAGCTCCATTCCAACGAATAGATGAGGAACTATCCAGACGCTTACGAGAGATTTTGGCGTCTGATGATGAAAGGTTGCTTATTGGTATTGCAAATAACTATGGGAATTTGGATGAATACTGGGACAATACAAAAAATGGAATAAGAGAGTATATGACACCTTCTGTAAGGAAGAGGCATATGTCGCTGCTGCGAGAAGGATATCAATACTACGATGCATACATGTTTAAGGGCTATTTTCCGTATGTTGACAAGGAATCAGTTGCAGATAGATATTCACTGGTGAAAAGGATATGGGACAATAGAGACATTGTGATAGTTGAAGGGAAAGAAACAAGGTCGGGAGTAGGTAATGACCTTTACAGTGGAACCAGTAGCATTCAAAGAATACTATGCCCGACAAAAAATGCATTCAGTGTTTACAGTGATATTCTTAGTGAGGTTGAGAAGTGCGATAAATCCAAGCTGATTCTGGTTATTCTTGGGCCGACATCTGAGATACTTGTCTATGATCTTATGCTTCGGGGGTTCCAGGCAGTTGATGTGGGACAAATTGACATGGACTATGAGTGGTTTCTTGCAAAAGCTACTGACAGAGTGCCAATTGTGGGGAAATATGTTTCTCAATTGGCGGAGACAACTGTTGAAGAGAATAATGATAGCGAGTACATGGAACAGATTATCTCAAAAGTTGGAATTTAAGATAATTAGGTGAGTGATGCTTTATGGTTATTAGTGTGGTTGTCCCTCTTTATCATGGAATTCAATATGTGAATCAGATAGTTAAGATGATAGAATGCAACGCGCGTGAATTGAGCAAATTTTTCCAAAATGCGAGTGCTGAAATTGTAATTGTCAATGACTATCCGGGCGATAATGAACAGATTGTGATAGCATCTGACAATAATTTATCTGTCACTATTATCAATCATACTGTTAATATGGGAATTCATAAAAGCAGAGTGGATGGACTCCGTGCCTCAAAAGGAGAATATGTTCTTTTTCTTGATCAGGATGATGAGATTGAGAATGATTATTTGCGAAGTCAGTTAAAAGCTCTACAGGATAACGATGCTGACTGGGTAATATGTAATGGTACATACAGGGGAGATAAGCTGATCTATGAGAATCAGGATGCGGCGGATAAGGCAATAGATGAGACATGCTATTTCAAAAGCATGATGGAGATTATTTCGCCAGGTCAGGTTCTGATCAGAAAATCGTGCATTCCGGATATGTGGAGTAGTCATATATTACATTATAATTATTGTGATGATGCATTTCTTTGGATGCTTTTAAAGGATAACAAGGCAAAGATTATTTATAATAATAGAGTTTTATACAGACATAATGAAGACGGAGGAAATACATCTTTTTCCTGGAAGACTAACGCAGATGCGTTAAGGGAATTGCGACAGGTAATTATCGAGAATGATTGTCTTAAACAGGACAACTTGAAGCTCTTTCTTGAAGGCGTGGGTAAAGAGATAACAAAAATGGACTCGTATGCAGTGTTGCAGGAATCAGTGGATAGCGAGAGCTTTAAAGAGCGCCTATTACAGACTGTAAGAGAAAGCAGTGTTATCATATATGGCTTTGGATACTGGGGCAAAAGACTATATGACTTTTTACTGAATGCAGGGATAAAGGTGGATGCAGTTGTTGATAAGGCAGCTGAGGGATATAAGGGGACAATACCGGTTTATAAACCAGAATGGCTCTGCGATATCTCTTTTGACAAAAAGAAAGAAACATTGATTTTTGTTGCTGCACCTATGGATAGTGACAGCATAATTAGCAATTTACAGAGTTGGGGCTTTGATAAAATACAATTGATAAGTGAAATATGATCTGAAACATTATGGCTTGAGGACTATAAGTAATGAAACTGTTGAAAGCTTCACGTCAGGAATTTATTGATGATGTAAAAAGAAATAATTTAAGGATTGTTGTTTATGGTTATGGCGTGATAGGCAGTATTGTCGCGCCCTTTTTTATTCGTGATAATGAACTGGTTGAAAACATTTTATTCTGGGCAGATGCTGATTCCAATAAACAGGGAAATGAAATAGACCTATCTTGGACAAGATTTGATGTAAAAGCTCCGGAGGCTATCAGACAAATCAAAGAGTCCTTCGTGCTGCTGATTACCGGAAGCAGATACAAGTCGATAGTGGAGTCTTTTGACAATGATCCATTTTATGACGAAGTAGATGCGTATCTTTTGCCGTATATGTTGGCGGATGGATGCAGGTCTTTTGAAAAAGAGGAATTAGAAACACTCGGGAAGGAAATAATACCAAAGACCATCCATTATTGCTGGTTTGGAAAAAAGGATATTCCTGATGAGCTTAAGACATATATGGAATCGTGGCATAAGTTCTGCCCTGATTATGAGATTAAAAGATGGGACGAGAATAATTACGACGTTGATAAATTTATGTATTCGTCAAAAGCTTATAAGCATGGGAAGCTTGGATATGTTCCGGACATTGTTCGACTAGATTTACTTTATAGGCTGGGTGGGATATATCTGGATACGGATGTGGAACTGATAAAGCCGCTAGATAGTATGCTTGGGCTTCAGGGATTTATAGGAACTGAGAAGTGGGGGATTGTGAATGCAGGAGGCGGAAGTGGCGCTACTCCGGGACATCCTATGATTAGGGAGATGCTGGATTACAAAAAGGAAATTGCTTTTGAAAGAGAAGACGGAAGCTTAAACTTGGAGTCCAGCGGAACAACGGAATGCATTCCACTCTTGAAGCATGGGTTTGTTCCTGATAATACAGTTCAAAAAATAAACGGATTAACAGTTCTTACATCAGACTTTTTCCAGCCCTATGACTATATGACCGGAGAGACATATGTTACTGGAAATACATTTGGAATTCATCATTTCTATGGGAGTTGGGTTGAGAAGTGAGTATATGTAGTGGATTTTTGGAGTAAGGAGGCTCATATGACCATCGCCATCATCCTGGCCGGAGGCACCGGCAGCAGAATTAAATCAGATATTCCCAAACAGTTCATCGAACTCTCAGGGCAGATGATGATAATGCATGCCCTGGCGCCCTTTGGCGAGAGCGATATGATCGACAATATTCAGATTGTCGCTGATGAGAGCTGGCGGGAGAAGATTGAAGATGCAATCTTTGAGGATCCTGAGAGCCCAGTTGCTGAGAAGTTTCTGGGATTTTCCGATCCGGGCGAGAACAGGCAGATGTCTATATACAATGCTCTGAAAGACTTAAAGCAGATCTTTGATGTGGCGCGTACTAACGATGACAGTGCAAATGTCAGCGCTGATGCAAAAGAGAATGCTGACTGTTCCAAGTTCATGGTTCATAGCAAATACAAAGTCATCGACAACATTATCATTCACGACGCAGCGCGCCCGTTCGTTACAGTAGAGAATATCGATGAATGTATCAAGGCGCTGGATGATCACGAGGGTGCAATGCCGGTTCTTCCTATGAAAGACACGGTGTATTTCAGCCGCACAGGTAAGCGTGTTGATGAGCTTTTGAATCGCAGCTGCATTTACGCCGGGCAGGCGCCGGAAGCCTTCCGCTTTGATAAGTATATGGAGGCGAATGAAGCTCTTTTACCCGATAAGATCCTTATGATCAAGGGCTCAACCGAACCGGCAATTATGGCGGGACTTGACGTGGCAATGATTCCCGGGGATCAGAGGAATTTTAAGGTTACGACGGATGAGGATTTGGCAAGGGCTAGGGAGATATTGGAGTGAAAGCACAAATCTTATATGGAATAGGAAATATCAAATATACAGAAACACAGAAGCCTGTTCCGAATGAGGAGCAGGCACTTATTAAGGTGACCAGATGTGGTATTTGCGGATCCGATGTGCCCAGAGTGTTCAAGACCGGTGCACATAATATGCCACTTATTCCGGGACACGAGATGACCGGAACTGTGGAAGAATGCAAGGCGAGGCCTGAACTCATTGGGAAAAGAGTGGGCATCTTCCCTCTTATTCCTTGCAAGAAATGTCCGCAGTGCCTATCGGGACACTATGAAATGTGCGAGAACTACAATTATTTGGGCTCGCGCTGTGATGGCGGATTTGCGGAATACTTGACGGCTCCGGTATGGAACCTGTTGCCGTTACCCGATGAGATATCTGATGATGAAGCTGCTATGTTGGAACCCATGGCTGTGGCTGAGCATGCTATAAGGCAGGTTGGGCTTCTTGATAATTCTACGTCGAAGGCTGCAGATTCCAATATAGTTGTCTGCGGACTTGGCACAATTGGGCTATTCGTGGCTATGTTCTTAAGAGATGCGGGATATCGAAATGTCTTTTGCATAGGAAATAAGGACGTACAGCTGGAGAAGCTCCTGGCTATGGGCTACGAGCCTGATCATTTCTGTGATGTAAGACGCCGTGAGCCGGAGGACTATGTACTTGAGAAGACTGATGGCAAAAGAGCTGATGTCTATTTCGAGTGCATCGGCCGCTGTGAGAGCTATGAGCAGGCTGTAAAATGTGTCGGCCCGTTGGGCAGAGTTATGCTGGTTGGTAATCCGGCTTCTGATATGGAACTTACCCGCCAGACATACTGGCAGATACTGAGAAATCAGCTGACCCTGAAGGGAACCTGGAATTCCGGATTCAGCGGAATAGACGGGAGTGGCGATGACTGGCGTTACGTATTAGAACGCCTTACTAACTGGAATATGGACTTCAGACCGTCTGAACTCATTACGCATCGCATCGGACTTGAGCATCTTCAGGACGGGCTGGACATCATGCGCCGCAAGTCTGAGGAATATGTTAAGATTATGGTTAATTAAGTATGGCGCGGAAGTTCTGGGATTTTGTTACGACACCGGACATGGGAATCTTGTTGGTATCGATCCCTACAAGTTCATCACCACGCTTGGCAAACGCCTGAAGGTCCTTCACATTCACGAGAATGACGGCATCGCAGACCTTCATCAGATGCCATTTACTTTCACCAGAACCAGAGAAAACACCAGTGTTCTTGACTGGGAAGGCGTGCTCAGAGCGCTGAAGGAGATTGGATTTGAGGATGTCCTAAGCTTTGAGACAGCACCTGTACTTGATTGTTTCCCTGTGGAGCTTAAGGAAGATGCGCTTCACATGATTGCCCGAATCGGAGAGTATTTCAAAACAAGAATCGAAGAGTAAATCACGGAGGACGCCTATGAAGCTTGGAATTATCGGCACCGGACGAATTGCAAAGCGTGCGCTGAAGGAACTGGAATATGTTCCGGAAATTGAAGTGGTTTCCGTATACAATCCCAATTACGATCATGCGAAGGAGTTCGCGAAGAGAGTAATTGGTGCCAAGGCGGCGCCGAACCTCGAGGTCTTCGGAGAGACGGTAGATGCTGTATACATAGCGACTCCTCACGGCACGCATCATTATTATGCCAAGAGAATGCTTGAGATTGGGAAGCATGTACTTTGCGAGAAACCCATGGTCATGGAGCCTGATCTGGCAAAAGAGCTTTATGATCTGGCGCAGAAAAAGAATGCAGTCATAATGGAAGCGATAAAGACCGCGTATTGTCCGGGATTTAAAGGGCTTGAGGAGGTTGTCTCCAGCGGCGTTATCGGAGACATAGTAGATGTTGAAGCAGCATTTACAAGGCTTACACTTCCCGGAGGCAGAGAGTTTGACCCTTCGGCCTATGGAGGCTCTTTTACCGAATTCGGAACTTACAATATGCTGCCAATTTTCAGATTTCTCGGCACTGATTACAGCGATGTGAGATTCCAGAGCATTATAACTGAGGCGGGTGTTGACGGATATACAAAAGCGATCTTTTCTTATGCAGAAGCCGGTGAGTCATCCATCCGCGCCACAGCTACAGCCAAGTGCGGTCTTACAGCTAAGAGCGAAGGCCAGCTTGTTATAGCCGGAACCAAAGGATACATCCTGGCTCCGTCACCCTGGTGGCGCACGAAATACTTCGAAGTCCGCTACGAAGATCCAAACAAGATTGACAGGTACAATTATGATTTTGAGAGCGACGGACTGCGCTATGAGTTCAGTGAATTTGTAAGGAGAATCGATGAACTTGAAGAAGTGCAAGAACTTTCGCCGGAGCAGGAGCTCTTTTACCAAGAAGAGAGAAACGAGGCTATTACAAGAGCTGAGGTTTTTTCAAAATACATTAAGAAATAAGGAGGCCACACCATGAAAATCTGGGCACACAGAGGATGCTCGCAAATCTATCCCGAAAACACACTTACAGCCTTTGAGAAGGCGATGAATATACAAGGGCTGTCCGGAATCGAGCTGGACATTCAGCTGACAAGCGACGGGGAGCTGGTGGTAATCCACGATGAGCGCGTAGACCGCACCACTGATGGCTTCGGCTACGTACGTGATTTTTCGTTAAAAGAGCTTAAGGCGCTCCACATCTACGCCGGCAAAATGAAATCTGAAACCATCCCTACCATGAAAGAGGTTTTGGAGCTCCTTGCGCCGGAACTGAAAAAGGATCTGCGCCTCAATATAGAGCTGAAGACCAGTGTTTA
>JAEEGH010026597.1_pt1 | contig 11517 bp, 8 predicted proteins | sample 9134181 | NCBI WGS metagenome assembly JAEEGH01 (sample SAMN16246544, study PRJNA631951) | gut metagenome | biome: gut microbiome; feature: rumen; material: DP-attached | host: Bos | place: Iran: Karaj | collected 2018-10 | reverse complement strand
CGAGTCCATCCAATGGCTCGAAGGCTTCTTGAAGGCCTATTACGGCGCCATCCTGATGGTCTCGCACGACCGCGCCTTCTTGGACAATATCACCATCCGCACGGTGGAAATCTCGAATGGTAAGATCTATGACTACAAGGTGCCGTATTCCGATTATGTCGGGTTGCGCGAGGAGCGTGTCGACATGCAACGCTCGGCTTACGAGAACCAACAGCGCGAAATCAAGAACATCGAGGCTTTCATCGAGCGTTTCCGCTACAAGGCCACCAAGGCCAAGCAGGTGCAGAGCCGCGTGAAGATGCTGGAGAAGATGGATGAGATTGTGATTGACGATATCGACAGCACGGCCATCCACTTCAAGTTTCCGCCGGCGCCTCATTCCGGCAAGGTCACCTTGGAACTCAACCATGTGGGCAAGTCATACGGCGACCAAGTCATCCTCAAAGACATCAACCTGCTGATTCCGAGAGGGGAGAAGATTGCCTTTGTGGGCCGCAACGGCGAGGGCAAGTCCACGCTTTCCAAAATCATCTGCGGCGTGCTCGACCATGAAGGCGAGGTGAAACTCGGCCATGAGGTAAAGATTGGGTATTACGCCCAAAACCAACAGGACATGCTCGATATGAACAAGACCGTCTTCGAGACTTTGGACGATGTGGCCGTGGGCGATATGCGCCTGAAGGTAAAGGCGCTGCTTGGCTCCTTCCTCTTCCGTGGCGACGACATCGACAAGAAGGTGAAGGTGCTCTCTGGTGGCGAGAAAGCCCGTTTATCTCTGGCCAAAATGCTGCTCTTCCCGACCAATCTGTTGGTCCTCGACGAGCCCACCAACCACTTGGACATGCTCTCGAAAGACATCCTGAAGAACGCCTTGATCCAATACGACGGCACACTCATCATCGTTTCCCACGACCGTGATTTTTTGCAGGGGCTGACCAATAAAGTTTATGAGTTCCGCAAGCCTAACATCAAGGAATACATCGGCGACATCTACGACTTCTTAGAGCAGAAGAACCTTAGCCACCTGAAGGAGCTGGAGATTGCCGCCAAGTCACAGCCTAAAGTGGCTGCTGCTGAGCCTGTCTCGCAAAACAAGATCAACTACGAGCGTAAGAAGCAGATTGATGCTAGGCTCCGTAAGGTCGACAAGGAGATCCAGCGCCTCGAAGAAGCCATCGGCAAACTGGAAGCCGAGCTGGCCGAGCAGGACGCCATCATGGCCAATCCCGACCAGCATCCCGAAGTCAAGATCGACAATGATTGGTACTGGGCCTATGGACAGAAAAAAGAAGCGCTCCAACAGCTTATGGACCAATGGGGTGAGAAGCAATTGGAGCGCGATGAGGTGATGGCCGAATACGAGAAATAACGGGTTATTTCTCTAAATACAATTGGCCGTCTGCCAATAGTTGGTTACATGCTTGAAGCACGATGGCACGAGCAGTGGACTTATCCACATCAAAAACCATCTCAGTCACCATGGTGATGAAGTCCAATTCCTTTGGGTCAATCTTGTGGTCCATCAGCATCATCGTGGCAAGATAATAGATGAATTCCTTTTTCTCTTGATCCGACTCTGGCTTCTTTAGTGCCATCGTATCTCCTTCTTTCAACATCCTCTTCACTTCTTCCGCGGTTTGTTCACGGCTGATGCCTTTTTTCAGCATCACTTCCTGAATCAGGTTGAACTCATACTGTTCCAACTTGTCGTCGCAGATAGCCATATAAAGAAGGGCGCTCAGAAGGCTTCTGTTTTGCTCCAATGCGGCATCTTGCTGCTTGTCTTCTTTCGATTTGAACAGGTCTCGTAATGACATACTCTAAGTTTTTGACGGATTAATAAACAACGATGTCGAACGGCATGCGAGCTTGGATGCCCGTGTTCTTTTGCAGGTTCTCCAAGCCTTTCATGTAGTCATAATAGCCTCCGAGCTTGCTGCGCATGGCGGCATCGAGCTTGTCGTCGGTGTTGTTCATCGACTCCATCATGCGGGTGAAGAAGTCCTTCTGCTTGGGCCATTCTGTCACCTTGTAGTTGTCGCCGAGCTCTGCTTTCTGAGCGGCGTAGGCGATGGCGTCTTCCATGTCGCCCAGCTTGTCGACGAGGCCGATCTCGATGGCATCGACACCCGACCACACGCGGCCTTGGCCGATGCTGTCGACGTAGCTCTGACGCAGGCCACGGCCTTCAGCGACGCGCTTCGTGAATTGGTCGTAGGTCTTCACCACGTTTTCTTGCAGTTTGCCGTATTGGAACTCAGTGAGGGGCTGGGTGACGGTGCCGAAGTCGGCATTTTCGTTGGTCTTGGCCACGTCGAAGGTCAGGCCGACCTTGTCGTTCAAGAAGCCCTGCATGTTGGGGAAGGTGCCGAACACGCCGATGGAACCGGTGAGGGTGGTGGGGTCGGCATAGATGTAGTCGGCCTTGGCCGAGATCCAGTAGCCACCCGAGGCGGCGTAGTTGCCCATCGACACGATGATGGGTTTCACTTCCTTGGTCAGGTCGAGCTCGCGGCCGATGATGGCGGAGGCCACGGCGCTGCCGCCGGGCGAGTTGACGCGCAGCACGATGGCTTTCACGTTCTCGTCTTCACGGGCCTTGCGGATGGTCTTGCTGAGGTTCTCCGAATAGATGTTGGCGTTCTCGTCGCCCTTGCCGTCGTAGATCTGGCCCGAGGCGTAGATGATGGCCACCTCGTTCTTGCTGTTGTTCTTGTCTTTGAACGACTTGGCGTATTTGGCGTTGCCAATGGCGTTGATGCTCTTGTTGCTACCCGTCAGGCCTTTCAGTTCTTCCAGGACTTGGTCTTTATAGTACAGGTTGTCGACCAGCCCATATTCCAAGGCCTTGTCGGCATCGAATACGGTCTCGAGGTTGTCGGCGATCTTGTTGATCTGTTCCTCGCTGATGTTACGGCTTTGGCTGATGCCCATGACGATCTGTCCCCACACGGAGCTCAGCAGCTTGTCCATCTGCTCGCGGTTGGCCTCGCTCATCTTGTCTAAGAAGTAAGGCTCCACGGCGCTCTTGAAGCGGTTGTTGGGACCACGCACAATCTGCATCTCGATGTCGAGTTTGTCCAAGAGGTGCTTGTAGAAGGTGATCTGCGAGGCCATGCCGTGCAGGTCGAGAGCACCCTCAGGGTTGAGGTAGATCTTGTCGGCGACGGAGGCCATATAATAGGCGCTCTGTGAGTAGCTCTCTCCGTAGGTGACGATGAACTTGCCCGACTCCTTGAATTCGATGAGTTTGTCGCGGATCTCCTGCAAGGTGGCGGTGGAGGTGGGTATGCTGCTCAAATCAAGATAGATACCCTTGATGTTGGGGTCGGTCTTGGCGTGCTCGATGTTGCGCAAGATGTCGTTCATGCCCGTCATGTCCTGCGACTCCATGGTCTGGAAGTTGATGCCGCCGAAGGGGTTGTCGGTGGTGCGGTCCGGAATGGCGTAGTCGAGCTTCATTTGAAGCACCGAGTTAGGCTTGACGGTCGTGGACGTCTCGGTGGGCGTCGACATGGCGGATATCATCGACGAAACCACGCCTATCTTGATGAAGAAGTTGACCACTAATGCGATCAATGTGCCTAAAAAGGCAGCCAATAAGACTTTCGAGAATTTCATAGTGTGATGTTTTTGTTTTGTTTAGGCTGCAAAAGTAACAATTTTGTTCAAACGACGGGTTGTTTTGTTGTTCAAAAACACCTACCTTTGCAGAAAAATAGGCAGCAATGGAAACCTGTTACGTGCTTTTCGGGTCGAACATGGGCGACAAGGAGAAGATCTTTGCCGAGGCCTGCCTATATATTAATAAAAGGTGTGGCGCCATCACGGCAGTGTCGTCGTCCTACGAGTCGGAGCCATGGGGCTTCGAGGCCGACGAGTGGTTTCTGAACCGCCTGATCGTGGTCGATACCGAGTTGGAGCCCGAGGCATTGTTGCGTGAGCTGCTCGCCATCGAAGCCGAGTTGGGCCGTGTGCGTCATCCCGAAGCGGGAGGCTACACCTCGCGGACTGTGGATCTCGACATCCTTTATTATGGTTCGCGCATCGTGCTCACCGACAACCTCACCATCCCGCATCCCAGGCTGCACCGACGCCGTTTCGCCTTGTTGCCCTTGTGCGAGCTGGCGCCGCAATGGGTGCATCCCGCCTTTAACCTCACCCAAGCCGAGTTGTTGAGGCGTTGCCCCGACATGTCGGAAGTCAGAAAAATGGAATGAATATGCAGTACAATTATATCGCTATAGAAGGAACCATCGGGGCAGGCAAGACCACTTTGGCCACACGCATCGCCAACGATTTCAACGGCAAGCTGGTGCTCGAGGAGTTTGAGGGCGACAAAAACCCGTTTCTCCCCAAGTTCTACAAGGAGCCCGAGAAGTATTCCTTCCAGCTGGAGATGACTTTCATGGCCTTGCGCTACCAGCAGCTGAAGGACAAGCTGGGTGTGCTCGACTTGTTCCACGACTTCATCATCTCCGACTATTACGTGGCGAAGTCGCTGATTTTCTCAAAAAACAACCTGCAGGACGACGAGTACCAGTTGTTCTCTCGTTTCTTCAACATCATCTTCTCCGACATGCCCAAGCCCGAGTTGCTGGTCTACCTCTATTCCGACGTCGACCGTCTGCAGGCCAACATTCGCAAGCGCGGGCGCAGCTACGAGCAGGAGATCAGCGATGCCTATCTCGACAACATCCAGCAAGGCTATTTCGACTTTCTGCGCCAGCAGCAGAATCACATGCGTATCCTGCTCATCGACACCAACCGTCTCGACTTCGTCGCCAACGAGGGCGACTACCGCCGTATCATCGAGGCGATCGACCGCCCCTACGATATCGGGCTGCATCGGGTGACCTTGTGATCGGAAAAGGAGAAACAAAAAAAGCCGCTCAATCGAGCGGCTTTTCTGTTGATGCTTGAGAAGGATTATTTGCAGGGAACTTCGACTTGGATAGTTCTGGTCGTAACCTTCATCTCAGGCTCGTTCACCATCACTTCGGCGCGACGGATCTGCGGGAGAATGTCTCTCTCGAGTTGAGGATAGATGCTGCACATCTCCTTGATGGTTCTCTGCGGGTCGCTCGAGTTGTTGATGTTGTTGAGGATGGCATCCTTGTCCTTCAGGTTGGAGTCCTTAACCAGTTGCTTGAAGAGCTCCCAGTCTTCGCCCTTGCCAGCCTTGGTGACCTTGATGTCCTTGCCCTTGGCGAGCTTGCCAATTTGAGTCTCGGCAGAGTTGGCACGGTTGTCGGACAACTCTTGGTTGTGACCGCCTTCACCTTCGGGTGAAGCCCAGCCCTCGATGCGGAAGTCGGTGACACCAGCATTCAGGAGGTCCTTGAAGGCCTTGTCAGCAGCATTGTTGAGCTTCTTTCTGTCGCCGATGTTCCATTTGTCCTTGTTGAAGTAATAGGTGCACTTGGCAACGTACTTGTCAACATAGGCGGTGTCGGTGACGGTTCTCTCTTCATAGCAAGGCTTGTCTTTGTGTTCCACACCATCAGCGAGGTGCTCGGTGGCGCCACGGGTGAAGTAGGTGTTCTTCACGATCTCATCCTGGGTAGGATAGATGGTGCCGTCGTAGACGTAGAACATCGGGTCGCCCTTGAGCTCGCAGTTGGCCATTTCCTCTTGGTAAGGCATGCAGTAGTGCTTGGTGAACTCGCCGCCTTCTTTGTAGCTGACGCGGAAGTCGCCATCGGCCTTGACCTTTTCACCCACGAAGGTGATGGGGTCGATGTCGATTTGGCCACCTTCGTAAGCCAGATAAGGCTTCAGGTTCATGACGGCCTTCTTCTCGAAGTACTCAGCAGGGATGGTGGTGATGACGTCGAAGCAGACGTTACCATTCTCGTCGGCGACCAGCGGGTCGGGCTCAACGCGATAGGTGATCTTCTTCGATTCGCGAGCCATTCTCTCGATGTCGCAAGGATTGTTGAACTTGTAGCGCAGGCCAAGGTTGAACTGGCTGTACATATCCTTGTCGTTGATGATGTGCTTGTCCTCATCGGTCTTGATCTTGGCCACTTGGTCAAGGTTGTCGGTGCCGGTGAAGAGGTAGGTGTAATCCAAGAAGATGTCGAACTTGGGAGCCACGTTGAAGGTGATCTCCATACCGGCGGGAACCGTGAAGCTCAGCTCGCGCTTGTCGGCGGCTTCAGCCAGAGCGGGAGTCTCAGGATCGTCGTTACCATCGAGGTGGTTAACGGCATTGGCTTGGTAGTAAATGCCACCAATACCAACGTGAGGCACCAGGTTGATGACTCTTCTCGGGTTGTAGTTAAACATGTTGAACAGATTGAAGGTCAAGTTCAGGTTACCTTCAATGTAGTTCGATTGGTCAAGACCAAGGTTGTAACGTGTCACGTCAGGAACGCTGTTCAACACGAGGGCTTGTTTGTGCTTGTGACCAGCATAGGTGCCGTAGCCGCCCTTGAGGTTCAAACCGATGACTTTACCGAATTGGTAACCGATGCCGAGATGGGCATTCCAGTTGGGCTGGAGAGCCATGGTCTTGAAATGATCGAAGTCACCCCAAATGCCACCATTGTAGTTGGCCAAATCGCCGTGGTAGATGGAGAGACCTCCGTCGGCCTGAATGTACCAGTACTTTTCAACCGGCTTCTTGTTCTTGCCTTCCTGGGCATACATGCTGAAAGGAAGGACAGCCATGATGACGAGCATCAGCAGCTTTGAAATAGTCAAGTTTTTCTTCATAACGCAATTGTGTTAGGTTAGTAATTTGATTAGTTGATTATTGTTTAGTCTTCTTCTTATTATTCCAATTAGCGAACAAAAATAGGAAATATTTCAATTGTCAACACTAAAATAGTGTTTTTTTTGCGTTTTTTTCACCTTTTTCGCATAAAAAAGCCATAAAACTGCATTATTTCCGCATCAAATATAGCTGTTCGAAGGCTTTCCACATGACAATTCCGGCGCAAACCGACACGTTGATGGAGTGCTTGGTGCCTTCCTGTGGAAGCTCAATGGCGCCGTCGCAATAGGGCAGGGCGCCCTCGCTCACCCCCTCCACCTCGTTTCCCAATATATAAGCGGTGTGCTCCTCGAAGGTGAAATCCTGCAATGGCACGCTGTCCTCCACCTGCTCGACGGCATAGATGCGGTAGCCATCGGCTTTCAGCTGTCGGCAGGCCGCCTCGGTGGTGTCGAAATAACGCCAGGTCACTGTCTCGTCGGCACCCAAAGCGGTCTTGTGGATCTCGCGGTGGGGTGGACAGGCCGTGATGCCGCACAAAAACAACTCACCGATGCGGAAGGCGTCGGCGGTGCGGAAGAAGGCCCCCACGTTGCTCAACGAGCGGATGTTGTCGAGGACGATGACGACAGGGAGCTTCGCGGCTTTCTCAAAGTCTTCCTTGCTGATGCGGTGCAGCTCGTCCATACTGAGTTTGCGCATGGTATCTTCGATTTAACTTCGTTGATTCTCCGAATTGGCGGCAAAATAAGCGAAAAAAGACGTTACCCTGCCAATAATGCAGGTATTTTTTGTAATTTTGTACCCCTCAATTCCGATTTCTTATGGCAGAAAAAGCGACCGAAACCCCTTTGATGAAGCAGTATTTCTCCTTCAAGGCGAAATACCCCGACGCCATGCTGCTGTTCCGCGTGGGCGATTTTTATGAGACTTACGGCGAGGATGCAGTGAAATCGTCGAAGATACTGGGTATCGTGCTCACCAAGCGCTCCAATGGTGCCTCGGCCGACGTGGAGTTGGCCGGCTTCCCGCACCATGCCCTCGACACTTATCTGCCCAAACTGGTGCGCGCCGGACTGAAAGTGGCTGTGTGCGAGCAACTTGAAGACCCTAAACTGGCTAAGAAACTGGTCAAGCGCGGCATCGTGGAGTTGGTCACCCCGGGTGTCACCTACAACGACAATGTGCTCGAACAGAAGGAGAATAATTTCTTGGCTTCGGTGCATCTCGAAAAAGAGGTCTCGGGCGTGTCGTTCCTGGATGTCTCCACCGGCGAGTTCTTCCTGACGCAAGGCACTAACGAATATATCGACAAGCTGCTGCAGAGCTTCAACCCGTCGGAGGTGCTCGTGCAGCGCAACAAACGCAAAGACTTCATCGACTTGTTTGGCGGCAAGTATTACCTCACCGTGTTCGACGACTGGGTGTTCACCGAAGACTATGCCAACGAAACCCTCAACAAGCAGTTCCATACCGTGTCGCTGAAAGGCTTCGGCGTCGACGACTTTCCGAAAGGCATCGTGGCAGCAGGCGCGGCTATCCATTATCTGATTGAGACACAGCACGACAAGCTGAACCATATCACCTCCCTCTCACGCATCGACCAAGGCCAGTATGTGTGGCTCGACAAGTTCACCATCCGCAACTTAGAGCTGCTGCACACCACCAACCTCAACGCCAAGACGCTGATTGATGTCATCGACAAAACGGTGTCGCCGATGGGTGGCCGCTTGATGCGTCGCTGGCTGAGCCTTCCGCTGAAAAACAAGGAGCAGATCGAGGCCCGCTACGAGGTGGTGCGCTATTTTGTGGAACACCGCGAGCAGATCCAGAAGTTTCAGGATGCTGTGCGGCAGGTGGGCGACTTGGAGCGCCTGATTTCAAAGGTGTCGCTGTCGCGCGTCAATCCGCGCGAGCTGCTGCAGGTGGGACGTGCCCTCGACCAAATCGAGGTGCTGAAGACGGCTTGTGAAGAAAGCCAACACCCTGCTTTGCAGCGTTTTGCCGAGCAGTTCAACCCCTGCGTCTCCATCCGCGAACGCATCAAGAAAGACCTCAATCCCGATGCCCCGGCTTTGCTCTCCAAAGGCAACTACATCGCCGAAGGCGTCGACCCTGAGCTCGACGACCTGCGCAACCTGTCGCGCTCGGGCAAGGAATACCTCATGGGCATCCAACGCCGCGAGATGGAAGCCACGGGCATCAGCTCGCTGAAGGTGGGCTATAACAATGTGTTTGGCTACTATCTCGAGGTGACCAACGCGCACAAGGACAAGGTGCCGGCTGAGTGGATCCGCAAGCAGACCCTCACCAACGCCGAACGCTACATCACCGAGGAGCTGAAGGAATATGAGCAAAAGATATTGGGCGCCGAAGAGAAGATCAGCGTCATCGAGCAACGGGTCTACAACGAGCTGGTCACCGCCGTGACCGAGTTTGTGGAGCCCATCCAGGTGGATGCTTCCATCGTGGCCCGTATCGACTGTCTTGTGAGCTTCGCCGATATCTCGCTGAAAAACAACTATGTGCAGCCTGTCATCGACGACTCGTATGCCCTCGATATCAAGGAGGGACGCCACCCCGTCATCGAGCAGATGATGCCTGTGGGCGAGAGCTATATCGCCAACGACGTCTACCTCGACCGCGACAAGCAGCAGATCATCATCATCACGGGCCCCAACATGTCGGGTAAGTCGGCCCTGTTGCGTCAGACCGCCCTCATCGTGCTGATGGCACAGATGGGCTGCTTCGTGCCTGCAGCATCGGCGCGTATCGGCTTGGTCGACAAGATCTTCACCCGTGTGGGCGCCTCCGACAACATCTCGTCGGGCGAGTCGACCTTCATGGTGGAGATGAACGAGACGGCGAGCATCTTGAACAACGTGTCGTCGAGGAGCCTCGTGCTGCTCGACGAGATCGGGCGCGGCACTAGCACCTACGACGGCATCAGCATCGCCTGGGCCATCACCGAGTTTTTGCACGATCACCCCGTGAGCCGCGCCAAGGTGATGTTTGCCACGCACTACCACGAGTTGAACGAGATGGAGGACTCGTTTGCCCGCATCAAGAACTACCACGTCTCGGTGAAGGAAGTCGGCAACAAGGTGGTCTTCCTGCGCAAGCTGAAACGCGGTGGCAGCGCCCATAGTTTCGGTATCCATGTGGCCGAGATGGCAGGTATGCCACGTAAGGTCATCGAACGCGCCACGGCTTTGCTCAGCGTCCTTGAGAAGTCGCACACCAGCGAAGACGTGGAGAAGGCCGCGAAGAAACAAGACGATGCCATGCAGCTGAGTTTCATCCAGCTCGACGACCCGCTGCTGCTCCAGATCAAGGAGGACATCCTCAACACCAACATCGACACTTTGACCCCTGTGGAGGCCTTGATGAAGCTGAACGAGATCAAGAAACTGCTGAATCGATAACGTCATCATGGCTACGCTGAAAGACAGATTGAAAAAGGTTCGTCGTCTTTATTACATGTACCGTGAGGTGGTCAAACTGAGAGATGACAGGAAACGGTTGTGGAAGAGTGCTAAAAGACAATTCGAGGAAGAACAGCCGCAACAGGGGAGCCTTGCTGACTATAAGCGGGCTTTGCGTCGTCATCGCGTCTCCTACAAAGAATACATGCATTGCTATAAGTTCTGGGGTTGTGACGAGAAACAGCGTGATGAATTCATCTCTGACAGGGAGATGCACAGCATCTATAGGAAGACCGTGGAGGCCTCTGTGAACCTTAAGTTTAAAAACAAAGTGTTGGCATTGCGGTATTTCGAGAAATACATCCATAGAAGATGGCTATATTCCAAAGAAGCCACTTTTGATTCTTTTGTGGAATTGGTCCAGACGAAGGAATGCCTCTTTAAACCCGTTGCAGGTTCGTTGGGAGAGGGCATACGGCTGATAAAAAAGGACGACTTGACGGATCTGAAGGCTCTTTACAATCAGTGTTGTGAGAAGGACTGCATTGTGGAGGAAAAGTTGAGCGGCTGCAAGGAGTTGGCGGAGTTTCATCCGGGGTCATTGAACACTTTGCGGGTGCTTACCGTCTCGAAGGGTGGCCGATGTGAGGTGGTGGCTTCCATGTTGCGGGTGGGCGTGGGTGACTCGTTGGTCGACAATGCCTCGGCGGGAGGGATTGTGTCTTTTGTGGATGTGGCAACGGGTACTATTGTTAGCGACGGTGCCGACAAACTGGGTAATAAATATGTGGCGCACCCAGAGTCAGGGAAGGTCTTCAAAGGTTTTGTCATCCCACATTGGGAACAAATCGTTGATGCATGCAAGAGCATGTCGTTGACTGTGCCGGAGTTGGTCTTTGCCGGATGGGATCTTTGTGTCCTTCAAGATGGTTCTGTTGAGCTGGTGGAAGTAAACTCCTACTCCAATGTGTCGGGACTTCAAACGGCTTATGGTCGTGGCATCAAGCCGAGACTTCGTGCTGTAGGGAAAGAGGTTCTCGGCTATGATCCGGTGAAACTGGTCTCCGTGTGGAGCAGGTCTTATGTCAGGTATGAAGGTAAATATGGTTGCTATGTGGTTAATAATCAATAAGTAGCATAGAAAAGAAGAAAAATTTTTCCATTAATTGTTTGCGGTATTGAAAAAAGTTGTACTTTTGCCGCGCTAAACGCAAGCGGAAACCTTGGTCATCATGACAAGGTTCCCGATTTGCAAGCAAAGCGGAAATAGCTCAGTTGGTAGAGCACGACCTTGCCAAGGTCGGGGTCGCGAGTTCGAGTCTCGTTTTCCGCTCAAAAACCAATTGCGAAAGCAGGCGGAAATAGCTCAGT
>JAEEGH010026591.1_pt1 | contig 11520 bp, 8 predicted proteins | sample 9134181 | NCBI WGS metagenome assembly JAEEGH01 (sample SAMN16246544, study PRJNA631951) | gut metagenome | biome: gut microbiome; feature: rumen; material: DP-attached | host: Bos | place: Iran: Karaj | collected 2018-10 | reverse complement strand
AGGCTAACCCAAGAGCATCAAGAACAGTTCCTCTTGTATCCAAGGTTTGCGGAATAAAGATGGTACCAGTAGCTACAGATATTATCACATCACAGCTTACTGGAAGACCTTCACCTGTTCAGGGGCTTATTGACAATAAGTCCAAGGATGAGCCAGCTTACTACGGAGTAAAAGAGGCAGTATTCCCATTTAATATGTTCCCTGAAGTTGACCCGGTACTTGGACCTGAGATGCGTTCAACTGGAGAAGTTTTAGGACTTGCAAGAACTCCTGGCGAAGCATTCTTTAAGGCTGAGGAGGCAGCAGGAGCTGCACTTCCACTGGAGGGAGCAGTACTTATTTCACTTAATTCAGAGGACAAGCCAGAGGCAGCAGATATTGCAAGAGCCTTTGCTGACGAGGGCTTTAAGATCTACGCTACTGGCAAGACCTTTGAGAACATAGTAGATGCAGGTATTGATGCAATAAGGATCATGAAGAACTACGAGGGTGGAAGACCAAACGTAGAGGATGTGATCAAGAATGGAGATGTGCAGCTTGTGATCAATACACCAATTGGAAAGGGTTCAGAGCACGACGACGGATATCTTCGCCGCGCAGCAATAAAGGCTCGCATTCCATACATCACAACTGTAGCAGCAGCTAAGGCGGCAGCAGAAGGTATCACTGAAGTCAAGGCTAAGGGTTGCGGCCACATCAAGTCACTGCAGGAGTATCACCAGATCTGAGCTCGGACTTTCGTCCCAGGCGGTAAAATATGAGATATGAGGGGGTTGGCTATGAGCGATAGTGTAAATAATCAGGAAGTTGTTGAAAGCACAGCAACTGCTACAGCAGTGGAGAATGCTGCCAGTACAGTAAGTCAAGATAATGGTGCTGTTGTAGGTAAAGCTGATGATGAGAAGCAGGCCATGGCTGCGATGCTGATTGTGGCTAAGAAACAGCTCTTTTTACAGAGGATAACAACACTAGCTACGGTTGGTATATTTGTGGTTGTGCTGGTGGCTATGATCGTGCTGGTGCCTAAGGTTACTATGACGCTTACCAATATTGATAAGATGGTGGCAGATGCAAGCAGTTCTGTTGAGAATATCAATGCCATGGTTGCAGAGATGACAGAGGCCAGTAAGAACTTAAATCAATTGGTCAATGATAATACTGAGCCCCTTACACAGGCTGTCAATAATATGGCTGGTATTGATTTTGAAGGACTCAATAAGGCAATCACAGATCTTCAGGCCACAGTTGGACCTATGGCGCAGTTCTTTAGCAGATTCAGGTGATGTGCGCCTAGTCGCGAAATGGCAGTAGATAGGACGTTTTGGAAACATGGAAATTGAGTTATCAAGCTTTTTTAACTTAACGCATTATGAATATGGCGAGGCATACTTTGGAAGCCACAAGGGAATGAGATACAGGCTGGCAAGAGAACCACTGAAAAATGTCTTTTTCGTAAAGAAGGAAGACAGGGAACCGGCGACACTTATGGCTACTGTATGGCCAGAACCATATTCCTATGCAAATGCTGACAAGGATTTAATGGTCAGTGAACACTTTGACGTATCTCAGGAGGGCTTTGAAGCAGCTGTAGCCTGGATAAATGAGCAGTATGAGAGCCGAAAAAGTGAATGGATAAATTAATTTTGTATAAATAAAAAGGATTTTAAAGTCCCACGTCGAATAATAGTAGATGTGGGACTTTTTTTGCCCCCAAAATCTACCTGAGAAAGAAGAACAGCATTGAAGATACGTGAGAAACTTGAAGAGAGAGAAACTCAGATCTTAAGCACACATGCTTGTCTTAGCATGAATTCCAAGGGAAGAGAAAAAGAAGAAAAACCCTGCGACATAAGGCCTTGTTTCCAGAGAGATCGCGATCGTGTACTTTATTCCAAGTCATTTAGGCGTCTCAAGGACAAGACTCAGGTCTTTTTGTCTCCAGACGGAGATCATTACAGGACTCGTATGACCCATACCCTTGAAGTTTCGCAAAATGCCAGGACTATTGCCAAGGCCCTTCGTTTAAACGAGGACCTGGTGGAGGCTATTGCTCTTGGCCATGACCTGGGACACACGCCTTTTGGTCATGCTGGAGAGAGGGCTCTTGATGCCGAGTGTCCGGAAGGCTTCAAACACAACGAGCAGAGCCTTAGGATAGTTGAAAAACTTGAGAACTATGGCAAGGGACTTAACCTTACCTGGGAAGTACGTGATGGGATCTTAAACCACGAGATGGATCTAACTCCAGGAACACTTGAGGGCAAGGTTGTGCGTCTTTCTGACAAGATCGCTTACATGCATCACGACATGGATGATGCCATCAGAGGCGGGATCATAGAAGAGAGCGACGTTCCTTCTTCCATCACCAGTGTCCTGGGACATACCAAGGGCGAGTGGCTGGATGGTTTCATTCACGACATCATCGCCAACAGCATGGACAAGGATGACATCAGGATGTCAGAGGAAGTCTATGAGGCTTTCCACGCCCTCAGGCGCTTTATGTTTGAAAGAGTATATACAAACCCGGTGGCTAAGGGGGAGGAGACCAAGGTCGATGACATGATCAAGATCCTTTACCACTATTATGTGGGGCACATCGATCAGCTCCCTGACTATCTTAAGGAGATGATGGACAGGGGCGAGGCTTCAAGGGAGCGCATTGTCTGTGATTATGTAAGCTCAATGACAGACAGATACGCAGTTGCCACCTTCCAGGAGGTTTACATTCCAAAATCCTGGACTGTTCTATAAAAGTATTGAAATGGGGAAAAGAAATTGCGCTATTCAGATCAGATTGTAGAAGAAGTCAGGTCGCGCAATGACATTGTGGATGTGATAGGGCAGTATGTCCATATCCAGAAAAAGGGAGCCAACTATTTTGGTCTTTGCCCTTTCCACAATGAGAAGTCCGGTTCGTTTTCCGTATCACCAGGCAAGCAGATGTACTACTGCTTTGGTTGCGGAGCCGGCGGTAACGTGATCACTTTTTTGATGAAATATGACAACTTAACATTTGCAGAAGCACTTAAGCAACTGGCAGACAGGGCAGGGATAACCCTTCCTGAAGAGGACAATTCGCCGCAGGCTCGTGCTCTTCGGGATAAAAAGCAGATCCTGTTTGATATCAATAAAGAGGCTGCCAAGTACTATTACTTAAATCTCAAAAGGCCTGAAGGCCAGGTGGGACTTGAGTATTTTAAAAAGAGAGAACTATCTGATGATACCATTAAGCACTTTGGACTTGGCTATTCGGGCCTTAATTCCGGTGATATTGTGGGTCATCTGAAAAAACTTGGATATTCGGATGCGCAGATAATCGAGGCTGGACTTGCTTCCTTTGATGAAAAGAGAGGCACTTCAGGCAAGTTCTGGAACAGAGTCATGTTCCCAATAATGGATGCCACTGGCAAGGTCATTGGCTTTGGCGGCAGAGTTATGGGAGATGCCAAGCCCAAGTACTTAAACTCACCTGAGACTCCGATATTTGATAAGAGCCGAAACCTCTTTGGACTTAACTACGCCAAGAACTCAAGGGCTGGATACATGATAATCTGCGAGGGCTACATGGACGTTATAGCCATGCACCAGGCGGGATTTGACATGGCTGTTGCTTCCCTTGGAACGGCCTTTACTCCTGGACAGGCAATGATCCTTAAGAGGTACACAGACACTGTGATACTATCCTATGACAGCGACGAAGCAGGAACCAAGGCTGCACTTCGCGGAATCGGAATACTTAAGGACGCAGGATTAAAGGGCAAGGTTCTTGACCTTCGTCCCCACAAGGATCCGGACGAGTTCATTAAAAACGAGGGAAGAGAGGCTTTCGAGGAAAGGATCAAAAACGCAGAGAACACCTTCTTTTTTGAGGTCAGGGTCATGCAGTCCAGATATGATTTTAGTGATCCTGTGTCCAAGACCGAGTTCCAGAGGGAACTGGCAGGGAAGCTGTGCGAATTTGAAGAGGCTCTCGAGAGAGAAAACTACATTGAAGCTGTGGCAGCAAGATTTGGCTTTGCCATAGATGACCTTCGAAGGCTTGTAGCTGACACTGCAGCAAGAGGCGGAGGCGTAAGGCAGATAGAACGACCAAAATCCGGAATAGCAGTAAAAAAGAGTCCGGACGATGGAGCAAGGAAAAACCAGAGGCTCCTTCTTACCTGGCTTTCGGATGAACCTGCTATTTTCCCTAAGGTCGTTAAATGGGTAACACCTGAGGATTTCTCAGATGATCTATATAGAAGCGTTGCAAAAGAGCTTTTTGCCGGGATGGAGTCCGGTACATTTTCTCCGGCAGCGGTAATGGACAAGTTTGCTGATGAAGAACAGCACCGGCAGGTAGCCGAAATGTTCAATACCAGCCTTGTGGAAATTGATACTCCCGACCAGAGAAAGAAAGCCTTTCACGACATCATCTACGCCGTGAAGCAGGCGGGCTACGAGAGGCAGAAAAAGCTACTTGCTCCTGATGATCCCCAATATCTGTTAAAGACCATCCAGGGCAAAAAAGATCTGGAAAAACTGTCACACGCTGACATTTCACCGGATGACTGAAGAAAAAATCTATCTTAAAGAAAAGGAAGAATAAAATGACAACTAAGAAAGAGACTGTAAAAGAGACAGAGAAGAAGACCAAGGCAGCAGCTGCTAAGAAAGAGACAGCTAAAAAAGAAGCACCTGCCAAGAAGGAAACAGCTAAAAAGGAGGCACCTGCCAAGAAGGAAGCACCTGCTAAGAAAGAGGCTGCAGCCAAGAAGGAGCCTGCAAAGAAAGCTACTGCAGCAAAGGCTGAGAAGCCTGCCAAGGAGCCTAAGGCATCCAAGAAGGAGACAGCAGCAAAGGCAGCCAAGGCTGAAGCTGAGAATGCTCAGGCTGCAGGTGATGGCGAACTTGATGAGGCTACCAAGGAGCTCTTTTCCCAGAAGATCAAAGAGATTCTTGCTCTTGCCAAGAAGAAGAAAAATGTTCTTGAGTATGCAGAGATAAGCGATTTCTTCGCAGACATGGGCCTTAACGAAGAGCAGCTTGATAACGTGCTTGAAGTCCTTGAGAATTCAGGAATAGATGTCCTTAGAGTTTCTGATGATGTAGATGATATCCCTGATGATGATGACATGATCATCTCCGAAGAGGATGAGGTTGATATGGAGAATATCGACCTTTCAGTTCCTGACGGAATCAGCATTGAGGATCCTGTAAGGATGTACCTGAAGGAGATCGGTAAGGTTCCGCTTCTTACTGCTGAACAGGAAATAGATCTTGCCAAGGCTATGGAAGCCGGTCTTGATGCTGAGAAGCAGCTCGCAGATGATGAGGGCAAGAACGAGCTCTCTGAGGAAAAGAAGAAAGAGCTTAACCAGATCATTTACGAAGGAGATGAGGCTAAAAAGCGCCTTGCTGAGGCTAACCTTCGTCTCGTTGTTAGTATTGCCAAGAGATATGTTGGAAGAGGAATGCTCTTCCTTGACCTTATCCAGGAGGGTAACCTGGGTCTTATAAAGGCTGTTGAGAAGTTTGATTTCAGAAAGGGATTCAAGTTCTCAACCTATGCTACATGGTGGATCAGACAGGCGATCACAAGAGCTATTGCTGATCAGGCAAGAACTATCCGTATCCCTGTTCACATGGTTGAGACCATCAACAAGCTCATTCGTGTAAGCAGACAGCTCCTTCAAGAGCTTGGCCGTGAGCCTCTTCCTGAGGAAGTTGCCAAGGAAATGAACCTTCCTGTTGAGCGTGTTCGTGAGATCCTTAAGATTTCACAGGAGCCTGTATCCCTCGAGACACCTATCGGTGAAGAGGAAGACAGCCATCTTGGTGATTTCATTCAGGACGACAATGTTCCTGTACCTGCAGATGCTGCAGCATTTACACTTCTTAAGGAGCAGCTTGTGGAGGTTCTTGATACTCTTACAGAGCGTGAGCAGAAAGTCCTTAGACTTCGTTTCGGTCTTGATGACGGAAGAGCAAGGACTCTTGAGGAAGTTGGAAAAGAGTTCAACGTAACACGTGAGAGAATCAGACAGATTGAGGCCAAGGCGCTTAGAAAGCTTCGTCATCCAAGCAGAAGCCGCAAGCTCAAGGATTATCTCGACTGATATGGACAGGAATAATAGCATGGATGTCTGCCTTAAGATGTCCAAAAGGCTCCTTACTGTGGCTGATATGCTCGGGGGATATGAGAGTGATATCTCTTTTAAAGGGGCAAATGTCAGCTACGGACACATGGATAGATTCAGGCGCGTGGCAGATGTAGGGTGCGACCATGGATATGTGTCGATATATCTTTTGCAAAAAGGGATTGCGGATGCGGCGATTGCCATGGATGTAAGGAGTGGGCCATTGTCTATGGCAGAAGGTCATATCAGGGAATATGGGCTTTCTGACAGGATTGAGACAAGGCTTTCCGATGGGCTGGGTGAGCTAAAGGAAGGTGAGGCAGATGGCCTTGTAATCGCCGGAATGGGTGGCAAACTCATGATGAGCATCCTGGATGCCAAAGACCTTCGGACTCTTGGCATAAAGGTTGCGGTTCTTCAGCCACAGTCAGATATACCGCTTTTTAGGGAGTATCTTAGAAACAAGGGCTATTGCACCTTGGATGAGCGAATAGTCTTTGAAGATGGCAAGTACTATTTCCCTATGAGGGTTGTGATACCATCAGAGTCAGGAGAAGGCGCTGGGGGCGCTACAAGCTCTTTTTCTCAGAGGATATGTGACAGGTTTGGACTGTGTAATATCCAAAGGAAAGATGAACTGCTTAAGGATTATCTGGAGCATGGAAGAGAAGTGGCACAGTCAGTACTTTCTTCCCTTGATGAAGAGCAGCACAGGGAGAGATACAGGGAAGTTCGGGATGAACTTGATGATATAGAAGAGGTTTTAGAATATTTCACAGCAAAGTGAGGAATGTCTATGCCAATAATCAATATTAACGGAGAAGCAAAGGAGTACCCAAAGGGCACTACTTTTGAGGAGATAGCAAGAGAGTACCAGAAGTCTTATGTTCACAGGATTGCTGCAGTTATCTATAATGGCAAGATCCGTGAGCTGATGAAGACAGTTAAGAAGGACGGAGATCTTACTTTCATTACATTTGCTGACAACATTGGTTTTAAGACCATGAGAAGAACTGCGGTAATGATGCTGTTAAAAGCAATAAATGACGTGGCCGGTTCCAAAAAGCAGAGCCTGACCAAGGTCGAGTTTGCAATTGGAAGCGGAATCTTCTGTTCTATCAGAGGAACTGAAGTTACAGATGAACTTGTCAGAAAGATATCTGACAGGATGGCAGAGCTTGCCGCAGAGGCTATTCCCATCAGCAAGAAGGTTTACCCTTTGGATGAAGCTATAGAGATATTCAAGAAGCAGGGGATGACTGACAAGGTTTCGCTCTTAAAGTACAGGAGAAGCTCTGAGATCAATATCTACAGGCTGGGGGATTTTTACGATTATTTTTATGGATATATGCTCCCTAACACCTCTTATATTGAGCTATTCCAGCTTGATAAATATCATGACGGAATACTTCTTACACTTCCTACAAGGAGCGAGCCTGAAAAGCTGGTGGTGTCAGAACCAAGAGAGAAGCTCTTTAGCACAATGTCCCTTGCAAGCGACTGGGGCGCTATGATGGGAATTGAGAATGTGGGCGACCTCAATAACTACATCTGTGAGGGCAAGATAAACGAGATGATCCTGGTTAATGAGGCTCTTCAGGAGCGAAGGATTGGTGAGATAGCCCTTCGGATTTTCAAAAGACCTGATGTTAAGTTTATCATGATTGCAGGACCCAGCTCTTCGGGTAAGACGAGCTTTGCAAACAGGCTCTCTATTCAGCTTCGCACCTATGGAATGGTTCCACATCCCATAAGCCTTGACAACTATTTTGTGGACAGGGAGAAGACTCCTCTTAACGAGGATGGAAGCTATAATTTCGAGTGCCTGGAAGCACTTGATGTTGAGCAGTTCAACAAGGACATGACAAGGCTCCTTAACGGCGAGAGAGTAGAAATGCCCGAGTTTAACTTTATCAGCGGCAAGAGGGAGATGAACGGCGATTACCTGCAGCTTGGCGAGCATGATGTCCTGGTTATTGAAGGAATTCACGGACTTAACGAGAAGATGAGTTATTCACTTCCTGCTGAATCCAAGTTCAAGATATACATAAGTGCTCTTACTACTCTTAGTATCGATTCTCATAACAGGATTGCTACTACAGATTCAAGGCTCCTTAGAAGAATTGTAAGGGATGCCAGAACCCGTGGTGCTTCAGCCAAGAAGACCATCAGTATGTGGAATTCTGTAAGAGCAGGAGAAGAGGCCAATATCTTCCCGTTCCAGGAAGGTGCTGATGAGATGTTCAACTCGGCGCAGATATATGAGCTTGCCATAATCAAGCCAATTGCTGAGCCGCTTCTGTTCTCCATTGAGAAGGATGAGCCGGAGTACTATGAGGCAAAGAGGCTTCTTAAATTCCTGGATTATTTCGTCGCAGTTGACAGCTCCATGCTTCCGAGAAACTCCATATGCAGAGAGTTTGTGGGCGGCAGCTGCTTTAAAGTATAATTTTTAAAAAAGCTTCTTGACAGACTAAAAAACCAAGAGTACAATTCCAAACATAAAGACAAGGGCGTCTTAGAGATTATTCTCTAAGGCGCCTTTTTTCGTTGGGGTTTATGTCTTTATAAAACAAACAGGAGGAGAAAGTTATGAGTGAAGAGATTATGGAAGTGATGAACGGAACAGTCTTTGGCGTATGGTTCCTTATTGGTGCAGCGCTGGTGTTCTGGATGCAGGCAGGCTTTGCAATGTGTGAGGCTGGTTTTACAAGAGCCAAGAATACAGGAAACATCATTATGAAGAATCTGATGGATTTCTGTATCGGTACAGTAGTTTTTATCATTATCGGATTTGGATTACTTCTTGGGGAAGATCTGATGGGATTTATCGGAAAGCCGGGATTTGATATTTTTACGAACTATGCAAATTTCGACTGGTCCAATTTCGTATTTAACCTGGTGTTCTGTGCGACAACAGCAACAATCGTTTCAGGATCCATGGCTGAGAGAACAAAATTCTTATCATATTGTGTGTACTCGGCAGTTATCTCAGCAGTCATCTATCCTATTGAAGCACACTGGACATGGGGCGGCGGCTGGCTCGCACAGATGGGCTTCCATGATTTTGCTGGTTCAACATGTATCCACATGGTAGGCGGTATTTCAGCACTTATCGGTGCAGCTTTCCTTGGACCACGTATTGGAAAGTTTGAGAGGGATAAAGATGGAAAAGTAACAAAGGTAAATGCTTTTCCTGGTCACAACTTAGTAGCTGCAGCACTTGGTGTATTCATCCTCTGGCTTGGATGGTACGGTTTCAACGGAGCAGCATGTACATCAGTTGAACAGCTTGGTTCAGTATTTGTAACAACAACAATCGCACCTGCACTTGCAACTGTAACCTGTATGATCTTCACATGGGTTAAGTATGGCAAGCCTGATGTTTCAATGTGTCTCAACGCTTCTCTTGCAGGTCTTGTAGCTATCACAGCTCCCTGTGATGTAACAGATGCTTTCGGAGCAATCGTGATCGGTATTGTTGCAGGACTTCTTGTATGCTTTGGAGTATGGTTCCTTGATTACAAGCTCCATGTTGATGATCCTGTTGGTGCGGTTTCTGTTCACTGCCTGAACGGTATTTGGGGAACTATTGCAGTTGGTCTTTTTGCTACAAACTCAGCTCCTGGTTATTCAATAGCTGATGCAGCCGGAAACGAAATGGTTGGTCTTTTCTACGGCGGCGGAGTTAAGCTTCTTGGAATCCAGCTTGTTGGATTTGCAGGAACAGCTCTTTGGACAGTAGTTACAATTACAGTTACATTCCTTGCAATTAAAGCCATCATGGGACTTAGAGTAACAGAGGAAGAGGAGATCCTTGGTCTTGATTCTACTGAGCATGGTCTTGCATCTGCTTATTCAGGATTTGCTATCATGGATGTGTCCAACACCCTTCAGATGGCAGTTAACGAGAACACAGATCTTGGTGTAAGCGATTATGATGCAGCATCTCAGGTACAGAAGGATGCTTCAGTCAAGGTAGTATCCGCACCTGTACATACAGAGTCCAATATCCACAAGGTTGTTATCATTGCAAAGCTCTCACGCTACGACAAGCTTAGAAGAGCCATGAACGACCTGGGCGTAACAGGAATGACAGTTACACAGGTTATGGGATGTGGTGTTCAGAAGGGCTCCGGCGAAATGTACCGTGGAGTTGAGATGGATGCAACACTCCTTCCTAAGATTAAGCTTGAAGTTGTTGTAAGTACAATCCCTGTTGAGAAAGTCATCGAGGCAGCTAAGAAGGCACTCTACACCGGACATATCGGTGATGGTAAGATCTTTGTTTACAGCCTTGATAACGTTGTTAAGATCAGGACCGGTGAAGAAGGCCCGGCAGCTCTTGCAGACGTAGAATAAAAAAATTAAAAAAATAATATTTATTTGCAACATTTTGATTCCCTCCGTTGTGTACAGGTTAGAAAGGCAGAAAACCTGTCACAATTGGAGGGAAAATTTATGAAAAAGAATACAAAAGCATTATCAATCGTTATGACAGCAACAGTAATTGCAGGCACAGTGACCGGGTGCGGAAAAGCACAGGTAAGCACAGCGCCTACACCGGGCTATGAGACAGCTACTGAAACATATTGTGATACGGAAGCTGCATACGCTCCGGAATGCGAATCTCCTTTAGCATCAGCAAAGGGAAGCAATCTGTTTGATGGATTTACAGGATCATCAGCATCGGAATCATCTTACACATATTTATGTGATGATGAGATAATCCTGGTTCCTGAGTACAACACAGAGTCCTATGACAAGCCGGATGAAAATGGATTCTTCTTATCAGTAGGACAGCCTCTTTCAACCTTTGCTGCAGATGTGGACACAGCATCCTATGCAAACGTAAGGAGAATGATTGAAAACGGATATGATGCATACTCAATAACTCCGGCAGCTGTAAGGCCAGAGGAGTTCATCAATTATTTCTCTTATGACCTGAATGACCCTGACAGGGGAGAGAAGTTTGGTGTTACAACAGAGATTTCAACCTGCCCATGGAACAAGGATCACGAGCTTATGTTTGTGGGAGTAAAGGCCGTGGATAAGCTTGATGGCGAGATTCCAAAGAGCAATCTGGTATTTCTTATAGATGTTTCCGGCTCAATGCAGGACCAGAACAAACTTCCTCTTCTTAAGGAAGCGTTTAAGGACCTTGTGGACAATCTTCCTGAAGATGGAACAGTATCAATAGTTACTTATGCAAGTCAGGAGAAGGTACTTCTTTCAGGCGAGAGCATGGCCAACAAGAAAGCGATCAAGAATGCAATAAGTTCACTAAGTGCCAGCGGAAGCACAGCAGGTGAAAAGGGAATGCAGATGGCCTATGAGATCGCAAAGGACAACTTCATCGAGGGCGGAAACAACCGCGTTATCATGGCAACTGATGGTGACC
>JAEEGH010026589.1_pt1 | contig 11520 bp, 8 predicted proteins | sample 9134181 | NCBI WGS metagenome assembly JAEEGH01 (sample SAMN16246544, study PRJNA631951) | gut metagenome | biome: gut microbiome; feature: rumen; material: DP-attached | host: Bos | place: Iran: Karaj | collected 2018-10 | reverse complement strand
CTCCGTTGGAGCTTTGCGCGGCTTACGCTACCATAGCCAACCACGGTGTTTATAACAAACCGATATTCTACACACAGGTTGTGGATAAAAACGGAAAAATTTTGTTGGAAAACAACGAATCAAACAGACAGTCTCGTACAGTACTTAAAGAAACTTCAGCCGATTTGCTTACCATAGCACTTGAGAAGGTTGTTACAAACGGTACAGGTACCGCAGCTCAGTTCGGCGGAATGGGTGTTGCAGGTAAAACAGGTACATCGCAAAATACACGTGACCTCTTATTTACCGGATACACACCTTACCTTACGGCTTGTATTTGGACAGGTTACGATGACAATCTCAATATCGGCGGTAATATTAACCATACCGCTTTGTGGTCGAATATTATGGCTCAGATACACGAAACCAAAGGCTACGGTGCTGCGGCACTTCAGATAAGCGGAGATATTGTTCCTTGCTCGGTATGTACAAAATCCGGCAAACTTGCGGTAAGCGGGCTTTGCGATGCGGATCCGGAAGGTTCAAAAGTCGAAACCTACTATTTCGCAAACGGCACACAGCCTACGGAAACTTGCGATTGTCATACAAAACTTAAGATTTGTACAGCAAGCGGAAAAGTTGCCGGTGCAAATTGTCCTGCAAGTTCGGTACAAGAAGTTGTTTACAGAATTGTTCCTTCACTCAGCGGAAACATTTCAGCATCTGCGGACGGCAGCTTAACAGCCGGCGGCGCAGCAACTAACGAAGATGCAAACAAATACTTCGAAACGGTGGAAAGACCATATGCCGTTACGGAAGAGTTGTTAAAGGATGTATGTACGGTTCATACGGCCGCACCGACGCCGTCAAAGCCATCAAGTGATACAACCACCACAAAAGAAACAACTACAACCACTAAGGCAGCCAATCCATAAAAACAAAGGGCGATGCAATGCATCGCCCTTTATTAATGTTCTTTATATTTTTTACTTTTTAAAGCTCTTGTCCGATTAGATATTCTCCGGCATGTTGTTTGCCTCTTCTCCATTATTGACTGCTTCTGTATATTCCGCTTGATTATCAATCTTGAAGAATGCAATCATGTCATCGAGTTTTTCAGCGGATGATTTGTTGTTCTCCGTCTGTTTAAGGATGTCATCCGACTTAGCCGCAATATCCTGAACCTTGTTTGCAATATCCGTTGTACCCTGGGCACCTTCGCTTGCCGCTGTTGTAATCTCGTTGATTTGCATTCTCATGTTTCTGATAGTCTTAAACAACTCTTCCGCGCCGTTGTTGATTTCCGATACAACATCATTAATTTGATCTGCATCCTGTGCGTATCTGATGGTTGCATTTACAAAGGATTCATAATCAGACTTGATTTGTGTATCAACATATTCCAGAAGGGCATTTGCGTCCCTTACAACGCTTTCTACGGCATCGCTTACATTAAATGTAATATCATTGATTCTTTCAACGGATGATTTCGAGTCTTCTGCAAGTTTTCCGATTTCGGAAGCAACTACCGCAAATCCTCTTCCCGCTTCACCCGCTCTTGCGGCTTCGATTGAAGCGTTCAAAGCAAGCAAGTTTGTTTGTTCGGTAATATCAAATATAGCTTTTGAAAGTTCTTTTATTTCTTCTATTGCTGCGGTCTTTTTAATTGACTCGTTTAATTTATCACCGGTTTCGGCAGATATTCTGGCTGCATTTTTCTGCGATTCTTCCGTTGCCTCTTTAAGTTCTTTGGCGCGCTCTTTGATTTCCGTTGCAAGTCTGTCGCCTTGGTCTGTTTTTTCCTTCATCTGAGAAACTTCTTCCTCAACCATATGAGTTGATGCGTTAAGTTCTTGTGTGGATGCGGAAGTCTGTTCCATTCCTGCCGAAAGTTCTTCGGTTGTAGCCGAGATATCTTCGATATTTGAATTTACTTCTCTCATGCTCTCGTTTGAATAACCGGAAATAGATCTTACACTGTCCGATTCAGACTGTATCGAAAGCACGGTATTTGCTATTTTTTGCTGCATATTATATGCGGAATTAGCAATTATTCCAACTTCGTCTTTTCTCTTTAAAAGCTTTTTCGGGAAGCGTGTGGTAAAGTTACCTTGCTCCATTTGAACAATTGTCTGTTGAACATTTTGAATTGCCTTACCAATCATTGTTCCTATAAGGAATGATATAACAACACCGATTGCCAAAAGGATAATGGAAACAATAAGGATTGTTTGCATAACCGAGTTAATCTCAGCCTGAACATCATCCATGTAAACGCCTACAAACCACATACCGATTACATCGCCCTTTGCATCTTTAATAGGCACATATTTAACCATGGCATCACGATTATTGACTTTTGCTTTTCCAACATAGTCGCTGCCCTGTCCTATAACGGTTGCAACTACGTCTTCAACGGCCTGAGTATCAATGGCTCTTTCTCCCGCATCATTTAAAACGTTTGTAGATACACGGGTGTCACCGCAAAATACTGTTGCAAGAATGCTTGTGCCGTCCGTAAACTGATCTACAAAGTCGTAATTATAGCTGATTTCGGTATTGCCCTTATAAAGCAAGCCGTCTTTTACCGACCATTCCCCAACGTATTTTTCCTCAAGAAGTTTACCTCCTATGCTGGAATAATCCGATAATTGTGTTGTTGTGGTATCTTCAACGAGTGTTGAAACTTTGAAATTTGAAACTAATAGCGTAACCACAGCCAATATCGCAACCACTGCGACACTTCCAATGGTTATTTTCCATTTGATTTTCATTATTAAATTCCCCCTGATTTTAAATATCGAGTACAAATCTCCACATTCAATTTATACTCCATAATATATTATCGGACTTTTCTATATACATTTCAATAATTTTAGTACTAATTTCCTATCTTAAAATACTGCATAACTATATGCATTTTAGCTATAAAGATTTGTTTTGTATCTATTTTTGCATACAATCAACAAACAAAAAAGAGCAAGCCTAAACTTGCTCTCAATTTCTTTTATTTGCTTGCCTCAACCATAAGCCAATGTGGATTATCGACAAAATGGCATTTACACGAAAAGCCTTCTTCCGTAAGCCAGCTTGTTAACTCTTCTTTTGAGTAAATCACCATACCGTTGATAATATGGGTCATTTCATCACTTGCTTTATCGCATTCTTCCAAAATGATAATAAAACGACCGCCGGGTTTTAAAATCCTATATACCTCTTTAAATGCAGCCTTAACATCCGGCCAAAAGTAGACGGTTTCGCAAGCCGTTATTGTATCATATTCGTAGTTGTCAAAGTCGGTTTTTGTTATATCGGCTTGATATATATTTACCCTTTTTCCAAGCTCTTTTTTGTTCATTTTCTTGGATGCTTTTACGCTTTCTTCGCTAAAATCCATGCCATCTATTTTTTCGGCGGATGTATTATTTACGAAGTCAGCAATCAAGGCTCCGCTTCCGCATCCCACATCAAGAATCTCATTGGAAGCGCCAAAATCAATGGCACTAAAAAGCCAGTCTCTTAAGGGTTTGTGGCCCTGATTCATGCTTTTAAGTACCGCTCTTCCACCAAAACCAACGGGTTTTCTGAAATTCTGATATAGTTTTTTATCCATTTTATCTACCTTTCCGCAAGAGGCACAAACTATGCTTATTCAACTACGTTTAAAATGTCTGCAAAGCTTTTCAGTGGGTAAGTAACTTTTCCGTGTTTTGAAGCTTCGCCAAGCCCCGCACTGTCAAATCCACCCGCAACGGCAGCATCTATGCCCGCTTCGGCATCTTCTATTACAAGACAATCTTTAGGATCAAGCTTTAACATCTGTGCGGCTTTTACAAACACTTCAGGGTCGGGTTTCGACTTTGTGATGTTTGTTCCGTCGCTGATTTCGTCAAAAAAGCCTTCAAGACCTATTCTTGATAAAATAAGTTTTGTATTTTTACTTGATGAACCGATGGCAAGTTTTAATCCCATGGCTCTTAATTTATCCAAGCTGCTCTTTACTTCATCCGAAAGATCCGCCGGTGTCATTTGCATCAAAAGCTTTTTGTAAAGCTCGTTTTTCTTGAATGCCATTTCTTCTTTTTCTTTGGCTGAATATTCTTTTTCGCTGCGCTCCAAAATAATGTCCAAACTTTCCATTCTGCTTACGCCGCGAAGACGGTTATTGATAACTTCGTCAAAGTAAACGCCTATCTCGTCCGCCATTTCTTTCCATGCAAGATAGTGATATTTGTCCGTAAAACAAATTACACCATCAAGGTCAAAAATAATTGCCTTATATTTCATAATCCTACCTTTCCGATATTCTCTAAAATTACATAGATTAATTCATATTTTTGCTTAAATTTTGTTACAAGAATATCATTTTTACTATAAAAACTACCTAGCTATTATAACATTATTTGTTTTTGCCCGCAATTTTATATTGTTAGGATTATACTCCTTCTTATTTTCTTAAAAGTCTCATGGAGTTTAAGCATGCAAGGAGCGCAACGCCCACGTCTCCGAATACCGCCGACCACATGCCCGCGATACCCACCGAGCCCAAAACTATAAAAGCAAATTTGACGCCCAGGGCAAGCACAATATTTTCAACCACTATTCGTCTTGTGGATTTTGCAACATCAATGGCGTCAACGATTTTCGACGGTTCGTCGGTCATGATTACTATATCTGCCGCCTCGATAGCCGCATCGCTTCCCACGCCGCCCATGGCGATACCCACATCGGCTCTTGCAAGAACAGGTGCATCATTAATACCGTCGCCTACGAAAGCAAGGGATTTTTCCGACAATTTTTCGACTATGTCCACTTTATCTCCCGGAAGAAGTTCCGCATGATATTCATCCATATCTATTTCATTTGCCACGTAATTTGCGATTTTGTTCTCATCGCCGGTTAACATAACACATTTCTCAATCCCCATTTCTTTAAGGCCCAAAACAGCCGCTTTGGCGTCTTCTTTTATTTCGTCGGATATGAGAATAAGTCCCAAATATTTACCATCAAGGGCAAGATATATTTTTGTTCCCACAAGCTCGCTTGGCATAAAATCAATATTGTTTTCGCTCATGAGTTTTTCATTTCCCACAAGCAAGTCTCTTGTTTTTCCGGACTCCGAAACTTTTACGCTGATACCTTTGCCCGCAATTTCTTTGTAATCGGATGCCTTCGATACTTCAAGGTTTTTACCCAAAGATTCAAATTCGTTAATTATGGAGATTGCTATCGGGTGATTGGAAAAACTTTCCGCCAAAGCCGCATATTCAATAACTTCTTCAGATGTCATATCTTTTGCCGGCAAAATCTCGTTAACCCTGAATACACCTTTGGTTAGAGTACCGGTTTTATCAAATACAACGGTTTTAATGGAATTAAGCGCTTCCAAATAGTTGCTGCCTTTTACGAGTACGCCTCTTTTCGATGCGGCACCGATACCGCCGAAAAATGCAAGGGGTACCGAAATAACCACTGCGCAAGGGCAAGATACAACAAGGCAAACAATAGCTCTGGTAATCCAATCAGACCATGAAAGGCCAAGCAAAAGCGGTGGCAACAAAGCAAGGCAAAGGGCAAGTATTACCACAATAGGAGTGTAATAACGTGCAAACTTTGTAACGAAGTTCTCTGTTTTTGCCTTTCTTGCAGATGCATTTTCCACCATATCGATAATTTTCGAAACCGTGGATTCGCCGAATACTTTTGTAACTTTTATTTCCAAAAGACCCGTTTCGTTAATGGAACCGGACAAAGCCGTTTCGCCCGTTCGTATTCTTTTAGGTACCGACTCTCCGGTAAGTGCTCTCATATCCAGCATGGAATCGCCTTTTACAACAAGACCGTCAAGAGGAATGCGCTCCCCCGGCTTAACCGCGATAATGTCGCCGACTTTAACACCCTTGGCAGCTACGCTTACCATTTCTCCGTCTTTATAGATATTGGCGCTGTCCGGTCTAATGTCCATAAGGCTTGCAATATTTCTTCTGGAGTGATCCACAGCCATATCCTGCAAAAATTCACCGATTTGGTAGAATAACATAACCGCTACCGCTTCAGGATATTCTCCTATAAAGAAGGCCGCAATACTGGACAAACTCATAAGAAATTGCTCGTCAAAAACACGACCTCTTACAATATTTTTAAGAGCGTGAAGCACAACATCGTATCCCAAAATAACATAAGGAACAATAAATGCTATTAGATCCGCATACCAAGGAAGATTAAGCAAATGCGTAGCAATGATAACGGCCACGTAGATTGCTGCCCCGGTAATAAGCCTTGTAAGCATGCTTTTGAATTCGTTTTTTTCATCATGATGATGCTCGTGTCCATGCTCATGCTCATGACAGCCGCAGCTGCATTCCAAATGTTCTCCGAAATGATGATCTTCATGACAGTCATCATGTTCACAACAATCACCATGGTGGTGTTCATGTTCATGGCAAGCATCATGCTCGCAACAATCATCAAGAACATCCACATCCGGCTCATATCTATGAACTATTTTTTCCAAGCCTTTCAATATAAATACCTTATTCATAGTTATCCCTTTCCTCTTTTCAAATCCTTAAAGCAAAGCTTTGGAATTTGAAAATGATTATCGTTTTATAGTTGAACAACTACTCAACCTTTTAGTATATTAATATCCTTCATCATCAGATGAAGGAATTACATTATTTAGTGTTCATCGCATCCCAGATGTTCAAAGCCCAAGTCGATAATGCGACTGACGTGATCGTCGGCCAATGAGTAATACATCATCTGACCGTCACGTCTGAATTTAACAAGATTAGCCATTTTAAGCTGTTTAAGCTGATGAGATACAGCAGATTTTGTAACTCCGAGAAGCACTGCCAAATCCCCTACGCACATCTCGTTTTTTTCAAGGGCGTGCAAAATCATTACTCTTGTGCCGTCTCCGAAAAGTTTCATCAAAGAAGCCAGATTTAAATAGTCATCGGCCGTTGTCATTTCAGCTTTGACCTTATTTACTAAGTCTTCGTGAATTACTTCGCAATCAGTTGTATTATTTGCTTTCATCGGCACCCCTCTTTCAAGTTTACCCAAAATACTATCTTTACAAATATATGAATATTGTTTTAAATAAAAGAAGCTATAAACAGTTGAATAATTGTTCAACTATTTATAGCTTTATCTTAAAGCATTGGATTCTCTTTGTCAAGATATTTTTACATGGGACTTGCGCTTATTGACAATTTTTCTCAACATTGCAATAACTCTTCAAAAGAAGATATGGCATATGTATCGGTCATACCCGCGATATAATCGATTACTGCCTGCACATATTGTTCTTTTTTGCTTAAATCACCGTATATCTTTTTATTGATACACTTGGCGTTTTCGGCTATTACCCAATCTATTTTTATATCTTCCGACAAGCTGAATGCCGCAAGATTTTCCGCAAATTTCTTCACAAAACTATAGCCGGAAAAATTTTTCTTATCAATAAATTCAATAACGCTTCCGGCGTATTTTTTGCCTTCTGAAAAGTATTCATCCCAAAAGCTTATAAGCGTATCAAAAAGCTGATTGATAATTAGAGATGCGTAATTTGAAAAAGGCTGTAATCGCTTGTTTTTATATATGGCTTCATAATTGAATGCCTTTATTTCATTAAGCTGATCGGATATTTCGCTGCTTAGACAAAGACCCTTTTGGGGAGATGAATTATTGCACAAATCTATAATCATATTGTGCATGATAACCGTTGTGTTAAGAGCTTTTTCATTGTGTATTCGAGCCATTTTTTGAAGCTTTTCCTGCTGTTTTTCATCAAAATAATGAAGTCTTAAGGCATCTTCTATGTCTCGTCCCAGATAAGAAATTTTATCCGCAAGCTTTACCACACAACCTTCCCATGTTGCAGCTTCGTATTTTCCGGGCTCGTCAAATTTCGAAAGATCGAAAAGCTCATCTCTCGGACGCAATGAATTGTTATCCAACTCCCCGCAATGAGATATGATTCCGTCCCTTACCGCATAGGTAAGATTAAGATTTTTAAGCTTGTTTTCGTTATCTTTCAGAAGCTCCACATTATCCACAAAATGAACGCCGTTTTGCTCGTGCCAGAATTTTTTTCCCAAGTACTCCTCGGTAAGCTTGGTAATAACACGTTCTCCAAGATGTCCGAAAGGCGCATGTCCCAAATCGTGAGAAATGGCAATGGCAGCCGCCAATTCGTCGTTAAGTCCCAAAACCTTGGAAACCGTAGTAGCAACGGACTCAACATGAGCCACATGCTCGATTCTTGTGCATATGTGGTCGTTTCCCGCCGCGTTAAAAAATACCTGGGTTTTGTGTTTAAGTCTTCTGTAAGCAAGAGAGTGTAAGACTCTTGTGTAGTCCCTTACAAAAGGAGAACGAACATCGTCCTCCCTGCTGTAAATCTCCTCCTGCCTTTTAATAAGTTCTTTCCAGTTTTTATGATTTTTGTTAACCGCTACTTTTTCAAATGCTTTTTCCATAAATCAATGCCTTTATTCAAGCCCCATTGTTTCCATTATCATTTTTCTTCTTTCCGGAGGCATTCCGGAAATTCTTGAAAAATAAAGTTCCTGTATGCCTATGAAAGGCCTTACTTTTTCTTCTATCTTTTTGATTTCTGCCGGATCGTTTGTTTCATAGTACTCTCTTACAAATATATCCCAGGCTTTCTTCATGGTTTCAAGGCCTACATGGAACATTTCCATGCAGCGTTCTTCCGGTAAGCCTTTCGCCATATAATAAAATGTGCCTATATCGTAAAGAGGATTGCCATAGGAGAAATCCGCCATATCTATAAACAATGCTTCATTCTCGGTTAATATTACATTTCCGATCTGCAAATCTCCATGAAGGCAAGTTCCCGTTTCTTCGATATTATCAAGGAAGTCAACTATCTTTTTCTTGTCTTCATCCGAAAGGCCTTCGCTTTTTAGAGCAACATCCTTATGAAGTTTTGAAAATGAAGGAAATACCTCCTTGTTGCAAGGAGTCTTGTGAAGCTCTTTAACAAGCTTTGTAAATCGTTTCATGTAAAGCTCTATATTGTCCGGGTCGTCCGCAATTGCACGTGCCACGGATTTTTTCGTCACTATTCTTTCGTATTCCACGGCGATTTTTTTGCCGTCTTTTAAGAAATTGCCCGCAAGAGGTGTGGGAACGCCGCATTTAAATGCCGCATTTGCAATGATTTTTTCTCTGAATGCCAATTCTTCCGGCATAAAATCTTTGTAAAGTTTCATCATTGCATCATTGTCATTTTTGTTATAGCTGATGGCCGTATAGCCTTCACCCGACTCTTTCCATTTCCACATAACAAGCGGATTCGGCTTTCTGAAAACCGCAAACTTCGAATCGGCCTCCGTTGTTGCAAAGGTCCATGCAACATCGTTTATTGCGTTTAATATACAGAAAGTCACACCGTGATCGTGCATGTTTATAAAAGCTCTGAGACCCGAAAAATCAATATGTCCCACATGAGAAAAATCTATTTTGTAATCTTTTGATTTGTCTTTTGAAAGCTCGGCTTCAAGTACTCTTACATCATCGCCTTTTACTCTTCCGTAGACATATACCCAATCGTTTTCTATATTGAATTCAAAGACATTGCAGGCTTGGACAAATACTCTGTCCACCAGTCCCTTAAACTCTTTATATGCAAAGGTGTCAGACAATTCCGATAAAGAATCCGCAAGTCCTTCATAATGCCAACGGTGATCTTTGGGGTCCGTAACATGAAAAATCTTCCAGATTTCTCCGCCCTTTTCATCAAAATCTCTTGCAATGGCACGCATATTTGAAAGTTTGTCCCCAAGTGCCACAATTTTACCGTCACGGTCCAAGCCCTTTATTCTGTCTATTGCCGCCTGCTTGCGCTCATGCCAGGAATCCTCTTCGCTGACACCTTCTATGGTTTTATCACTTTCATCTTCTACAAGTTTTGCTATACGATCGCCAAACTCTTTTCGAAGGTCTTCAACCGTAACATCCGTATCCTCCACGACATCATGAAGTGCTGCTGCCGCAAGAAGTTCTTGGTCATTGGTCATGGTGGCAACTATGGCAACCGCCTCGAAAGGATGAATAACATAAGGAAATCCCTTACCCCTTCTTTCGATTCCAACATGGGCATCGATTGCGAATTTCATAGCTTTGTCAAGTAATGATGTATCCATTTTTTCTTTCATTAGTATCCCCCAATTCACTCCAAAATTTTTCAAAAGCCGCAGCAACTTAATCGTTAAGCTTCTTAAGGCTTGGTTATAGTTAAATAATGTTTAAATTCTTTGCTTGTTCCACTATTCTGGCAGCTGTACGGGCATTCCTGTCCTTTTCACCGTAAAGAATGTCATAAAGCATCTTGATACCTACTTCACCCCAACCGCTTTTAAGAATATAAATAATGCAAAGATTTTGCGGTCCGATTGTGGATGAAAGAATATCCAAATCCGTGCTTCCGATTTGATGCAATGCAAATTCGTAGGCCAAATCGGAATAGTCTTTCTTAAGTTTTTCAAGGTCCGCCAGGGTTTTCATACCCATATTCTTAAATATCATAAGATAATGGGTGCAACTAACCTGCTGTATTTCCGCATGATTGATATTTGCAATCCTTTTATTGAGCACATCAAAAGGTTCAAGCTCAAGATATGTTTTAAAGGAATCACCGTCAAGTTCAACCTCTTCAAAGCGGCCGTCTTTAACGAGAGAAAGAACCTTTCTTCTGTATTCTTCAATGCTTGTTTTAATGTTTTTAAACTCTTCGTCGGCGATTTCCAAAAGTCCCGCGAGACGGTTTAGGCTTCTGAAATACTCACGCGGCACTTCAACATCCGACTTATAGCCCGTATCATGGTTAACCGTTGCCCATACATGCTGCAAAGCCGTGCGCATCTGAATTTCAAAACGTGCTTCATTGACTATAGGCATGTTCTCATCGTAGAAAAGTTCTTTCGGAATGCGACAAATGTAATGAAGCGACATATAACCAAATCGGTCATCATCGTAGAGCTTTCTTTTATCCACCGATTCATCCCAGTCAATGTCAAACTTCTTTTCCACCAAGGCCGCAATTTTGTCAACTTCGTCGCTGTAGAATGTGATAACCCTGGCACCAACTATATCGGTTATATCGGAAAGAGTCTTGTATTTGTAGCCTTTAAGCTCAAGCTTACCCTCTAAACTCTTTTCTTCTTTAACTCTTGCCTCAATGGCGTTAACGTAAATTCCTGCCTCCTTAACTATTCCGTTAAGAGTATCTCTTACTATTTCAAGTATTTTATTAAACTGCGGACGACCTTGCCTGTACTCGTCCATTATCATTTCGCAATGTAAATCCATAAAAGCCCCCTGTCTTTATTACTTGCTTAGTTTATTGTATTGCATGTACTATCTATATCTTCCGAACTAATGTAATGCAGCATACTTACATTACACACATAACTTTCAAATAATCTTCCGTCTTGTCTCTCATGATTTCCATGCCTTTGGTGATGTCATCCAGGCTAAACTTGTGAGAAATAAGTTCCGACGGTTTAA
>JAEEGH010026587.1_pt1 | contig 11521 bp, 10 predicted proteins | sample 9134181 | NCBI WGS metagenome assembly JAEEGH01 (sample SAMN16246544, study PRJNA631951) | gut metagenome | biome: gut microbiome; feature: rumen; material: DP-attached | host: Bos | place: Iran: Karaj | collected 2018-10 | reverse complement strand
CAAGAACATATCCATGCTGCCCAACTACGAGGCTTTATGCGGCATCACCGAAGAGGAACTCACCACCCAACTGCGGCCCGACATAGAGTTGTTGGCTGAAAAACGCGATGAAACGTTCGAGGAGGCATATACCGAACTGAAACGGCGGTATGACGGGTATCATTTCAGCCGCAAAAAAACCGACATATACAATCCCTTCAGCCTGTTTAACGCTCTTGACTCCGGGGAAACCAAGGACTACTGGTTCGACAGTGCCACCCCGAGTGCCGTAATAGAAATGCTGTCGAAAATGCCGCCACTAACACTGACCGACATCGAAGGCGTGAACTGCCCTGCCGAAAGGTTCGACGTGCCGTTCAACAGCTACGACGACCCGCTGCCTGTGCTCTTCCAAAGCGGGTATCTCACCATAAGGGACTATGATGCCGACCTCGAGGAGTACGAGCTTGGACTGCCCAATGCAGAAGTGCGCAAAGGCTTCGCCAACAGCCTGTACAATTACTCTTGGGGCGTGAGGGGAATCGACACCAACAAGAATGCGATGTATCGCGCATACAAGATTTTCCAGCGCGACAATGACTTGCCGCCATTCATCGAGGCCATCAAGGCGTTCTTTGCCGGCATCCCCTATTATCTGGCACAAAAGTCAGATGATGCCGGCAATTTGGAAAAGGCCGAGCGTCACTATCACGTAATCCTATACACCCTCCTTGTGGCCTTCGGCGCCGACATACGCATAGAGGAGCCAACGGCCAAGGGCCGCTCCGACATCGTGCTGAAAATGCCCAAGGGAATATAAATTATGGAGCTGAAGGTGGACGACACTGCCGAGAATGCCCTTGAGCAAATCAACAAGCGCGGCTATGCCGACAAATACATCACCGACGGGCGGCCCATAACCAAAGTGGGGATGGCATTCTCATCCGAAGAAAGGAATTTACGGAGTGGATGGAATTGGCCACAATAAAACCTTAACAACTCGAAGAGGGTGCGCACCGTCATGGTGCGCACCCTCTTTTGTCTTGTCGTGTGGATTATGCCTCTGCAGGAGTCTCTGCCTCAGCGGGAGCCTCTGCCTCAGCAGCAGCGGCAGCAGCGGCGGCTTTCTTCTCAGCCACTTTCTTAGCGATGGCTTCGTTGATGGCTTTCTCTGCCTTCAGTTCTTTCTCATAAGCATCTTTCTTAGCCTTGGCGGTCTCGGTGCGGACTTTCTCGTCGCCCTTCACCTTGGTCTCTTTCCAAGCGTCGAATTTCTTCTGAGCCTCTGCCTCATCGAAAGCACCCTTCTTGATGCCACCACGAAGGTGCTTCATCAGGAGGACACCCTCATGGCTGAGGATGTTGCGCACGGTATCGGTAGGCTGAGCGCCAGCCTCGATCCAATAGAGTGCACGGTCAAAATTCAAATCCACAGTTGACGGATTGGTGTTGGGGTTGTAAGTACCAATCTTCTCGATAAATCTACCATCACGTGGTGCTCTGGCGTCGGCGATGACGATGCTGTAGAAAGCATAGCCCTTGCGTCCACGACGCTGCAATCTCATTTTTGTTGCCATGTTCTTTTTGTTGTTTGGTTTGAATTAAATGCTACTATCTCGTAATAGCGGCTGCAAAGGTAGTAAAAATAAAAAACCTATTTCTATTTTGAGGCGTCCCATTAACATAATTTAAGTATTTATTCAAAAAAAAGTGCGTGAATCTATTGTGTTATCCAAATTTGTTATACCTTTGCAGCCGAAAAGCGAACTGTGTTCGCACACAATTCAGGGTAACAGTTGTCATGGAAGTGATGACAGAAGTGGCAACTAATTGTTTAATTATTATAATAAGGTAAAAAGATGAAAAAGATTATGATGACTTTGGTCGCAGCAGTCATGGCTATTGGCGTGAATGCTCAGGTGTATGTCGGTGGCGGTATTGGAGTTGCCAATTCCAGCGATGGAGACTACGATGTGACAACATTCAAACTGGTGCCTGAGATAGGTTACTCTTTCAATGAAGATTGGGCAGCCGGTGTGGCATTCGGTTGGGAAGGCGCCAACAAAGGTAACGCCAAGACATTCTCTGTGAATCCTTATGTCCGTATGAACCTTCTGAAAGGCAAAATCGTGACCGCCTTCATTGATGGCAGCGTCGGCTATGCCCATACCTACAATGCCAGTCTTGACACCGATGAGTTCAGCGTTGGTCTGAAACCAGGTTTGGCAGTCAAACTCAACCAAAGAGCAAGTTTCGTCACCCACTTCGGCTTCATCGGTTATGAGAATGCCAAGAACAACAACACAGATACGAAGGTTGACACATGGGGTGTGGACTTTGATGGCCGCAACATCGTTTTCGGACTGTACTACAGTTTCTAAATACAGAGAAACAGAGATTTTTCTTTTTAAATACAGAGATACGGAGACACAGAGGTTTTATCCTTTGTGTCTCTGTTTTTTGTCATGCAATTGCATTACCGGCAGCAGGTCGGAACAACATTCCACTTTTTTTGTTATCTTTGCATCCCCCAATGGTTCATTTTGTGATCAGACAATTTTTTAGCATACAAGGGGTATTTGATTTTGTCGTTTGAGGGTCTTATAGTTGAATAAAGGCAAAACAACCATTTATGGATTACAGCAGACGAGAGTTTGAACACCTGTTCAAGGACAATTATCCGCACATGTATCGCATGGCCTTCTCGATGGTGGAGAATGCCGACGATGCGAAGGATGCCGTTCACCAGGTGTTCACTCAGATGTGGAGAAGCAAGCCTCAGGTAGCCCGCGAGAGTGTCAGGGGATATCTGCTGGCAGCCACCTGCAATCAATGCCTTCATCAGCTGCGCACACGGCAGTTGCAGAGACAGATGGAGGAGGAACTCCGACAAGACATGGCCCTCAGTGAGAGCGGGGAACGCCAGGAACTGCTTCAACAACTGCAGCAGGTGATCGAAGACAATCTGACGGAGCAAGACCGGCGTGTGCTGCGTCTGCACTATGAGGAAGACATGACCTACAGTGAGACGGCCAAAGTGCTTGGCATCAGCGCCTCCGCCGTGAACAAGCACATCACGCGGTCATTGGCCAAAATCAGAAAGAACCTAAATGCAAAGTAAGATGAAGACCGAAGATATAGACAAGAAGATAGGCATGCCCGACGTTGATGAGGAGTGGGCAAGGTTTGAGCGTGAGGTCCTTGGCGAAGAGGAGACAAAGTCACGAAAGCGAGTCTTCGTTGGGTGGACCATAGGCATCGCAGCCTCCATCGCTCTCCTGGCAGGTATCTTCCTTTGGGGGAATGGTGCAGAACAGCAAACTGGCAGCAGCAACCAACTGGCACAAGCGGCAAAAGACCAGACGTCGGGAAAAGAGCAGACCTCCGAAAAAAGAAATGTCACCGATAGCGATATTGTCAAAGAAGACACGACCCGCAACAGCCAAACTCAAGAGCCTCTGAGCACTCCACGGGAAGTTTTTGAGAATGTAGCCGTCAACCATCAGAAGGAAAAACCCTCAGGCGAACTTTTGGCACAGGCAACCCCTCCAGCGAGCGAAAGGATGGAGGAACAAACACCTGAAAATAGGCCGGAGAACATCAGAGTCTTCAACACGGTGGAACAACAGCCATCATTCCGAGGTGGTTACATAGGGCTGCAGGAATTCATCAAGCAGAACCTGAAATATCCCTCCTTGGCTCAGGAATACGGTGTGAGAGGAAGAGTCATCATGCAGTTCAAGATAGACAGTTTGGGGTACATATCAGACGTCAAGGCGGCCAAGCATTTTCTCGGATATGACACATTGCTCCTGAGCCGTGAGTCGGAAGCCCGGCAAATAGAATTGAAAGAACAGATTCCCCAACTGTTGGAAGAGGAATGTGCCCGCGTCATCTCCTTGATGCCACGGTGGTCACCGGCCAAAATCTCAGGCAAGGTAGTGAGCATGAAATACAATCTGCCTTTTACGTTCCAGCCATCTGAAATGTTGAAAAAAGAATGATTAGGAGTTTAGGAGTGTAGGAGTGCAGGAGTTTAGGAGTTTAGGAGTGTAGACATTACTACTCTTGCTGGCCATAGCCTATACTGACGAATAATCAGTTCTATTGATAGGTTTGTCGGTATCTATAAAACAACAAATACAAAGGATATGAAAAAAGGAACCATTATCACCCTCGTTCTGATGCTCATGAGTTTGAGCACGTATGCCACCGGGCAGGATGGCGATGTCATCTATATCGACGGAAAACAATGGGCACTGCTGGGGCAGCCCATCAGCAGAGACACTGTGTTATGGCGCCAAGTGAGGGCAGCCATTCCACAGCAGCACGTTGTCATTTCCTCCAACTGGAGCGGCTTCACTGCCTTTTGGAGCATCAAGCAGGACGTGCTCTTCCTCGACAGCATACAATATCTGAGTCCAGCAAGTGACAAGAAAACTCTGCCAGAGTGTATTCCGGCAGAGACACTGCAACGGGTGTTCAAGAAATATTTTGATGGCAAGCGAATCGTGGCCGGATGGCTGAAAGGCGACATCCGTGTGGCAAGGGGAAAGATGCTCTATTATGAACACATGGGTTACGAAAGGAACTATGAGGAGGAGCAATTGATCAGTATTGACAACGGGAAGGTGACTGGTATGAAAGCCTTTCATAACTATACCAAGGAAGGTTTCTCCTTTGCCCAAGTGGGAAAGGCGCAGATGGGTACCAAGCAGGTGACTCCGGCCCAACTCAGGGAGATGTTTCCCCTGCACTTGGAACGATACCCGGAGTTGGCCAATGAGAAACGCATCCTGTTCTACATCCGACGGGCCAAGGTCGACGAGACCGGTCATATGGTGGACTGTGAAGTCAAGGTGATGAAGCCCGGCGACAACCCCCAACTTGCCGCAGAGATGGCAGAATTGTTGAAAGCCTACTCCCCCTGGCGAGTGTCTTTCATCAATGGAGAATACCGTGCCCATGGTATAGAAAAGTACACTTTCACCTATCAGGTAGCACAATAATACAGATACAATGATATCCACCATTTTCATGGTGGATATCACGCATATTCTTTTACCTAAATGTTATTCTGAATAGAATCGGGAATTCAAAAAACGGCGAGGGCCTGTTACTTAATGATTCCCTGTTCGACGAAGATTTTTTTCAGCACCTGCACACCGCGCTCCACTTGTTCCTGTGTGTGTGTCGCCATGAGAGCGAAACGCACCAGCGTATCCTGAGGAGCACAAGCCGGCGGAATGACCGGGTTGATAAAGACGCCATTGTCGAAAGCCAGTTTGGTGACAATGAAAGTCTTGTCCACATCCCTCACATACAGTGGAATGATGGGGCTCTCGGTGTCACCGATTTCAAAGCCCTCCTCACGGAACCTGCGCAAAGCATACTTGGTGGTCTCCCACAATTTCTCGCGGCGCTCAGGCTCTGTGCGAATGATATGCAAGGCCTCCTTGGCTGCAGCAGTAGCAGCAGGAGTGTTGGAAGCGCTGAAGATATAGGTACGACATGTATGACGCAGATAATTGATGGTATCGGAATCAGCAGCGATGAATCCTCCGATACTGGCCAGGCTCTTGGAGAAGGTACCCATGATGAGGTCGACATCATCGGTTACCCCGAAATAATCGCAAACGCCCTTGCCCTCGTTGCCAAAGACACCGATTCCATGAGCCTCATCGACCATGATGGAAGCGTTGTACTTTTTCTTGAGCCTTACAATCTCCGGCAGGTTGGCCAAGTCGCCCTCCATAGAGAAGACACCATCCACGACGATGAGTTTGATAGCATCAGGATCGCACTTCTGCAACTGCTTCTCCAGGTCCTCCATGTCGTTGTGCCTGAATTTCAGTTGCTTGGCAAAAGAGAGTCTTCTGCCATCTACGATACTGGCATGATCGCGCTCATCACAGATGATGTAGTCCTCGCGCCCACAAATAACCGCCAAGACACCTGAATTGACAAAGAATCCCGTGGAGAAGCAAAGAGCATCTTCCTTGCCCACATAGGCAGCAAGTTCTTTCTCCAGTTCCACATGCAAGTCCACCGTACCGTTGAGGAAACGGCTACCTGCACAACCAGAGCCATATTTGTCAAGCGCTTTCTTGGCAGCCTCTATAATTCTCTCGTCACCAGTAAGCCCTGTATAGGCATTTGACCCAAACATAAGGACTTTATGTCCTTCCATTTCAACTTCTGTGCCTTGTTTACCAGAAATTGCCCGGAAATAGGGATATACTCCCATCTCCATATATTTCTGAGGCTCACGGTATTTCTTATACCTTTCCTGTAATATTCCCATGAAGAATCGTCAGTTTTGGCTGCAAAGGTAACAAAAAAAGTAATAATACGCATGATTTTTCAAAGAAAAAACAAATAATCATAAAAAATGAGTGACTTTGCCCCATAAATGTCTAATTATTCTTAATTTTGCAGCCGAACTGAGTATGTCTATATTGATTGAGAAATGAAATTATTGTTTGTCATGAATCCGATTTCTGGAGCCATCAAGAAGAGTGGCATCCCGAAATTGATTGATCAACACCTCGACAAGGATAAATTTGAATATGAAATAAGGTATACCGAGCACGCCGGTCATGCAGAGACCATCGCCCGTGATGCCGCCGAAGCCGGCATCGACATCGTGGTGGCTGTAGGCGGTGACGGCACCATCAATGAGGTGGGCCGCGGCCTCATCCATACCTCAACAGCGCTGTCTGTCATTCCCTGCGGCTCAGGCAACGGCCTTGCCCGCCATCTTTCCATCCCCGTCAACATCAAGAAATCCATTCAGATCCTCAACAACTGCCAGATACACGAACTGGACTATTGCATGATCAACGAACATCCCTTTTTCTGTACCTGCGGGATGGGATTTGACGCCTTCATCAGTCAGAAATTTGCGATGAGCAAGCGCAGAGGTCCTCTGAAATACATTGAGGAAGTGCTCCGTGAGGGTCTGAACTATGAGCCAGAGATATACCAGATAGAGGATGAGAGCAGCCGCCACCGCTACCAAGCCTATTTGGTGACCTGTGCCAATGCCTCCCAATATGGCAACAATGCCTATATCGCCCCCCATGCCTCCATGAGCGACGGCCTGTTGGACATCATCATCATGGAACCTTTTGGCTTCATGGATGCCGCCCAAGTGAGTTTTGACCTGATGAACAAGACGCTTGACAAGAGCAGCAAGGTGAAGACCTTCAAGTCGAAGCGGGTGGTGATCCACCGCCAGCATCCCGGGCCAGTGCATTTCGATGGCGACCCCATCCTCATGGACACCGAACTGGAGGTAAGTGCCGTGGAGCGCGGCATCCGTGTCGTCTGCAATGAGGAGGCAGAGGACATCAGCAGCCGTGAGCCCAACGCCATCCAGAATGCGGTGAGCGAACTGCTCAACGACATCAGCGACGTGCACAGCAGCATCCGACATCAGCGCCGCAACATGATTGCATTCAACAAGCGTCTATGGCGGAGGCTGACCAAGTAATCACAGATAGAAATCCGCTGTGAGAGTCTGATACCAAGGTGAGCGCATGCCAGGAGCCGTCTCCAGCAAGCCCTCTGTATTTTCCATCGTATCAATAGGAATTTGTCTGAAAGCCAGCATATATCTTTTAGGTGGCTTGGCAGGCGTGGTGCGCACAGCACACACCCTTGACAGGAAGAACCCGCATAGCGAGGCCTCTGCTTCCAGTCTCGACCGATAGTTGAATGGTATGATGACAGAGAACTCCCCCTCTTTTGCCAACAGCCTGTGCACCGAAGCGAAGAGTTCGGCGAAAGGCAGCGCATCCGTGTGGCGCGCCATGTTTCTCGCCAGTCCCGGCGCCTTAAGTGCATTCTCAAAAAAGGGAGGGTTGCTGACGATGGCCTGATACGCCCCCTGCAGTTCAGGCTTTTCGACCAGGTGCTGCACCGCCATGTGCCATACCCTGACCCTGTCGGCAAACGGTGATTCGGCCACATTTTCCATCGCCTGCGAGCATGCGTCGGCATCAATATCCACAGCATCCACGGAGGCATCCACAAACCGCTGAGCCATCATCATCGCCACCACGCCAGTACCAGTCCCCACATCCAAGATACGTTTGCCCCCATGAGCCCATGCTCCGATGAGCACGCTATCGGTTCCCACCTTCATCACGCACTTGTCCTGATGCACGATGAAATTCCTGAATCTGAAAAACGTATTTGGCATGATGTTTGCAAAAATAACAAAAAAAATCAAAGAATAAAAGCATATCATCACATTAAATCAATTTTTTGCACTAACTTTGTCCCCTTATAGAAAGAAAAAGGGCTGACAAACGCTCTAATGAGCGTGAATATGATCAATAAGTCAACCAACCAAAAAGAATTATGGACAGAGAGCACAATAACGCATTCCAAATGATTGCCGACTACGAAGGAGACATCCGACATCTCTTTGATGTAGAAGCAGACAACCCCATTCCTATTTTAGCCACCCGCAACATGGTGATGTTTCCCGGAGTGATTTCCCCCGTATTGGTGGGCAGGACGAGCAGCATCAACCTTGTGAAGAAACTGAGCAACCAACCCGATGGTCTGCTGGCCATTTTCTGCCAGAAAGACCCCAACGTGGAGAATCCTTCTGGCAACGACCTTTTTGAGACAGGAGTCTATGCCAAGATTATCCGTGTGCTTGAGATGCCAGGCTCCAGCAACATCACTGCCATCGTGCAAGGACTCGGCAAGTGTCAGTTGTCGGGCTTGATCAAATACCGTCCTTATATTGTAGGCCGTGTCGATCCTGTCACGGAGGAGTTGCCGGCTCAGAACGACACCGAGTTCAACGCAGCCGTCGAGGACCTCAGGGCCAGGACCAATGAGTTCATCAAGAAGAACGACGACATCCCCGATGAAGCGCAGTTTGCCCTCACCAACATCACCAACAACATCGTGACGGTGAACTTTGTGAGTTCCAACATGCCCTTCAACATCACCGACAAGATGGACCTTCTGCGGTGCCCCTCCACCAAGGACCGGGTGTTCATGCTGCTCAAACTCATCCACAAGGAGATGCAGTTGGTGGAACTGAAGCAGAACATCCGCATCCGCACCCGTGAGGACATTGACGAGCAGCAGCGGGAGTATTTCCTGCAGCAGCAGATCAAGAACATCAAGGAAGAGTTGGGCAACGGCGAAGGCTCCCCCGAGAGGATGGAACTGCTGGAGCAGGCCAACAACAAGAAATGGAGCGAGGAAGTGGAAAAGGTGTTTTACAAGGAACTCGACCGCCTCGACACCCTCAATCCCCAAAGTCCCGACTACAGCATCCAGATCAACTACCTGCAGACGATGGTGGGGCTGCCCTGGGGCGAGTTCACCGTCGACGACATGAACCTCAAGCGTGCCGAGCGCATCCTCAACCACGACCATTACGGTATGGAGAAGGTGAAGGAGCGTATCCTCGAGCACATCGCCGTGCTTTCGCTGCGCGGCGACCTCAAGTCACCCATTCTCTGCCTCTACGGCCCTCCGGGCGTAGGCAAGACCAGTCTGGGCAAGAGCATTGCCTCTGCCATGAAGCGCAAGTATGTGCGCATCTCACTCGGCGGTCTCCATGACGAGTCAGAGATCCGCGGTCACCGCCGCACCTATGTGGGCGCCATGCCCGGTCGCATCATCAAGAGCATCCAGAAGGCCGGGTCCTCCAACCCCGTCTTCATCCTCGACGAGATCGACAAGGTGACGCAGCACACCATCAACGGCGACCCCGCCTCTGCCCTGCTTGAAGTGCTCGACCCCGAGCAGAACTCCGCTTTCCACGACAACTACCTGGATGTGGACTTCGACCTGTCAAAGGTGCTCTTCATCGCCACGGCCAACGACCTGACCACCATTCCCCGTCCGCTGCTCGACCGTATGGAAGTCATCGAGGTAAGCGGCTACATCACCGAGGAGAAGATAGAGATAGCCAAGCGTCATCTCATCCCCCGAGAGCAGCAGAACACCGGTCTGTCGACCTTGGAAGAATGCCCCACATTCACCAAGCCCGCCATTGAGCACATCATCGAGCAATACACCCGTGAGAGCGGCGTGCGCCAGTTGGAGAAGCAGATCAACAAGGCCCTTCGCAAGTTGGCCTTCATCAAGGCCCGCGACGGCGAGTTGCCTTATGCGAAAATCACTCCCGACAAACTCACTTACCTACTCGGCAAGCCCCCATATTACCGCGACATCTACCAAGGCAACGACTATGCAGGTGTTGTCACGGGACTGGCCTGGACCAGTGTCGGAGGCGAGATTCTGTTCATCGAGACCTCGCTGAGCAAGGGAAAAGGTTCGAAACTCACCCTGACCGGCAATTTGGGCGACGTGATGAAAGAGTCCGCCATCATCGCCCTTGAATATGTGAAGGCCCACATCGACACCCTCGGCGTGGACTACCGTATTTTCGACCAATGGAACATCCACATCCATGTTCCCGAAGGCGCCACCCCCAAGGACGGACCGTCGGCCGGCATCACCATCGCCACCTCCATCGCCTCCGCCCTCACCCAGCGCAAGGTGCGCCGCAACACCGCCATGACCGGTGAGATCACCCTCCGTGGCAAGGTGCTTCCCGTTGGCGGCATCAAGGAGAAGATACTCGCCGCCAAGCGAGCCGGCATCACCGACATCGTCATGTGCAAGGACAACAAGAAGGACATCGACGAGATACCCGCCATCTACCTCAAGGGCGTGGAGTTCCACTATGTGGAGAACGTGCAGGACGTATGGCGTTTCGCGCTCACCGATGAGATTGTGGACCTTCCCGTGCAACTCAATGTAGAGACACCAACGTCTGAGTCATGACCTTCCAACTCCAACATAGCGACCCCAGCAGTGAAGCCCGTGCCGGAGTGATCCACACGTCGCACGGAGACATCATGACCCCCATCTTCATGCCTGTCGGTACCTGTGGCAGCGTGAAGGGTGTGCATTTCAGCGAGTTGCGTGAAGAGATAGGTGCCCAGATCATACTTGGCAACACCTACCATCTCTATCTCCGTCCCGGACTTGACATTCTGAGAGCCGCGGGAGGTCTGCACCGGTTCAACACCTGGGACCGTCCGATTCTGACCGACTCAGGCGGTTTCCAAGTATTTTCACTGACCGGCATCCGAAAGTTGCGCGAGGAAGGCTGTGAGTTCCGCTCCCACATCGACGGTTCGAAGCACATCTTCACCCCCGAAAACGTCATCGACACCCAGCGCGTCATCGGAGCAGACATCATGATGGCATTCGACGAGTGTCCTCCCGGCGACAGCGACTATGCCTACGCCAAGCGCAGCCTCGGACTTACCCAGCGCTGGTTGGACCGCTGTATAAAACGGATGTCTGAGACTGCCCCACTCTATGGCCATGAGCAGAGTCTCTTCCCCATCGTCCAGGGCTGCACCTACAAGGACCTGCGCACCGACGCCGCCCTTCATGCTGCCGACAAAGGAGCCGACGGCTATGCCATTGGCGGTCTGGCCGTTGGAGAACCCACCGAGGTGATGTACGAGATGATTGAGGTGGTGAACGG
>JAEEGH010026584.1_pt1 | contig 11521 bp, 7 predicted proteins | sample 9134181 | NCBI WGS metagenome assembly JAEEGH01 (sample SAMN16246544, study PRJNA631951) | gut metagenome | biome: gut microbiome; feature: rumen; material: DP-attached | host: Bos | place: Iran: Karaj | collected 2018-10 | reverse complement strand
CGAATTCGAAACGGGCGGCTGTCCGGCCCAGGATGCGGCGGGCGAGGTCGTCGGCGGGGGAGGCCTGCAGCAGCGTGCCGGCGAAGATCAGGGCGAGGAGGACGAGCTTTTTCATGGGATCAGAGGTTTTCAAGGGATTCGAAGTCGATGTCCGGCGCCGTGCCGCCGCCGGTGCGGGTGAAGCGGGTGCCGTACGGCGTCTTTTCGTCGAAGAACCCGCAGTTTTTCAGGAAGAAGAAAGCACCGTCGGAGGCGCCGTACAGGTCGCCCCGCATCCCAGTCCGGCCGGTGTTGTCGCAGGAGAAGCGGGCCGATGTCACTTCCTCCCAGGTGCCGTCCTTCAGGCGCACCCACTGGTTGCCGAAGCGCGCGGAGCGGGAATGGATGCTGGTGTTCGGGTCGAAACATTCGAGGAAGGAGTAGGCGCCCTTGTACCAGGTGTCGGTGTGCGGGCGGCGGAAGGAGGCGAGGAGGTGCCATTGGCCGGACTCGTACCGGAAATAGCCGGTGTAGTCCGTATTTCCCTTTCCGTCCGGCCGGACATGGACCAGCGTTCCGTACGTCTTCCCGGGTTTCCAGTCGTAGTCCATGAAGCTCTGGCCGCCGGAGCCTTCCCCGCCGAAGTCCTGCGCGGTCACCCCCGCGCCCTTGCGCAGGGTGCGGACGCGCATGTCCTCCGGGATGGCGCCGGGGTTGTCGGTCTGATAGGGGCTCCAGACGGAGAACAGGACCGTGTTGGGCCCGTCCGTATGGGTCTGGATGCCCATATAGCCTTCCTTGAATCCGGTGAGCATATAATAGGTGGCCGGGACGCTGCCTTCCTCCGGGACGGTAGCCTCGTTGTAGAACCACTCGGCATCGCCCTCGGGGAAATCGTAGAACAGGTGCACCGACGGGCCGCGACGGTACCAGTAGCTGTCGTCGACCTGGTCTTCCGGGGTGAAGTTCAGTTCGCCCGAAAGGGCCGTTCCGTCCGCGTAGAATGTGGGAATCCGATAGAACTGCGCCCCCGCGGGTTTCGCGGCGTTTCCCCGGATGTCCACCCGGACATAGCCCGGGGCAGGTACGTCGAAGGTGCCGATCTCATAGGAGCCCGGGGCGGTCACATGGACCTTGCGGGTGGTTCCGTTGCAGGTGAAGGCGAATTCGTTGGATTCCGTCCCGGCCGGCTGCGTGGCTTGGAAGGCCAGGTGAAGGCTTCCGTTCCCTTCCGTGCGGAAATACAGCGTCAGGACGGTGGCGGGGTCGTTCCAAGACTGGATGCGACTGTTGTGGGTGTCGATGATCCGGGGCGCCTCCCCATAGAAGGAACCGGGGGTTTCCGTGACGAAGACATTGCCCTGGAAGGGGATGACGACGGCGTCCGGGGCAGGCTCGAAGGGCGTGGCGGCGGGATTGCCGCAGGCTGCGGCGAGAAAGAGGACGGGCAGCAGCGTTTTGAATAAACAATGCATAATCTTCCGATCTGTCTTCCAAAGATAGTGATTCTCGTCCATTTTGCGAAGCATCCCGGCGCCGGATGGATATTCTGTTGATAAAATTCTTATATTTGTGATACCTAAATCTTGAAAAACGCACATACACACTCTATCCTAATTGTTTTCCGTATGAAAAGATTCTTTCTAGCACTCTTGTTCCTGGCAACCGGCATGGTGGCTTGGGGACAGACGGCGGTGCATGGCGTGGTCCAGGATCCTTCCGGCGCGCCCATCGTCGGAGCAGGAATCCTTCAGGCGGGCTCCACGACCAACGGCGTGGTGTCCGACCTGGACGGTAATTTCGCCATCAGCGTCCCGGGCACGGCGACGCTGGAGGTATCCTGCGTGGGTTATGTGACCCGCCAGGTCCCCGTGAACGGGCAGACCCGTCTCACCATCGTCCTCGAGGAGGACGCCGAGATGCTGGACGACGTCGTGGTCGTCGCTTTCGGTAAGATGAAGCGCGAAGCCTTCACCGGTTCCGCGGGCGTGATGAAATCCGACGAACTGGCCAAGGCCCAGGTCTCCAACGCCACCCAGGCTCTCGCGGGCCGCGTGGCCGGTGTCCAGATCAACAACACATCCGGCCAGCTGGGTTCCTCCCCGTCCATCACCATCCGCGGTATCGGCTCCTATTCCTCCGACACCTCTCCGCTGATCGTCGTGGACGGCATGCCCTATGACGGCGACCTGAACCTCATCAACTCGGCGGACATCGAGTCGATGACGGTCCTCAAGGACGCCGCCTCCAACGCCCTGTACGGCGCCCGTGGCGCGAACGGCGTCATCATGATCACCACCAAGCGCGGCCAGGCCGGCGACGCCAAGGTGACCTTCGACGTCAAGTGGGGTGTCAACGCCAACGCGCTGCAGCTGTATGAAACCACCAATACGCAGCAGTTCTACGAGACTTATTACAAGACCATCTACAACCAGGCCGTGCTGGACGGCGCCTCCGCGGCGGAAGCCCATACCAAGGCCAATGCCTACGTGCAGGGCTCCTCGACCGGTCCCGGCTATATGGTATACACCGTTCCGAGCGGCGAGGACTTCATCCTCCAGGGCGGCACGATGAACCCCAAGGCCTCCCTCGGCGCCTTCCACGTGTATGACGGCCAGACTTTCTGGCTCCAGCCGGACGACTGGGAGAAGGAAGGCCTCCAGAAGGGTTTCCGCCAGGAATACAACGTGTCCGTGACCGGCTCCGTGGCCAGCAAGGTGAACTATTTCGCCTCGATCGGCTACCTGGACCAGAAGGGTATCCAGGAAGGTTCCGACCAGGACCGTCTGACGGCCCGCCTGTCCGCCGACTACCAGGCGAAGCCCTGGCTCAAGGTGGGCGGCAACTTCAACTACACGAAGTACAAGTATCACAACACGTCGGAAGGCACGCTGAACGCCGGCTTCATCTGGCAGACCATCAAGACGCAGGCCCCGGTCTATCCGGTGTGGCTGCGTGACGGCAACGGCGACGTGCTCATCGACCGCTGGGGCGAGCCCCGCTACGACTTCGCCCAGTCCTACGGCCTGAACCGCGCGGGCGGCACCGGCGGCAACTCCATCTTCGGCAACAAGTACGCCTCCTCCGGCACCAACGGCAACGCCTTCACCGTGAGCGGTTTCGCCGACTTCAAGCTGATGGACGGCCTCGTGTTCACGATCAACGGCAGCGCCTACGACTACGACCGCCGGTACACCTATACCGACAGCCCGTTCGTGGACTACTACACCTCCAGCTCCGACAACGGCTACCTGTACAAGAGCGCCACCCGGACCTACACCTACAACACCCAGCAGCTGCTCAACTACAACAAGACCTTCGGCAAGCACGAGGTGAGCGCCCTGCTCGGCCACGAGTACTACAACTACAAGTACGAGTTCCTCGATGCGGCCGGCAAGAACTTCGGTATCGACAACGCCGCCGAACTGGGCCAGGTCCTCGAAGTGGATCCGAACCCTTCCAGCGAATCCTCCTCCTACAACGTGGAAGGTTTCTTCTCCCGCGCGATGTACAACTACGACGGCAGGTATTACCTCTCCGGCTCCTACCGCCGGGATGCCTCTTCCCGTTTCGCCAAGGCGCACCGCTGGGGTAACTTCTGGTCCGTGGGCGCCGCCTGGGTCCTCTCCAAGGAATCCTTCTGGAACAGCTCCTGGATCGATTTCCTGAAGCTCAAGGCTTCCGTGGGCAGCCAGGGTAACGACAACATCGGCTCCTATATGTATGTGAATACGCGCACGATTGTGGATGCCGGCGGCGAGCCGTCCTATCCGCGCCGTCAGAGCGGTACCGAGAACATCACCTGGGAGACGAACACGAATGTCAACGCCGGTTTCGACTTCGAGCTGTTCAAGCGCCGCCTGACCGGTAGCCTGGACTTCTTCTACCGGATCACCTCCGACATGCTGTTCGAGATCGAGGTCCCGCCGACCTATGCGACCGGCAGCTACTGGACCAACATGGGTGACATGCGCAACCGCGGTATCGAACTCGACCTGCACTGGATGGCGGTCCAGAAGAAGAACTTCTCCTGGAACATCGACTTCAACCTCTCCCACGTCCGTGACAAGATCCTCCGCCTGCCGGACGACCTGAAGACGATGGACGTGAACGGCCACGGCGGCTTCGTGAACGAGGACGGCTCATTCATCTCCAAGTACCGCTACTATGTGGGCGAAGGCCTGCCGCTGTACTCCTGGTACCTCCGCGAATATGCGGGCGTGGACAAGGAGACCGGCGAAGCGCTGTATTACAAGGACGAGGTGGACGCCGACGGCAACCCGACCGGCAACAAGGTCACGACCAACAACGCGGACCAGGGCACGTACTATCTCAATGCGAATGCGATGCCCGACCTCTACGGCGGTCTCGGCATGACCTTCCAGCTGTACGGTTTCGACCTCGGGTTCAACCTCACGTACCAGGTGGGCGGCAAGGCTTATGACTACGCCTACCAGGTCATCATGCACAACGGCAGCGGCAACCAGATCGGCACCACCTGGCACAAGGACATTCTCCGGGCCTGGACGCCGACCAACACCAACACCGACGTGCCCCGGCTGAACCAGTCCGACAACTACACCGCCGCCCGCTCCGACCGCTTCCTGGTGGACGCGAGCTACCTGAATTTCCAGAACGTGAACTTCGGCTACACCATCCCGGTCCGGATTACCCAAAAGATCGGTGTCAGCAATATGCGGGTGTATGTATCCGCCGAGAACCTATTCTATATCTCCGCGCGTCGCGGTTTCGACCCGCGCTACTCCCTGGCCGGCTACAACAATATGAGTTCGTACAACCCGATCCGTACTGTTTCCGGCGGTGTTTCCGTAACTTTCTAAAAGGTGAAGATTATGAAAAAGTATATTTCCATCCTTGCTTCCCTGCTCCTTTTGGCGGCCACGTCCTGTATCCAGGAGACCGTCCCGGGAGAGAATTTTGTGACGGATGACCAGCTTGCCTCTTCGGAAATCGGTGTAAAGGGCCTGATGAACGCGGTCTATACGACCCTGGCCAGCGTCAATCCTTTCGGGGACGGCCAGATGTCCTACGGCGCCATGAAGCAGATGCTCGACCACGGTACCAGCTCGCTGCTGAATCCGGGCTACAACGGCTTCAACACGATGCTGCAGTATTCCTACGGCAACTTCTCCTACGCGAACCGTTCCCGCTGGCCGGTCTATCTGTACTATACGTACATCCGCGCCGTCAACGACATCATCGGCCTGTATCCCGAGGATGCCGAGCTCACGGAAACCCAGAAAGGCTATGTGGGCCAGTGCTACGCTTTCCGCGCCCTGTTCTATATGGAGATCGTCCAGATCATGGAGTGGAAGAAGCCCACGGACGCCGTCATCGCGCCCAAGCTCACCGCGCCGAAGAACGACTTGACGAACCTGGGTGTTCCCATCGTCACGGACAAGACCACCGGCGCCGAAGCCTCCAACAATCCCCGTCCCACGGTGGACGAGAACTATGACCTGATCCTCGCCGACCTGGCGAAGGCCGAGGAACTCCTCAAGGACTTCGTCCGCACCGACAAGATCCAGCCCGACCTGGGCGTCGTCTACGGCCTGTACGCCCGCGCCTACCTGAACCTCGCGACCCGCGCGAAGAAGCTGGCCGCCAAGTACACGGACGAGGCCGACCTGTGGAACAAGTGCTATGCCTACGCGCAGAAGGCCATCGAGACTTCCGGCTGCACGCCGCTGACCGAGGATCAGTGGATGGATCCGGTGAACGGCTTCAACAACCGCAACTCCCAGAACTCCTGGATGCTGGCCTACAACGTGTCCGAGAACAACGCGGCCGCCATCACCACCGACTGGAACCCGGCCAACACGTTCGGCACGGAGACCAACTACATCGTGTACGGCTGGCGCGTGGGCCGCGGCCTGGCCCGCCACTGGTATGAGCGGCTGTCCGACAACGACTGGCGCAAGAAGTCCTGGCTGTCCCCGAACTTCTTCTACGAGTCCACGAACCAGCGCGCCGGCGGCGAATATCTCATCGAACGGGACGCTTCCGGCAAGTTCATCAACAACAAGTGGAGCCTGACCGGCGACAACACCTCCAACGAGCAGGACAGCTGGTCCGACGACTACACCGGCCGCCTGAACGACGGCTACAAGTACGGGCTGAACAGCTCCGCCTCCTGGATCCGCAAGCAGGCCAGCGTGGCGAACGGCTTCCTCGGGTGGCCTTGGCTGTACCTGAACCTCAAGTTCCGTCCGCACAACGGCGCCTGCTTCGACATCAACGTGGGCGGCGCCATCGACTTCCCGATGATGCGCGTGGAAGAGATGTACTTCATCAAGGCCGAAGCCGCGCTCCACACGAAGGGCGTCGGTGCCGCGAAGAGCGAACTCGAGTCCATCGTCCGCACCCGCAACAGTTCGTACACCTGCGACAAGTCCTCCGAGGCCGATGTCCTGGAAGAGCTGATCTTCCAGAAGGACATCGAGTTCTGGGGCGAAGGTGTCAACTACTTCGACGACAAGCGCCTCGAGAGAGGTCTCTACCGCGCCTACTACGGCACGTCCGTGACCCGCGTGCAGCAGCTCATCAACTGCGACGGCGTGTTCCCGGGCTGGACGCCGGGCTTCCCGCAGGCGGAAATGAACGCCAACCAGGCGCTGCTGGACTACAACACGCCGATCAACGCGTATTCCCTGTACCAGACCTGGACGGATCTCACGATTGCGCAGAGCCACTATGGCGACCCGCTGGATCTTTCCACGCTGAAGTTCTAACTTTTAAAGCCTGAAAGTCATGAAAATCAACAGAATACTTCTGAGCATCCTGGCCTGCGCCACCCTTTTCGGAATGAGCGCCTGCCAGAAGGGCAACGGCGCCGGCGGGAACGAGGCCGTCAGTGACGACTGCTTCTTCATCGAACAGCAGCTGGCCTACAACCTGACTTCCAATCCGACCATCATCGTGCCGGTCGCCCGGCTGGCAAAGGCGGCTGAAGCGGTCGTGAACGTGAGTTCCACGGGTTCCAGCCTGTTCACCGTCCCGCCCTCGGTCACGATCGAAAACGGCAACCGCATCGGGGAGATGGAACTGACCTACGACCCCAAGTCCCTGACCTTCAACGAGACCTATGAACTGGACATCACCATTTCCGATTTCAAGTCCATTTATGGCTATCAGAAGGTCCACGTGATCATCGAGTACCCGACATCCTACTTCGAGTACGGCGCCGGCACCATCTATGAAGACTGGTGGGGCGAGCAGGAGGACAAGACGATGTTCGTCCGCGAGTACGCGGAGAACGTGTACCAGTGCTACCTGCCGGAGTGCTGGGGCCACGATTCGGGCGCGGGCTATCCGGTCCAGGACTATGTGTTCTTCTGGAACACCAAGACCAACAAGGTGTACGTCCCGTTCCAGTTCATGGGCTGCGAAGACTGGTGCATCGCTGACCAGGGCGCCATCGCCTGCAAGTTCGGCGGCCCCGGTTACAAGGAGGGAAGCGCCGAGTGGATGGCCTACATCGACAACGTGTATGCCTCCCACGAGTATGCCCAGCCTCACTATGATCCGGCCAAGAAGGCTTTCTACCTGTCCGACTCCGCGGCTTGCAGTCCGGCGGACGGTACGGTGGCCTACGGGTCGTCGGGTCATCCGGATATCTTCTATCTGGAGTAGCGGATGGACCGGATGAATCGATTGCTGCTCGCGGCCGCCGTCGTCCTGACGGCGGCTGCCTGCGCTCCGAAGGGTCCGGCGGACCCGGAGGTGGAGGCTGCGAAGGCCCTGGCCGCACGCGTCGTGGGGCCGCAGCAGGCCCGCCATTTCGTCTTCGAGAAGGCGGAAGGGGAGGGCGACTTCTTCCGGCTGGAGCAGCGCGGCGGGAAGCTCGCCGTCATCGGCAATGACGCGAATTCGATGGCCGTGGGCCTGAACCACTATCTCAAGTACTACTGCCACGTGGAGTACGGCTGGCTGCTGGGTGACACGTTCGTCCTGCCCAAGAAACTTCCGGCCGTTCCGGAGCCCGTGGAGGCGTCGGCCCGCGTCGAGAACCGTTTCTTCCTGAACTACTGCACCTACGGGTACACGATGCCCTGGTGGCAGTGGGCCGACTGGGAGCATTTCATCGACTGGATGGCCCTCCAGGGCATCAACCTGCCGCTCGCCATCACCGGCCAGGAGTCCATCTGGTACCAGATCTGGACCGAGATGGGCCTCACCGACGAGGAGGTGCGGAACTACTTCACCGGCCCGGCGCACCTGCCGTGGCACCGGATGCAGAACATCGACCGCTGGTTCGGCCCGCTGCCCCACAGCTGGCTGGACGGCCAGCTGGAACTCCAGAAGCAGATCACGGCCCGGGAGCGCGAGCTGAACATGAAGCCCGTCCTGCCGGCCTTCTCCGGCCACGTGCCGCGCGAGCTGACCCGCCTGTATCCGGACGCCCCCGTCACCAAGAACGAGGACTGGTCCGGCTACCAGCCGGAGTACGCCTGCACCTTCCTGGACCCGATGAGCGACCTGTTCACGGAGATCCAGAAGAAGTTCGTCGAGAAGGAGACCGAGATCTACGGGACGGACCATGTCTACGGCATCGACATCTTCAACGAACTCACCCCGCCCAGCTGGGAGCCCGAGTACCTGGGCCGCGTCAGCCGGCAGGTGTACGAGTCCCTGGAGAAGGCCGATCCGGACGCCACCTGGCTGCAGATGGGCTGGCTCTTCTACAACGAGCGGAAATACTGGACCGAGGACCGCGTGGAGGCCTACCTGACCTCCTTCCCGAAGGAGCGCCAGCTCCTCCTGGACTACTTCTGCGACCGGCAGGAGGTATGGAAAAGGACGGACAGCTTCTACGGCGTGCCCTATATCTGGTGCTACCTGGGGAACTTCGGCGGCAACACCGCCCTCGTGGGCAAGTTCAACGACCTGAACGAGAAGATCGAGAACGCCCTCGTGAACGGAGGTCCCAACATGAGCGGCGTGGGCGCCACCCTGGAGGGTTTCGACTGCAACCCGTATGTCTATGAGTACATCTTCGAGAAGGCCTGGACGCTGCCGCAGCATAAGGATGTGGCGGCCTGGACCGAGGGACTCGCCGACCAGCGCGTCGGCTTCGGGGACCCGAAGGCCCGCGAGGCCTGGAAGATCCTCATCGACAGCGTGTATGTCGATTCCAGCACCCCGGGACAGGCGTCGTTCGTGAACCAGCGGCCCGCCATCGGCCGGACCCGGACCTATTACGGCAACGCGCGCCTGCGGTATGACAACAAGCATCTGTGCGAGGCCCTGGGCCTGCTGCTGGAGGTGGACGGGAAGAACAGCGCCTATGCGTTCGACCTGGCGAACCTCACGCGGCAGCTGCTGGCGAACCGGTTCGACGCGCTCAAGAAGCAGTACGAGGCCGCCGTGGCGGAGCAGGACCGCGGGGCGATGAAGACCGTCTCCACGGAAATGCTCGAGATTATCGGCGACATCGACAAAGTCATTGGCACGCACAGCTATTTCCTGGTGGGCAAATGGATTTCCGACGCCCGCAGCTGGGGCATGGACGATGCGGAGAAGGCTTACTTCGAGCGGAACGCCCGCAACCTCATCACCACCTGGAGCGACAAGGACATGCTTCTGAACGACTATGCCTCCCGCACCTGGAACGGCCTCACCGGCACCTTCTACCAGGTCCGCTGGGAGAAGTTCTTCGCGGCGGTGGACGCCGCCCTGGACTTGGACGGAAGTTTTGACGAGGACGATTACAACGCCTTCAGCGACGACGTGACGACCTTCGAGAAGCAGTGGTGGGACGAGTGCCTGCACACCTTCCCGGCGCAGCCCGTGGGCGACGCCAAGGCCGTGGCGGCGGAACTGTACGCCAAGTACAAGGACCGGATTATCTAGCGGAGAGCGACATCAGCAGCTGATACTGCTGGTTGAGCGCTTTCGAGAACGAATCGTCGAGGATGGCATCCGTCAGGGTGCCATCCTCCGTTTGGATCCGGAGGGATTTGACGCTGCCGTATGCGAGGGCGCGGAGCTGGGAGAGGCTGGGGTAGAGGTAGATGAAATTGACCTCGTCCCGGGTCTGGGGGAGGGTGATCTCGGTGCCGTCTCCGAGAATGAAAGTGACGGGGGCGTCCGGTTCGACGCGCCACTTCTTCTCGGTGCCCAGCTGGAAGGCCAGGTCGATGTCCTCCTTCCCGGAATTCTTGTAGTAGAGGTGGTTCAGGATGAGGTTGTACTTGAGGTCCTGCCCGTCGGCGACGAGCGGGTTGGCGGCCGTCATCACGCTTCCGGTGAGGTCCACGCGGCCGGCGGCTTCGGCCGTCAGGTCGATGGTGGACGCCGCGGCCTTTTCGATGGCGGCGCAGTGCCGCTTCAAGAGGGCGGCGAAGGCGTCGTCCTTGAAGTGGAACTGCAGGTAGTCGTCCGGATTCCATCCGGTGACGAGCTCGAGGGCCGTGACGCCGCGGGTGAGTTTTTCGAGGTCGGCCTCTTCCATCGCGTAGCGGAACCGGTTCAGGTACAGGCCGTCCTCACCGCGGGTTTTCGTCGCGGGCTCCTGGCCGATCTGGTCGGCCCGGACGACGGCGCCGCCGGGGAGGGTGGCGGTCATCTTCACGCCTTTCGGAGCCGCAAAAGCGGTCTTCTGGCGGAGGTCGATGAACAGCTGGTACAGCGTGGATCCGTCGGGGAAGCCGACGCGTTCCACGCGGGCGGTGAAGTCCTGGCAGGGTTCGGCCTCGGTGGAGATATGGGTCATCCCTTCGGACCGGTAGTTGGTCCGGATCTCCTGCGCGGAGAGGGTGAGGGCGGCCGCAAGAGCCGTCAGGGAAAGGAGCGTCTTTTTCATCATCGCCTGCAAATATACACAATCGGTGCCGGGAAACGGAAATTTTTCGTATCTTTATCGGGTTAATGACACTGACTATGTACCAATACCGCATTTCCGGAGACAAATATGTCCTGAGCCTGGACAACCACGTGGAGATCTCCGCGGCGCTCGCCGCCTTCTGCCGGGAGCTGGACATCCGCTGCGGCGCCGTCTATGGCATCGGCGCCATCTGCGAGGCGACCTTCCGTTTCCTGGACCCTGCCACGAAGCAGTACGTGGACAAGACCTTCTCCGAGCAGATGGAGATCACCAACCTGACCGGCAACATCTCCCGGAAGGACGGCAACGTGTATCTGCACCTGCACATCACCGCCAGCCGGCGGGACTACACCTGCATCGGCGGGCACCTGCTCACCGCCCGCGTGAACGGGGCTTGCGAGCTCGTCGTGGAGCGCTTCGCCTGCGAGGCCGGTCGCCGCTTCGACGAGGAGACGGGCCTCAACCTGTATGATTTCTAAACCTAACACTGAGATATGAGCTTTGTCATGATCATCGAGCTGCTCATCGTTCTGGCAGCACTGTACGTGGGTTCCCGCTATGGATCCCTGGCCCTCGGCGCCATCTCCGGCATCGGCCTGGCCATCCTCGTGTTCGGATTCGGGCTCAAGCCCGGCACCCCGCCGACGGATGTCATCTACATCATCATCGCGGCCGTCACCTGCGCCGGCACCCTCC
>JAEEGH010026582.1_pt1 | contig 11522 bp, 3 predicted proteins | sample 9134181 | NCBI WGS metagenome assembly JAEEGH01 (sample SAMN16246544, study PRJNA631951) | gut metagenome | biome: gut microbiome; feature: rumen; material: DP-attached | host: Bos | place: Iran: Karaj | collected 2018-10 | reverse complement strand
CAAGGCCCCGCCGGATTCGGCGAAGCCTCACACGTGGTACCACATGATGAACGGCAACGTCACGAAGGAAGGCATCACCTGCGACTTCGAGGCGCTTGCCGAGGCAGGCATCGGCGGTGTCCAGATGTTCGACGCCGGCTGCGCCGTTCCTCCCGGGCCGCTCAAGTTCAACTCCGACGACTGGTTCGACATGTTCGCCCACGCCCACAGGGAGGCGAAACGCCTCGGACTTGAGATATGCATTCCCAACTGCTCGGGATGGTCCAGTTCAGGCGGCCCGTGGAATCCGCCCGCGAACGGCATGAAGGTCGTGAGCTTCACTGAGACGGCGGCCAAGGGCCCGTCGCGCTTCAGCGGAAAATTGCCGCGCACCGCGAAGGACAACGGGTTCTACGAGGACATCGCCGTCCTCGCCTATCCGACGCCGAAGGGCGACGCTAAGATCGGCAACCTCGCCGCGAAGGCGTTCTTCGACCGCGGCAACGTGAACCGCGACGAAAAGCCCGCCGCAAAGGACGCGATCGTCGCCAAGGACTCCGTCATAGACCTCACCGCGAAGATGAAGAAGGACGGATCGATCGAATGGGACGTCCCCGCCGGCGACTGGACGCTTCTTCGCATCGGCTACATCTGCAACGGACGCTGCAACCACCCCGCGTCCGAGAAGGGGCGCGGCCTCGAAGTTGACAAGCTTTCGGCCTCCGCGATGGACTACCACTTCGAGCAGTACGTCGCCCGTCTCTGCCGCACGCTCGGCATCGAGTCCGGGAAGATCAACGAGACCGGCTTCAACAACATCCTCGTTGACAGCTACGAGGTCAACGTCCAGAACTGGACCCAGGGCTTTGGCAAGACCTTCGAGAAGCGCATGGGCTATTCGCTCGTCCGCTACCTCCCGGTGCTTGCCGGGCGCATCGTCGGCAGCAAGGAGGAGAGCGAGCGCTTCCTCGAGGACTTCCGCCGCGTGGTCGCCGACCTGTTCGCCGAGAACTACGCCGGCCGTCTCACATACCTCTGCCACAAATGCGGCCTCCTCTGCTCCATCGAGCCATACGGCAACTGCCCGGCGGACCACCTCCAGTATGGCCAGGCAATCGACATCCCTATGGCCGAATTCTGGTCCACCGCCGCGCGTGGCCCGCACTGCGGCTCAAACGTCGGCAACTCGCGTCTTGCCGCGACTCTCGCCCACGTGTGGGGACGCCGCTACGCCGCTACGGAATCCTTCACCGCTCACCCGGGGCCGGGCGGCCGCTGGCTCACGACTCCGTTCTCCATCAAGAGCCAGGGCGACCGCGCCTTCGCCGCCGGAATCAACCGCATCATCTACCACCGCTTCACGCACCAGCCTTGGCCCGGCAACAAGTATGTGCCCGGCATGACGATGGGCCGTTGGGGAATGCACCTCGACCGCACGCAGACATGGTGGCCGCTCGCGAACGACTGGTTTCGTTACCAGACGCGCTGCCAGTGGATGCTCCAGGAGGGCACGTTCTCGGCGGACGTCCTCTTCTGGTGCGGCGAGGCCGTTCCGATCGGCGGCACGGCCACGATACTTCCTGGAGGTTACGACTACGACTACTGCGCCACCGAGGCTCTCATGAAGCTCAAGGTTGTCGATGGCCGCCTCGTCGCGCCCGGCGGTGTCTCCTATGCGCTGCTCGCGCTTCCCAAGACCGACACGATGACCGAGGCCGCCCTGAACAAGATCGGCGAGCTTCTCGACGCCGGAGCGAAGGTGTGCAGCGCGTCCCGTCCCGTGCGCACGCCGGGGTTGAGGGGATGGAATGGTAGGGCGCGCTCGCCGAGCGCGCCGTACAAGTCCCTCGTCGATTCCGTGTGGGCGAAGGGCGTGATCGAGAAGTCCGCCTCCGAGGCGATTGCGGAAATCGGCGTGGCCCCAGACTTCTCGTCTGAACCGGATGTGGTTTGGATCCACCGCCACGACAAGTCGGACGACTGGTATTTCGTCGCGCGCGACAACGTCTGCAACACGACGTTCGAGGCGTCGTTCCGCCAGGCTGGTCGCACGCCGGAGATATGGGACGCCGAGACGGGCTCGATATCCGACGCCCGCGCGTGGCGCGAGGAGAACGGACGCACGGTCGTCACGCTCGACTTCAAGCCCAGCGGCTCCGCGTTCGTGGTGTTCCGCCGCAAGGCCGCCGGGGTGCATGTCGTCGCCGTTGACGTGAAGACGTCGGTCCGTCCAGAGCCCACGTTGCCCAACGTGCGCCATTCTCTAGTAATCAAGAAGGCGGAGTACGGTGTGTTCGATCCCAAGCACAAGCCGTCGGCCGAACCGACCGTCGTGGACGTCACGGCCAAGCTCGCCTCGCTCGCAAAGGACGGCGAAATCGACGTAGTCGTTGACAATCGGCTCGCCGGGCGCGATCCGCTCGTCCGCACGGCCAAGCAGCTGGTCGTGACGTATGTGTACGACGGCAGGGAGGTCACAGATACTTTCAACGAGCACGGCAGGTTCAAGTTGCCGGGCGACAAGCTCGTGTCTCCGCCTCCTCCCGAATGGGAATGGCGCAACGGACGCATGCTCGCCTGGCAGCCGCTTGAGGCGAAGATCGAGAAAAGTGACGGCACGGTCGAGATGGTCTCTGCGAACCCGGAGAAACCGATAGTCGTGACGGGGCCGTGGAACGTATCCTTCCCGGCTGGATGGGACGCGCCCGCGAGCGTCACGTTCGATTCCCTCGTCCAGTGGAACCACCATGACGATCCCGGCGTCAAGTACTTCTCCGGAACCGCGACATATTCAAAGCGTATTCCCGTTCCCCATTCCCCGCTCCCTGGTTCCCGCTTCATGCTCGACCTCGGCGTGGTGAAGGAATTCGCGGAGGTGACGGTGAACGGGAGGAAATACCCGGTTCTCTGGAAGCCGCCGTTCCGCCAGGACATCACTGACGCTGTGAAGGGCGCGGATTCGGCAGACCTTGAAATCAAGGTCACGAACCTCTGGGCGAACCGGCTCATAGGAGACGACAGGCTCTACGCTGACGACTGCGAATGGAGTGAGCACATGCGCAGAGGCGTGAAGGAGATCGGAATCAAGGCCATACCGCAGTGGGTCTGGGACGGCAAGCGTTCGCCCACTGGCCGCCATACCTTCACGACATGGAAGCACTGGTCGAAGGAGGACGACCTCCTGCCGTCCGGCCTGATTGGCCCGGTGGTCCTGCGTGGCGGCGTAATTGCAAATTGATGTGGAACGGAGAGAAAACCCCAAGAAAGGAAGAAGTCCATGACAACAGGAAAAGCACTCAATGGAAAGCCGTATGCGGGAAATCCGCACGTACGGTTTGATGAGGGGGAAGTCGCACCGGCGGCAACGCCGAGGCGTGGGTCTCTACTCTACATCAAACGTTTTGTGCAGATGGCGGCGATGGGAATCGCCTGGGGTCTTGCATTCTCCGCGCCGGGCGCGGACACGTGGTACGTCGACGACGACAAGTACGGCGCGTCGGGGAACGGCGAGTCGCTGGCGACGGCGTTCGGCACGATCCAGGAGGCCGTCGCGCGCGCCAGCGCCGGCGACACGGTGCTCGTGGCGCCGGGCACATATAGCCGCGGCTCGTCGAAGGTGTCAGGCGACTCCACCTCCAGCCGCGTCGTCATCAACAAGAACGTCACCGTCAAGTCGATTGAAGGTGCGGAAAAGACATTCATCGTCGGTGCGCCAGATTTCGAGAACGAGCCGTTGCACGGCTTGGGACCGAACGCCGTGCGCTGCGTGGCGTTGTCTTCGGCGGGGGCCGTGCTGGAGGGGTTTACCCTCACGGGCGGGCATGTCTACCAGAGCACGGGCGCGGATGGCAACACCGTCCGCGGCGGCGGCGTCTGCGCCACGTTGGGGAATGCGAACATCTACAAGCCATACGTCGTCGATTGCGTGATCTCCAACAACGTGGCGACGCGCGGCGGCGGCGCGTTCGGCGGTACGCTCGTCCGGTGTCTCGTCGCGGAGAACCGCGTCTACAGCACCGCCAGCAACTCGACGCGCAACGGCGCGGGCGCGCGCTCCGGGCGCTACTACAACTGCGTGTTTACGCGCAACGACGATCCTGAATCCCAGTGCGGCTCGACCGTCTCGTGGATCGTCGCCATGGTGAACTGCACCGTCATGGGGAACCACAGCAACCCGTCCGTGGGTACCGATTTCAGCACGTCGGCGCCGGCGTGCATCTGGAACTCGATCATCCACTTCAACGCGGGCAATCTCTCTTCGGCCATGGCGCGGACGAACACCATCGAGTCAGGGACACACTACCTCGTCGTCTCGCCCATCACGGGAGACTGGCGGCCGATCGCGGGAAGTGCCGCGGACGGGGCGGGCCGCATGGATGGGCTCGCGACCATTCCGGAAGACTACCGCGACAAGGACTTCTACGGCAATCCGCGCACGACGGACGGCACGGTGTGCATCGGCGCCGTGGAAGGCGCGGTGACGCCAAAGGGCGGGAGGATCACGTTCGCCAACACGGACATCACTTTGGACGGGCATCCCGTTTCGCGTCCGACCCTCTACCACCACGCCGCCGAATGGCCCGCGCAGGTTTACCTGAAGCCAACTGCGCCAGCTGAGGGAGAGGCCTTCTTCGGCACTGTTGCCGAGGAGACGGTTGGTTCGGCTGCGGCCACCTGGTATACGCTCTTCAACGACCGCGCGGGCGGCCGCTGGATGACGCTGCCAGATGCGGACACGACCATCAACCTCACGCCGGTGTTCGCGACGCTCCTGTGGGTAGACTGCGCCTCGACGGCGGCGGAACCAGACGGTTCGACGAGTGCGCCTTTCCCTACGATTCAGCAGGCCGTGGACGCGCCCGTCGGCGGCGTCAACAGCGGCTACCGCGTCGTCCGCGTGCGGCCCGGCACGTACGACACGGGCTGGACCTCGAACGACTGGGGACGGGCGCGCGTGCTGGTGACGGCGAAGAACGCCCTGCTGACTTCGGAGCAAGGCCCCGAGAACACGGTCATCACGGGCGCTCCAGATCCAGATGCGCCGGCATCCGACAACGGTTGCGGGCCGAACGCGCTCCGCTGCGTGATGGTGGAGGGGAACCTCGCCCATGTGGGCATCAGCGGCTTCACGCTGACGGGCGGGCATTCCCAGATCGGGACGAACGGCAGCGACGTGAAAGGGCATGGCGGCGCGTTCAGGTTCCATGAGCGGACGCGCCAGCAGGTGCTCGACTGCATCATCACGAACAACGTCGCCTATCGCGGTCCTGCCGGCATGTACGGCTGGTGCCAGCGCTGCCTGATGACCGACAACTACGACCAGTCCGGCGGCAATGCCATCTTCCGCGAGGGGAGGTTGTCATCCTGCGTCTTGCGCGACAACCAGAATGCCGTGCACACGGGCATCGGGCAGAACGTGTGGGCGTACCAGTGCACGTTCTTGGGCGTTGCCGGGAAGGGGAACGTCTACACGGCCAGTAGCGGCTCTTTCACCATCCTTGCTTCAAATTGCCTCTTCCTCGACGGCAACAACGGCAACGACTCGATCGGCCTCGTCGCCGGCTGCTTCGCGGACACCACCGGCAACAAGAACCGGACCTACGGCATCACCTACGGCGCGGCATGCGTCGTGGACAAGGACGCGCGCGACTTCCGTCCGCTTGCCACCTCGCCGCTCGTGGGCGGCGGCGACACGTCCATCAGAGAATGGGCGCACTACACGGTCTCCGACTTCCAGAACCGGCCGCTCGTCTTCACGGACGGCAAGCCGACGATCGGCGCGTACCAGCACACGGTGGGCGCGGTGGTCGTGACGCCGCCGTCTGAAGGGGGCGTCGTGAACGTCACGACGAACGCGCTGGAGGCGGGTGAGACGCTGTCGGGCACGATGACGTCCACCGAGCGCAACCTGCTCGGCATCTCCGTGGGGGGCGAATACCACGAGGGTGTATTTAACTGGACGGCGACGGGCGCGGAGGATGCGCCGCCGGTGGAGGTGCGGGCCGTGTGTTCGCCGGACTGGTACGTGGACGCCGTGAACGGCGATGACGCCAACAACGGCTGGACGGCGGCGACGGCAAAGAGGACGCTGGCGACGACGGCCGCGCTCGCGGTCTCGGGCGATGTCGTCCATGCGCTGCCGGGCGTCTACAACGCGGGCGAGATCCTGTCGCCGGAGCGGTATTACACGTCAGAGCTGTTGCGGATCAAATCGCGCGTGGTGGTGCCGCGCGGCGTGACGCTCGTCGCCGATGGCCCACGGGACGAGACGGTGATCGAGGGGGCCCCGGCGACGCTTGCGCGGGCGCAAGGTTCAAGCCTGGATACGGCGATGGGATCATTCGAGACGTGTCTCGCCGACTACGGTTGCGGATCTAACGCGATGCGTTGCGTGACGCTGTTGCCGGGCGCGCTGATCAAGGGCTTTACGCTCCGCCAGGGGCGAACGGACGTCATCAACAACGATACGTGCGACAATTATACCGGTGGCGCCGTGCTGGGGATGGACTACCGGACCTGCTTCGTGGAGGACTGCCTCATGGAGGACAACCGTTCCGGGCGCGCGACCCTCGCGCGCGTCACGGCCGACCGGTGCGTGCTCCGCAACAACTACTGCATGTGGAACCGTCCGGGCGCCACCTACTCGCTTCTGCGCAACTGCCTCTTCACCGAGAACCATGGTGACCGCATTGCCGACTACTGCTACGGCTTTTACAACTGCACGTTCCACAAGAACTACGGGTACAAGACAACTTCCACAGGCGTGTACATCCTCACCGAGGCGGCGGAGGCGGGCGTTTCCGTGCCGTTCGTGAACTGCATCTGCACGCAGACGTCCAACCAGAACAAGTTCGGCGACCTTCGAAATTCGATCTTCCTGGAGAACATCACCGTGCTGGGCACGAACACGTGCGAGAACCTGATGCGCGTGGCGTCGGCGGACGAGCTGCTGGACGCGAACGGCGCGCCGCTGAAGGACTCGATCGCGGTGGACGGCGGCGATCTCTCCTGGTACGACGCGGCGGCCGGCGAAAAGGACGTGAACGGCGGCCAGCGCGTCTACAACGGCGCGATTGACGTCGGCGCCGTTGAGTACGACTGGCGTCCCGATTACAAGGAACTGCTGACCGACTCGCGGCGGCTGGCGGTGACGGCGGCCTCGCCGGAAGTGGAGGCGGCGGTTGGCGGCGTGTACCTGCCGGGCGGCGAACTGACGGCGGAGGTGTCCGACTCGCGCGCGTCGGGCGGCACGGGATGCGGGCTGACGGCGCGCGTGACGGGCACGGGCACGCTCGCGGTGCGCGTGGGCGACGTGACGGTGCGCGAATTGACGGCGGCGGACGGCGAGACGACGCTCAAGCTCAGGACGACGGGCCTCACCACGCCGTTCGTCTGCGCCTACACGCCCGGCGAGAACGAGACGGGCGGCGCGTATGTGGGCCCGTTCGAGGTGGCGAACGGCCTGACCCTCATCTTCAGGTAGTCATGCGAAAAGCGTTCGGCTTGTTGGTGGCCGTTTTGTGCGCCACGTTGTTCGCCGACGAATCGGCGAACACTGCGCGCGTGCGCATTGGAACGGCGAAGGGCGTGGAGACGCGGCGCGTGCCGCTCGTGCGCATGGGCGAGAACGCCGCGCGCTTCACGTTCCGCCGGGCCGATTTGCCACCAGGCGCCAAGTGGCTGGACGTGGTGCCGGACTTCATGACCGCGCGGCGCGGCGAGGAGGGCTACTGGATCCAGGGGCGCGGCCTCTACGGCACGTTCGACAAGCCGGCCGGCACGAACGTCTGGCGTCGCCAGCAGATGCCCATCTACGGCATGAAGCGCGGGGACCGCCTCGCCTGGGCGCATGTGCGGACGTACCGTTTCGACTACGACCTGACGGTGACGGCGGCGAACGGCACGTTTGAGATTTTCCCGCGCATCCAGTTCGACCGCGTGCGCCGGTTCTTCGACCTCTACGCCGACATCGAGATCGACTTCAACTTCCTCGAAGGCGACGCCGCCGACTACAACGGCATGGCCAAGGGCTACCAGGCGTACCAGTTCGCGCACGGCGTGAAGCCGATCAAGGAACGGATCAGGGATTACCCCGACCTCGCCTACATGTGCGACGCGATGGTGATCCGCATCCAGACGCACGGCGCAAAGACGATCCCCGACAAGCCGACGGACTTCACGAAGGAGACCGAATGGCCCATCAACGTGTACATGCCGTTCGACAAGGCGGAGGAGTTCGTGTCCGCGATCCGCGCCTCGGGCATCGACAAGGCGGCCATCGTCTCGGCCGGCTGGAACAAGGGCGGCTACGACGGACAGCTGCCGGAGCACTTTCCCGTGGAACCCGTGTTCGGCGGCGAGGCGGGCCTGCGGAAGCTCATCCGCCACACGCAGGATCTCGGCTATCTCATCATGCTGCACGCCACCTGCACCGAGGTGTACCGCATCTGCCCGCGCTTCGACGAGAACGACATCGCCAAGCGGCGAGACGGGTCGTGGGACTGGAACGGACTCTACTTCGGCGGAAGCTGCTACTGGGTGTGCGAGCGGCGGAGCTGGGAGAACTGGATCCCCGAGGAGATGCGGCGGATGCGCGCGCTCGGCGTGAAGGGGAGCCACTACGTGGACGTGTTCTCCGCCACGTACCCGAACAGGTGCGCCGATCCGCGCCACCCGGCCACGCCCGAGCAGATGGCCGGATACCAGAACAACATCCTTGCCGAGGCGAAGAAGGTGTTCGGCGGCGTCACGTCCGAGGGCGGCTACGACCATGTGGCGGCGAACATCGACTGCATCAACTACGTGTCCGTGGAGATGAAGAAGATCCACGACGGAAAGACGAAGGGACTGGAACTGGTGAGCGGGTGCCATCCGCTCTGGGAACTCGTCTACCACGGCGTGATCCTCTACACGCCCGACCGCCTCACGCAGAACCACACGCGCGGGCAGAACCATCCGAAGAAGGACGAGTCCGGCACGCTCGACTGGCTGGAAGGGGACGGCATCGTGGATCCCGCGATCTCGCTGAAGATCGTGGAGTTCGGCGGACGTCCCATCTTCTACTCCTACAAGACGAAAGACGTGCCGGCGATGAAACGCGCGTGGGACGAGTTCGTCCCGGTGCGGCATCTGCAGAAGGAACTGATGCTGTCGCATCGGACGCTGGCGCCGGGCGTCACCGCCACGCGCTACGGAAACGGCGAGACGGTGGTCTGCAACTATTCCGACAAGCCCTATCAACACGGCCTGGAAACCGTGCCGCCGCTCGGCTACCGGATCTTGAAGGGTGAAAGGTGAAGGGTGAAAGGTGAAGGGTGAAAGGTGTATGCTAATGGAGAAAAGCAAATGAAGAAAAGAACAACAGGTATTGTCATTGGCGTCATGCTGGCCGCCAGCTGCATGGCAGGAACGTTCAACGGCCTGACGGCCGACTTGGCGTCGCTCTGCCGTCTCTCAGACGCGCGTTCGCGCTCGATCAGCCCGGAGAACTTCACAGGCGCACGCAACGCCGGCGCGCTGGCCGATCCGGTGGCGGACAAGGACAAGCGCAACGTCGCCAACGCGTCGGGCTGCGCCCGCGAGCTCGGCAAGGGCTGGAAGGTGAACCCGTTCGTCAAGATCGCGCCCGGCGAGACGCTGACGCTCGCGGACATCGAGGGGCCCGGTGCGATCCAGCACATCTGGATGACGCCCACGAAGCTCTGGCGGCATTCCATCATCCGCATGTACTGGGACGACGAGGCCACGCCGTCGGTGGAGTGCCCCGTGGGCGACTTCTTCGCGAGCGCCTACAACAAGTACGCGCAGGTGTCCTCGCTCGCCGTCTGCGTGAACCCCGGCAGCGCGTTCAACTGCTACTGGCTCATGCCGTTCCGCCGCCGCGCGCGCGTGACGATGGAGAACGTCGGCAAGGAGGAGATGCGCCTCTACTACCAGATCGACTACACGCTCACGGACATCCCGTCCGACGCCGCCTACCTCCACGCGCAGTTCCGCCGGTCGAACCCGACCAAGGGATCCGTCCACACGCTCGTCGACGGCATCGCGGGCAAGGGACACTACGTGGGCACGTACGTCGCGTGGCGCGTGCACGACACGGGCTGGTGGGGCGAGGGCGAGATCAAGTTCCATCTCGACGGCGAGGAGAATCCCACCATCTGCGGAACGGGCACGGAAGACTACTTCTGCGGCTCGTACAACTTCGAGATCGGCGGGCGCGCGAAGTACCGCGAGTTCACCACGCCCTACACGGGGCTCGCGCAGGTCATCAAGCCGGACGATCCGGCGGACTTCACCTCCTTCGGACTCTACCGCTGGCACGTGACGGATCCCGTTCGCTTCGAGAAGGGCCTGAAGGTGACGATCCAGGACCTCGGCTGGAAGGCACGCGGACTCTACAACGCGCAGGCGTCCGACATCGCCTCCACGACGTTTTGGTACCAGTCGGAGCCGCACGCGCCGTTCCCGAAGTTCCCCTCCGCAGACGAGCTCGTCATGCACCATGAATGCACCAAAGGCCCTCCGCGCAAGTGATCGGGAAATTGAGGTCGGCGCATGAAACGTCTGCTGTCTGTTCTGTTGGTGGCGATTTTCGCCTTCATTAACGTGCCGGCCGAGGCGCGCGAGGCGGACGCGCTGCGCGCCCGGCTGTCCGGCTGTGCGAAGAACATCGCGGTCTGCAACGGCTGTTTGCCCGGATGTCTGTTGGCGGTCGGCGACGAGGCCGTGCCGCTGGCTTTTGGAAAGGTGAATGGCGCGAAGGTCGCCGTGGCGGCGGCGACTGCGTACGGGAAGGGCCGCGCGGTGGCCGTGACGCACCACGGATTCTTCGAGAAAGAGGTGGCGCAGCGGGATGAGAACGTCGCGTTCCTGCGTGAATGCCTCGTTTGGCTTGCCGGGGGGAATCCGCCGCCGGTTGTCTGTTTGGATACGCGGCGAAACGCGATGAAGGAATGCGTGGAGCGTGCAGTCGCGGATTGGAAGAGTACACGTGTGGAGTCGTTGCGCGGGTATGGCGAACTGGAATCCCTGCCGTCGGGCGCGGTGGTGGTCACGATGCCCGACGCCTATCCGCTTGCGGACGCGGCGAAGCTGAACGCGTTCATTCGCCGAGGCGGCGGGGTGTTGGCGCCGGTTGTCGGATGGGGCTGGCACCAGATCAGCAAGGGAAAGCCGTTCAGTACGGAAAGTCCGTTCAACGCGGCGCTGGGGCCGGCGGGATTGTACACGGGTGGCGCGACGGTGAAGGGCACGGACGGCGGCATTTACGAGGTGGCCGGGACGAAGGACGAGCCGGGGATCTCGGCCGGAAGCGCGTTGGAACTGGTAGAAAAGGGCGCGGCCATGTCCGCCCAAGAGGCGGCGACGTGCCAGTTGACGCTGGGGTTGCTCATTGAGGCGGTACCGTATGGGGAGAAGAGGTGGCGTCCACGTCTGGGGGCTATACTGAGGTCCGCGATCGCCGTCGTGCCGTCGCCGTCGCGTCCGCTCGGCGCGGCGCAGATGCGTGAACGGTTGGCCTACTTGATGTTCCTGCAAGTCTG
>JAEEGH010026576.1_pt1 | contig 11522 bp, 7 predicted proteins | sample 9134181 | NCBI WGS metagenome assembly JAEEGH01 (sample SAMN16246544, study PRJNA631951) | gut metagenome | biome: gut microbiome; feature: rumen; material: DP-attached | host: Bos | place: Iran: Karaj | collected 2018-10 | reverse complement strand
ATTGAGAATGATGCTGATGACAAGCGTTAATACCAGTACTGTTGAAATACCGATAAGCAAGAATCCAAGTGGTGCCTTAAAGCCTGATTTCTGATTCATGTGTTTACCTCCTGAATAATTAAACGAGTCTACAGAAACATTGTATCTCTTTTCTTCAGAAATGTATTAAAAGTAATCGTTATTTAATAATAATTTTAGATGTTTTCAAGTTTTTCTCTGATCAGGATATTGGTTCTTTCTATCTCTTCGAGGAGGTTACTTGCAGACATCCTGATGGCGCCTGCACTCATGACTATCACCTGCTCTATAGCATCGGAAGTTGCTACTGTTACCTTGTATTTCTTTGCAATTTCATGTGCTGCTTTCTCAATATACTGATCGGCAGTCTCAGCTTCTTTTGTATAAATAATCATAAGTCCGCTCTTTTCTTCCACATGCTCCCTTCCACCGGGAACCTTGTATGCGTCGAAAACAAGCAGTACCTTCTCTCTCCTGAAGCCCTGGAAATTCACCAGCGTGTCGATAAGAGTATCTCTTGCGGCCTTTAGATCATCCCTGGCAAGAGATGCCATTTCAGGAGATGCGTAGATAATGTTGTAGCCGTCAACCAAAAGGTATTCCTTGTATTCATCAGGGTTCTGGCCCTTGGTGTTCTCATACCTCTCGCGCTTTTTGTTCTCGACCTCAAGGTCTCTTCTTGCTTCCTTTTCCTCGGGTGTCATCGCAGTAACTTCTGTCCTGGTCTCTACATACCTCGGCCTGACTGCTCCGTAGGTCCGCTCGAATATTGCCTTTAACTCCTTGTCTTCCATGCGGAGCTGCTCTTCTATTTCGTCAAAAGATCTTGGGGCATTATCCTGTTTTCTAAGACGAGCCTGAAGCTTTTCAAGGGCTTCCATATCTATGCTGTCAGACAGATCTGTCTTCTTAATACTGCCGTCAGAGCTCCATCCCGAGTCCACATGCATGTAATCTCTGACTTCACTCCAGGGTATAACGGTTCCTGCACCATGCATGCAGAAAACCGAATCAGCAGAGTTGTCGAAATCAAGTTCCGGATCGTAACCAATCTGCTCAAGAACTTCTTCCGTGTTATGGCAAGGGGCATAACCACTTAAGGTAGTAAATATCCTGCCCTCGCCTCTTGTGTAGGAGGAAAGCGTGGTGCTGTAATCCCCCAGGCATGCTGCCGGAACAGTTCCTGTAAGGACTGATTTTCCTCCCTCGATGTCCGGGGAAGATACCGTACCGTTCATGCGCTGCATATCACTGAGTGCCCTTCCAACAAACTCCTGCGGAAGTTCAATGCGATAGTCAAACACCGGCTCAAGAAGGATGCTGTTTGCCTGCATCAGTCCCTGTCTTATCGCGCGATAAGTAGCCTGTCTGAAATCTCCGCCCTCGGTGTGTTTTTCATGGGCTCTTCCTGCAAGCAGGGTTATCTTTATATCTGTAACCTCAGATCCTGTAAGGACTCCGAGATGTTTTTTCTCTAAGATATGAGTCTGAATCAGCCTCTGCCAGTTAAGGGCAAGGTCATCGGTACTGCATACACTGTCAATTTCAATTCCGCTTCCCGGCTCTCCGGGTTCAAGCAGAAGGTGGACCTCCGCATAGTGCCTTAAGGGCTCGTAGTGTCCGACACCTTCAACAGGTCCTGCTATTGTTTCTTTATATACTATGTGTCCGGGGCCAAAGCCAACATCAAGGTCAAAGCGGCTCTTAATCAGATGCTTTAAAATTTCCTTCTGAACTTCGCCCATGGTCTGAACCACGATGCTCTTTGTAGCTTCGACATAATTAAGAAGAAGCATGGGTTCCTCTTCTTCCAGGGCTTTTAGTTTGCCATAAACCTGTATGGCATCAGCCTCCTCGGGAAGAATGAGAGTTGATGAAAGAATGGGCTGAAGAACCTCTGATACCGTCTCTCCTTCCAAAGTTCCAAGACCTTCACCGGCTCTTGTTTCCGATAAGCCCGTCACAGCGCAGATCATTCCTGCCTCTGCCTCTTTGACCGCAGTGAACTTATCACCTGAATAAAGCCTTATCTGGTCTATCTTGTCATTACCGATCTGATCTCTTACCTTAAGGCTTCCGCTCATGATCTTCATATGAGTGAGTCTGTTGTTGTTTTCATCGCGGCTTATCTTGAATACACGCGCACCAAAGGCTTTATCTGACAGGTCTTTTAAAGAGCCTTCTCCTGATTCCTGAAGATAATCTGCCACCAGGTCCAAAAGCTCTTTTACCCCTTCCATCTTAAGGGCGGAGCCAAACCTGCAGGGGAAACACTTACGGGTTCTGATAAGACGTGCGATGTCGCTCTTATCTACCGCTCTGCCTTCAAGGAAACCTTCCAAGAGCTCGTCGTCGCATACTGCGATTTCTTCCTGAGTTTCGGCATCGGTTATGGGATTTGTGAAGTCAACGACATGGCTATTAAGGTCACTCTTTAGCGCAGACATTATGTCCTGCCGGCTGATCCCCTGAGCATCTGCCTGGTCCATCTTATTTACAAATATGATCGTTGGAACGTTATAGTGAGAAAGAAGCTTAAAGAGCACCTTGCCCTGACTTGTGACCTTGTCCGGGGCGCTGATGATAAGAACCGCCACGTCAAGAACCTGCAGAGTCCTCTCCATCTCAGGTGAAAAATCCGCATGTCCCGGCGTGTCAAGAAGTGTGAAATTTATTCCTTCATATTCAAAGATAGCCTGCTTGGAAAATATAGTAATCCCGCGGCTTCTTTCAAGTTCATAGGTATCAAGGAAGGTGTCCCTGTGATCCACTCTTCCCATGTTTCTGATGGCTCCGCCGAGGTATAAAAGCCCCTCTGAGAGCGTTGTCTTTCCGGCATCTACGTGTGCAAGAATGCCGATGGTTAAATTTTTATGCATACTCTTTTACTCTCTGACAGGTTCTACTCCAAGCTCTGCAAGTATCTTGTTTGCCCCCTGGATCTTTTCTGTAAACTTGGTCAAAAATGCGTTGCGGATCAGAACACTCTTTTCCTCAAAACCAAATCTCTTGGGGATATCATGAGTGATCTCAAGTATATCCTGCGCAAGCCTTGTGGCAGCACCTGCTTCGCTCATTGACATTATTCCGAACACTGCAGTTGAATATGCCTTCGAGGAAAGACAGGAATCAATGAAGTAGTCGGCAAAATCCAGGAGCTTTGCATTTACGTCTCCTGTAATTCCCGGTGATAAAAGGACATCAAGATGATCTTCCATTTCTCTTCTCAGCTTTTTGGAATTAAAGATATTTATGCTGGTTCTTCCGATGACCTGGATCATGAGCCAGGCTTTCATTTCCTCTGCATATTTATTCTCTGCTTCGTTATTAATCATAGAAACCTCTCTAAATGTTGTTGCTTTAAAACCTATTATACAATATCTATTATCGATTCTAAAAATAATATAAACTATAACGAAATATGGTAAATTCTTGTTCGCTCAATGCTATAATTATTTGTACTAGCTTTACTTATTTTATTATACCTTTTTGAACAGGAGATGAAAAAAATGAGTGAAAATGAGGCAAAAACATCTGCAAATGCTTCTGTGAAGAAAAAGAACAAGAAGATCAGTACCAAGCTCCTTACGTACATCCTTCCTGTTGTCATCATCACAGTAGTGGCACTGGTTGTTATCGCTGCAACTGTTTCCAAAAACAGAATGTCTGAGATGGCCACAGAGACACTTGAGTCTTCTATCTCAAACCAGGCGGACAACATCGACGCATGGCTGAGCGAGAACCTCCAGTATTTCACAACCGTAAAGCATACCATCGAAAGTCAGAATCCTACAGAGGCGGAATTTGTTCCTATTCTGGATACTTACTATGGCTATAACGAGAACGCTCCGGAGGGTTTCTATATCGGAACCAGTGACGGACAGCTCTACAAAGCCACTGAATCCACCATGGCAGCCGGAAATGTTACCGGAACCACCTGGTTTAAGCAGGGTCTTAGCAGGATCAGAATGGCATACGGTACTGCATACACAAATGATGCCGGCGATACTGTTATCAGTGCTACCGGTATTCTGAACGACGGCTCCGATAATATCAAAGTCATCGGTGCAGACGTTTCCCTCAATAAGATAATGATCATCGTAAACTCCGGTGTAAAGATGGAGGATGCAAGTTCCTTCCTTGTAGATACCAATGACTACAAGATCCTTGCACACAGAGATAATACCATAATGGGTACGACTCTTGCAGAGTCAAACTCAAATCCTCTCCTTGCAGGTGCTGCTAAATCCATTGTCAGTGGAGATCTCACCAGTAAAGAGATTGCAGACAACATGGTTGCCTTCAAAGAAATCCCGGGAACAGACTGGGTGCTTGTATCATACATTCCTACAAGTATCATCCTTAAGTCAGTTTCACAGATGGGAACTCTTCTGTTTATAGTTGGTGGAATAGCAATTGTCCTCATTATTTTACTTATCCTCTTCGTTGTCAGAAGAGTTATTGCACCTCTTGGACATATTTCCAACAACATCACATCTATGTCAGAGGGTGACTTCACTATCGATATCGATGCTTCAAGTAACGATGAGATCGGTGTCATGGGAAGCAGGGTTTCAGAGTTCGTTGCTTCCATGAGAAGCATGCTCTCACATATCAGTCAGGAATCTGACAAGCTGCAGGAAGAGTCAGATAACTCAGACAGAGTTTCAAAGACCATGTACGAAGCCTCCCAGTCACAGGCCGAAGCTATGCAGCAGCTCAATGAAACCGTTGATCAGCTGGCTACAGCTGTTAACGATATTGCTCAGAATGCCACAACTCTTGCACAGGTTGTTGCCGATACAAGAGATAACAGTGACAGAGCAAACGAGAGTATGAAAGAGACAGTCGGTATATCCCAGAAAGGCCGCGATGATATGGAAAAACTCAGCGTTGCCATGGAAGGTATTTCCGATGCCAACGAGAGACTTGTTGAATCCATCAACAAGGTTGGTTCCGCATCTGAAGAGATCACCAACATTGTCGGCATGATCAGTGAGATTGCAGAGGAGACAAACCTCCTTTCACTCAACGCTTCAATTGAGGCTGCAAGAGCCGGCGAAGCAGGAAAGGGATTCGCAGTTGTTGCTACGCAGATTGCAAAGCTGGCCCAGACTTCAGCCGAGAGTGCCAACAATATTTCAAATCTCATCGGAGAAGTTCACAATCTTATCGGAGATGCAGTAGGCCAGGCACATGCCAGTGCTGACAGCATAAAGGAGAACTCCGAACTCATTCAGGTTGCGGTAGGAACCTTCGATCAGATCTATACAAATATTCAGGAGTCTAACGGACTTATTGAGGCCATGATTGAAGATATTCAGAAGGTTGATGACGTTGCCACCAACGTAGCTGCCATATCCGAAGAACAGGCTGCAAGTGCCGATGAGATCCTTGCAACCAGTGAGAACATGGTTGAGATGGCAAACAATATCACAAAGAGCAGTCAGGATGTTGCCGACAATTCACATGAGCTTGCTTCCACATCGCAGACTCTTACATCCTATGTTCAGAAGTTTAAGATTTAAGGAGGCATGAAATATAATGAAAAACACAAATATCAAAAAAATATTTACATGTCTTTTGACAAGTATGCTTTTGGCAGTTTCCGTAATAGGCTGCGGAAGTTCATCATCAGGCGGAGGCGGCTCAACCAATGGCTCCGGAGTAAAGGTTTACTTCTCAACCATTACACTTGATGACTTCAAAACTCTGGTTATGAATGGCGTAATTGATGCCGGCGCAAAGACCGGCGTTACAGTAGACTGCGGAGAACCCTGTGCAACAGTTGATGCCCAGGTTGCTCAGATTTCCCAGGCAGCAAAAAGCGGATATGATGTTATCATCTGTAATCCTGTAAACGTTGAGACCACACTTCAGCTTGAAGTTGCAGCCGGCGATATTCCGATTCTGTTCACAAACTCAGAACCGGATGCAGCATACCTTAAACCCAATAAGTACATGTATGTAGGAAGTTACGAAATCGATGCAGGCATGATGCAAGCTGAATATGTATGGAATAAACTTGGAAAACCTTCCAGCATAAACATCTGTCTCTTCTCAGGTCAGCCCGAACATCCTGCTGCTGCAGGAAGAACAAAAGCTGTTAAGAAATACTTTAAACAGCAGGGCGTTAATGCCAACTTTGTATTCAACGACACAGCTTATTGGGATACCCAGAAGGCTTGCGATGAGTTCAAGATTTTCTTAAAGACAAACCAGCCATATGACTGCGTAATCTGCAACAACGATAACATGGCTCTCGGTGTAGTTCAGGCAATGCAGGAACTTGGCATGGATCCTCAGGCAGTTCCCGTTGTCGGAGTCGATGCAACCGTTCCGGGCTGTGAGTCAATCCTCGCCGGCGGAATGCAGTTCACCGTACTTCAGGATGCAAGCGCTCAGGGCGCTGCCTGCATAGAAACAGCTATCGCCATTGCCAAGAAGGGCTCAGCTGCTGATGTTACAGGTGTTACAGAGGACGGCCTCTATGTATGGGTTCCTTTCTCACCTGTAGATAAGTCCAACGCAGCACAGTACAAGTAATTTACACTCAGACCTCAAATAACTTCATCCCCTTGTGGCGTCTTTCCATATATTGCGGAACGTAGTATACGGAGAGGCGCCACTTTTTCGCGCCGTACAACTTCTCCATTCTTCTACTGTTTCCCGGTCATCGTTACTGTCTTGTGCAAGTTTTTCTTCTCAGACAGTAGCTCTCCTGTCCCTGTCCCGATTCCATTACTGTCTTTTAGACGTTTTTACTCTGGGACAGTAACGTTCCAAGTACCTATCCGCACTTTGTTACGGTTTTTTAGGAGTTTTTGCTCTAGGACAGTAACGCTCAGAGCACCTGTTCGCACTTTGTTACGGTATTTTAAGAGTTTTTGTTCTAGGACAGTAGTCCTTCATCAATCACCCCATTTCCTATTACGGTATTTTTTGAGTTTTTCCTCCAGGACAGTAGCCCTCCATGAATCACCTCATTTTTCATTACGGTATAATTCAAGTTTTTCCATCAGGACAGTAGTCCCCAATGAATCACTCCATTCCCATTACGGTATATTTGCAATTTTCCCTCCAGGACAGTAATCCTCTCATTAAAATGAACCCCAAGAAGTGGACACGTCATTAAACTGTTTAGGCAGTATTTTTGCAGCAGATTCAAGATGTGGACACGAAATGGGCAGTAAAAAAATATACTTTCCTGGAAATATCTATTACATTTCCGATATGTGGACACAGATTAGGCTGTCTTTGCTGATATAATGAGCAAAGGGGGAATCTGTATGAATCAAAAAAGAAAACCAAGCTACACAAATGAACAAATCGAAGTGATTGCTCAGAATCCGTATACGCATTCTATCACTCCGCATAAGATGACGTTTACTCTCGAATTTAAGGAGTTCTTTGTTGATCAGGTGAAGAACCATGGTCTTACTGCGCCAAAGGTTCTAAAAGCTGCCGGATATGATCCTAAGATGTTTTCGAGAACGACAATTGATCACTTACGTAAAAAAATTCTTGCAGAAGCAGCTTCTCCTGAAGGCTTACAACCTCCAAGAGGTCTGTCACAGGCTGATCGCATCAAGGCCTATGCCAAAAAGGATCTAAGCGCTCAGAGAACATCGACATCAATTAAGGAGATGCAGCAAAGGATCGTTCATCTTGAACAGCAAGTTGAGTTTTTAAAAAAAATTCAAAATATATATCTTCATCCTCCAAAGAATTAGCACACTATAAAGAATATATATTTGAAGCAATTCAAAGAGAGGTCAATTCCAATACTAGTTGCCTGGATGTAAAAGAACTCTGTGTACTAGCAGGTGTATCACGCTCCGGCTATTATCGCTATATATCAGAGACAGCATCCCAATACCGTATCCTCAGCGAAGAAAAGGACCTTCAGGATTTTGCTCTTATAAAACAGGCATATGACTATAGAGGATATGCCAAGGGATATCGGAGCATATGCATGAGGCTGATCAGAATGGGCACTCCTATGAACCACAAAAAGGTCATCAGGCTTATGCAGAAGTATGGTTTAAAGTGTCCTATCCGAAAGGCAAATCCCTATAGGCGGATGGCAAAAGCACTTAAGACAGATGCTATTGCACCGAACCTTGTAGACCGCAAGTTCAAGAGCTATGGGCCACGCCAGGTATTATTAACAGATATAACCTACATAAGATTGAAGGACACATTCTGCTATCTATCAGTCATCATTGATGCTTATACAATGCAGGTCCTGGCTTTCCAACTTAGTGAATCACTTGAAGTAGACTTTGTACTTGATACAGTGCTTCAACTAATGAGAAATCATTTATACTCTTTGAATGCTACAACCATCATCCATAGTGACCAAGGCTGCCACTACACAAGTGTTAAGTTCAGAGAACTTATCAAAAACTCACTTCTCAGGCAATCCATGTCCAGAAGAGGAAACTGTTGGGATAATGCTCCACAAGAGAGCTTCTTCGGACATATGAAAGACGAACTTAGCCCTTACATAAAGGCCTGGGAGGCATTTGATGATGTCCAGGACAGAATAAATGACTGGATCAATTATTATAATAACGATAGGTATCAGGTGCAGCTACAAGGGATGGCACCAAATGAATACTATCACTATAAAGTAACCAATCAACTACCATCAGCATTGACAATGAAATACAGCCCAAAATAATTGCGTGTGTCCTTGACATGGGGTTCACTTTACATCCGCCCTGTCGGCCGCCTCTACACTGAGCTAATACTTGCACAAGTGGATTCTCCTTGCCTCAACGCGCATCCCTTCCCGGCAACCCCCTTCTGCCCTCCCCCTTAGTGACCTAAACGCACAAAGCGCCAAGATGTCAAGGATGCGCTGCTTTTTAGCGCACTTTAGCTTGTCCTTGATAGCTTGGCGTTTTGTGCTAGAATCCCCTATCCGGGGAAGGCAGGAGGCGGAGCGCCTCCACTATATTCAATTCATAAAACAAATCACAGCAGATCTATAAGCCCCTGAATTCCCTTCTGCTCATATATCTTTCTGTAATATGAAACTTCATCCTTAATGATCAGGTCGATCTGCTTCATTCCAAGAAGCTCTACAGGCGCCTTATCATCAGTCATGATGTGGCCTTTTCCCATATAGCTCTGGCTTGTATCCATGACCTTCTTCATCATGGCACTAAGGTCAGGATTATCTTCCATGGCAGCGTTGGTACCAAGCCTTACCATGAAATCATCCGAATCAGTTGCAAAGAGTTCCTTATTGGTAGCATTCGGAACATCTACCACAACAACATTTTCAAATACATGACCAATCGTATCAGCAAGATATGTATTGATGCTTGCCTCACCCTCAGTAGCTCCGTCAGTAAATCCATCATCGCTGTACATATTCATGTTAACGACCATAACTCCGCCGGGAGCCAAATGCTCTTTTACCATGGTGAAGAACTCTACAGATGACATCTGGAAAGGAATGGTAATATCCTGATAGGCATCGACCATGATAACATCGTACAGATCCTTGTCAGCTGCCAGGTACGCTCTTCCATCATAGGTTGTAACCTTCGCATCCTCAGGAAGCTGGAAGTATTCATGCGCAAGGGCAGTGATCTTGTCATCAATCTCAACACCCTCAACCTTAACATTGTCAAAATATCTTGAGAGCTGAGTTGCATAGGTTCCGGAACCCATGCCGAGGATCAGAACGTTGCAGTCCTCACCTGCTGCCTGTTTCTCCTTGATGCCTGCCATGTACGGAGCAGCAAGAGCATAGTCGTAATACATTCCGGTAAGAGCTCCGTCCTTGATCAGGATTGACTGAACACCGAACAGAACATTTGTGGAAAGGATCACAGTTCTGTCTGTTTCCTTAACCTGAAGGTAGTTGTAAACCGACTCGCCCTCATAAGTAAGTCCGTTCTCCCAAAATGCAAAGCTGGTATTGTGGCCAAAAGCAACGCAAAGTACGAAAACCAGGATACCAGCTATGATCCTTGTCATATCACCTTTGGCCAGAGATTTTTTTCCTTCTGCCGGACTTAAGAAATAAACTACAACCAATGCAAGCAAAACACCTGCAAAGATCAGGAATGTCACGGCTGTTCCCACTGCAGGGATTGTCACAAACGTAGGCACGAAAGTACCGATGATACTTCCGACTGTATTTGATGCGCCTAAAGTTCCGATGATCTTTCCGTTATCATCCAGTGAATCCGTGGTGTATTTCGCAAGGCTCGGTGTTACTGTTCCCAGAAGGAAAAGCGGGAATACAAACACCACCATACATGCTGCAAAAGCTGCTATAACCAGGAAGTTGCTGTTGACCGTAAAAATTATAAGCGCTGAAATTCCTATAATAATGTACTTACCAACAACGGGTATCAGGCCGATCCAGATAGCTGCGATAAGTATCCTGCGATAGAGCTTATCGGGATTCGGATCTTTATCCGCCTTCCTTCCGCCGTAGATATTACCCAGTGCCATGGCGATCATGATGGTTCCGATGATAATGGTCCAAACGATCTGCGATGAACTGAAGTAAGGTGCCAGGAGCCTCGATGCACCCAGCTCCACTGCCATAACGGACATTCCGGCAAAGAATTCCGTCAGGTACAAAAACAATTTGTTCTTTAGAATATTTCTGTTGTTCAAAACTGTAACCTCCCCCTGTTTCGGGCTTATCTTTCCTCGAATATTTATACCATATTTGAAGGCTAAATGTAACCTTACCGCGCCAAGTATTATAATAGAATTATCAATATTTTAGGGAGGCAAACATGAAAACAGGTAAAAAGACAAATCCCGCAAAATTCTGGATACTGGTATGGCTTCTTGGCCTTGCAGGACAGCTGTGCTGGAACATTGAGAATCAGTGGTTTAACACCTTCGTCTACGCCAAGATTGCCAAGGATCCCACCATCATATCCTGGATGCTGGCAATATCAGCGCTAGCCACCACGATCTCAACATTCCTCTTTGGCTGCGTTTCCGACAGAAAGGGCAATCGTAAGACTCTTATTTCCCTGGGCTATATTTTCTGGGGTGTCTTCACTATTCTCTTTGGAACGACTGAGTTTTTGGGCAAAAGAAACAGTGACACAGCTGCTTTTATCGGAATTGCCTTCGCTGTTATCGCTGCCGATGCCATAATGAGTTTCTTTGGTTCCATGGGTAATGATATCGGATTTAACGCCTGGATCAACGACCACATGACACCGGAAAACTCCGGTTCTCTTGGCGCTGCTCTGGCAGTTCAGCCGGTTATCGGAACCATTGCAGGAACTGTGCTTGGCGGACTACTGGTCGGAGCTAATGACAATTATATGCGCCTGTTTGTAGTTATCGGCGGTAGCGTGATTGTCCTTGGACTTGTGTCGCTCTTTGGCATGAAGGATGTGGAAACTCTGCGCCCTTCGATCAAGGGAAGTTTTAGTCAGCAGTTCTTTTCCATATTCAATCTAAAAGAGTATTTAAAGCATCGCGAGCTTGTCTTCGTCAACCTGATGCTG
>JAEEGH010026575.1_pt1 | contig 11522 bp, 12 predicted proteins | sample 9134181 | NCBI WGS metagenome assembly JAEEGH01 (sample SAMN16246544, study PRJNA631951) | gut metagenome | biome: gut microbiome; feature: rumen; material: DP-attached | host: Bos | place: Iran: Karaj | collected 2018-10 | reverse complement strand
CCGTCCTTTGCATAAATGACAAACTGGTTGTCCGGCTCCTTATAGGATATTGTCATGAGCTTGTCATACAATTTCTTTTCTTCTTCGTCTAACGGTCTTGACGATATTTCGAAGACAAATTTCGTCGGCTTGCCTTCGAATAAATGCCTCTTGTCAAGTTCCCCTTCGCGAGGCCGGATTGTTTTATGGAGCCGGAGCATGATCGGCTCCATGATGACGGGCATGGCGCAGTCGAAAGGTATCGCTTCTTCGGCGATGGACGACAGAGGGCGTGACAGGCAGAAAAGCAACAGCGCCATGAACAGATTCCATCCATGAACCCTCCCTGAAGATTTTCCTGTCTTGCTTATTATCGTATTCCCGTACATGTCTTTCTCCTTGTTTTTGCGTTGGACCTGAAAGTTTTTTCTTCGTCGGCATTCGTCCGATGCCGTCGCCATTTGTTTAAAGCAAATATCGTGCCATGTCACTGTAAGCACAAGAAAAGTCGCAAATTGACAGGCAAGTGTGCATTTTTTGTACACCTGCCTGACATTTTTTGTACATCTCACGTCTTGTTGATTCTCTCAGCCATTGCATCCTACTCTATCACTGTTCAATCAATATAGATGCGAACGCTCTCATGCCTCCAACCATGGTGACAGCTGAAGCCAGCATCAAACATTCCCCGAAGGTATTTTTCTTTCGCCTTTTTCAATTCCTCCGCTGACGGCTCCGCCAGCTCAAGCGTCTTCAGATAGGGAACTAACGACGGATTGCCGACAACTGCCGTATGCATCGCCGTAAAGCCGTCCTTCGTTTTCGCCTTGTAATCCATACCGGCCTCAACCAGAAGCTTGAACGCCTCCACGCTCGCTCCGAGCCCCGCGCAGACCGCCAACGGCGTTCCATCGGCGGCGGTCACGTGGATGTCCGCCCCATGCTCCAGCAGATAGGCCACGATGTCCAGGCCTTTGTGGCAGACGGCATGATGCAATGGCGTCACACCGAGTTTACTCTTTGCGTTGACATCCAATCCATGCTCGACAAGATATTTCACGAGTCCGAGATCCCACGCGGCCGCGCAATGCAACATCGTCTCATTGCCACTGCCGACAGCTTTGATATCCGCCCCATGGTTGATGAGATACATCGCGGCGTCCAGCTTGCCATCTTGCATCGCATGGAAAAGCGGCGTATCATTGTTTTGATCTTTACAATTGATATCGACACCTGTCGCCTCGATGAGCCGTTGCATGCCGACAACATTCCCCTCCAAGGCCAGCCGCCGCAGAAACGCCTCGGCGTTTGCCGTGGTCTTGTCCGATTTCGGCAGGAATTTCGCCAACTTCTGCGCCACGTCCTGTCTGCCATCTACAATCGCCGAGAACATAGCCTCTTCATGCTCTTTTTTATTCGTAAGTTCCTTGCAATAATCCAACATGAGCAAGGCAGCGTCATAATTATGCAGTCCGATAGCATACACGATCGGCTGGCCGATATTGACATCGGCACCATGCTCAAGCAAACATTTCACGGGTTCAATCCAACTACGCCATTGAATGACCTCTTCCAACGGTGTGTTCGCGACTTCCTCCACACGGAAATTGACATCCGCTCCCGCTTCAAGAAGCCGCGTTAAAAGCGGTATATTTCTGTCTATTGCCAAAAATGTGATAATGGTCCGCCCGTCGTTTGAAGCCCGTGGTTCATTGACATCCGCGCCGTTTTTAAGCATAAAATCCAGCATCTGTTCATCTAACGTAACACTATACCGATCTTCCACGAACAAGGTTGGCTTGATCTTGCCAATTTTCGCACCATGGTCGATCAGACAGTGGATGATCGACCGTTTTTTGACACCCGTTTTATCGTTGCTTTCCATGTCTCTTCTTAACTTGAACGCCAAATCCAGCAACGTATTTCCTTCGTCGTCAACAACATTGACATCCGCGCCTTTTTCCACCAGTTCCTTCACTTTCTTGTTGTCCGACGCGAGCACGGCCTGCCGTAACGCATCGTCGTCCACGATGGTCGCCACGTCCTCTTTCGGCTCTTCATATTCAAGAACAGTCATCACCATATTCCGTTTGGAATTTCTGAACGCATTCAACAACGCCTTGTCCAGCAACGCCTTCCGTTCATCTTTGCCATATTGCGCCAATAACAGCCTGAACGCGGGGGGATTTCCTTCCGACGCCGCCACATCAATCGGAGTCTGCTTAATACGATCAACGGCATTCTTATCCGCACCAGCCGCGAGAAGCCGCTTCAAAATCGCCACGTTGCCGGTTTTTGCTGCATAATGCATCGGAGTAAAACTCAATTCCAAATCCTTGGCATGTACATCTGCGCCATGTTCGAGCAGATATTCAGCCAATTCACGAAAGTCGCGTTTGATCGCCCACATCAACGGCGTCACACGTTCCACAGTTTGTATATTGACGTTGGCACCGTTCTCCACCAGCCATTTGGCCAAATCCGGATGGCCGTACTCAATGGCCCTGTAAATGGGAGGCCATGACGAAGCTCTCCCGTCGGGAGACGCCCCTTGCTTCAGCAATAACTTCATGGCTTCCAAGCTGTTGCATTCTGCGGCAACCCCAAGGGCCTCGTCCAGAATGTTCCGGCCGATTTTTGAACCGTCCAATTCATTCATGACAAACGACAGATTGTCCATGTTGCCAGCCGAACTCGCGCCGACCACCAGATCCCGCGCATACACATCACGCAGCTTGGCGGCATCGACCTTTCCCATCGCCTCTTTCAGCAAATCAAGACTGCCATGCGCGGCGATCGCATGCAATGACGACGGGGCATGGCCTCCCCATACGTACTGACTTCCGAGCGTAACATCCGCCCCATGCGCCATCAGCCATCTCGCGCTTTTTTCCCGCATCTCCTGGGGAATGTCATAGTCTTGATTGAACAAATCATACAGAATCGTACAATTATGGGCAGGATTAATCCAATTGATGTCTTCGCCTTCCTCAAGCAGTTTCTGCGCCATTTCCAAATCTCCGCAGAAAACCGCCAGATTCAGAAAATGACGGCCTTTCCGATCCCCCCCTTTGGCAATCAACTGCCTGATTTTTCCATAGTTAAGAGCTTGGATTGCGATATCCAACGGCGTGAACCCTGCATTATTCTTCTTGTTCGGATCATATCCTGCCGCAAGCAGGATGTCAATAGCCTCTGAATTATCGACATAATGCAAGGCGGTGTCTCCCGTCGGCGGCATGCTTCCACTGCCAATGTCAAGCGTAAGCAGATATTTGAAAACATCAAGATGGTTCTGTGCCTCTCGGAGCAACAGATCCTTTCCAACCGTAAACGACAGTTTCGCGCCGTTTTCAACAAGATATTTCACAATATCCAGATTGCCGCTTTGGACCGCCCAGACGAATGGCGGTGTGGCATCTTCCGTAGGTGCATTGATTTCCGCCCCATGGTCCACAAGCAGTTTGACCATATCCAGATTTCCTGAACGTATGGCCTGGCTGATCGGCAAATCATGAGATTTGGGGATGTTGATATCAATGGCCCCTTGAAGTTCAAACAGCACATTCTCCTTGTCATTATTCTTAATCGCAAACTTCAGACTATCATAGGCTCCTTCCAAAGAATCACGGCTGAAATATTCATACAGGCATTGTGGATCCTGCTTGTACAACTCTCTGATTTTGGCAACATCGCGTTTTTCAACGGCTTCCAGAAAAGGCTTTGGTTTGTCAGCGGCAAGTTGGCCGTCGGCATATTGAAGGCCTAATAAAACAAACAGCACCATCAACAGAAACTGTTTAAAATACGTCATCTTCGTCACCTCCGATTGTTTTCAGAAAAAGTTTGCTATCCTTAACCCCTATCTCTTATTTCACCGCTGATCACGACTGTTCTTTGTATTTCTTCTTTTTTGCCTAACCAAAAGCAATTTTGGGAACAGTCAAAAAATTAGACGAACAAGATTCAAAAATCTTATGGTATCATCATTATTTTTTTCGACAAAAAAACAGGTGTCTTTTGCTATGAATCTAAAGAAAAACAGCTTTTGAAACAAAAATACCCCCCCCAATTTAAAAAGTCAAATGTATTTTTGTAAAAATTGTTCGTCCTGTGAAAAGAATTAACAACTGACTGTTTATGTACGGGTTGTGGTTTTCTTGCAATGACTTTCGGTGCCTTTGCCTCTTCGTTTTTCTTTTCCGCCTCCGCTTTCTCCATGGACGCACCCTCCATTGGATGTTCCTTTGCAAGAGAGGATTATGCCTCTCTGGGCTGCAGAAGAAACATCAGCGCCTTGCAGAACTCACGTGACGCCTCCGTGCGTTCCGCTGCCAGCTCGCGACCCGCCTTCGTCAATGAATAATAACGACGCAACATGCCGCCGCACTCCCGCGTGTATGAATCGACCAGCCCCTTGCCCTCGAGCTTGTGGAGGCACGGATACAGCGAGCCTTCCCGCCATTCGAAGAAGCCGTTGCTCCGCTCGTTCACCTGCTTGATCATCTGATACCCGTACATGTCGCCCTCCATCAGCAGTTTAAGAACGATGATCTCAATCGACCCGCGAATCAGTTCATTGTTTGTTGACATTGTCTTGCTCCTGGTTTTAGTTTGTTTGGTTCTTTCTATTTAGAATTTCTTGGCAATGGCAATAAATCTACATTGATTTTCTGTGTAGTCAAGCCGTTTTTTATTTTTTTGTTTTTTTATCTGGTCAGAAGATTAAAAAATCTTCCCGAACGTATAATATGGGATATCGTTTTGATGCAAGTGAGGATGGTGTCGCCGTTTATTTCAATTTACGGGCGAGCCATTCGTCCCAGCGGTCCTGTCGGACGCCGAGGAACAAGAAGAAATTCGGGCGGAGGGAGTGCGTCTCCCAGACATAGCCGTCGGTTTGCAGATCGACTTCCAAATCCGGCGTGGCGATGATGAAAACGGGCCGCCGAGACGGACTGGCTGGCCAGTCCGTTCGGTATTCGACGTCTGAACGGTCGCGGAAATACCATGGCAATGGCCAAGCGTCCTGATGGGAGGAGGTTGCGACGACGATGGCGTTGTCGGACTGCGGTTTGTCCATCGTGATTTCACGGACGCGTGCGACGAGATTTAAAAGGTCGCGTTGCGTGTGCGAATAGACATACGGATTGCGTTGATCGGCGCAGTAGCGGCCGCAGGTTTGTTGCGACTGTCGGATTTGCTGGAACGCCACTGCCGCCAAGATGCATGCGCAAATGATTTTGCTCCAACGATTTTTGATTGTTAGAAACACCGCAAAGCCTGCGGCGGCGAGAATGACGATGGGCTGCCAGACGTTCAAGATGCACCATGGCGTCTTGTAGGGGATGGCGGAATAAACGATCAGTTGGACGGCGGCGACGATGGCGAGAAACTGCAGCGGCAGCCGTTTTTTCAATGGACGTTTTGGCAGAAAGGCGATGACGGTTCCGACGATGGCGGCGGCGATGATCGGCCATTCTGTCCAAATTGGGCCAGGGGCGGTTTTATGCCATATCAGCCGTTTGATGAAATAGTGCCACGGCTGTGTGAAATCCGCCTGCGACGATTGGGCGGCGCCTTGGAAGAGGCCGCGGACGGCGTCCGCTGGCCCGTTCCAATTCGTGAAGAAAGAGGAATAAAGGACGATGACGGGCAGGAGGAAGGCGGCGACAGCGATGGAAAACACGGGGAGTTGTCGTTTCAAGTCATTGCGGGAAAGATGGATGCGTTTTCGATAAAGGATGGCGAGAGCGACGATTGCACAAGCCATGGCAAAAATGGTGATGAGCCATGTCTCCTTTGTGGCGGCGGTCAGTCCGATGAAAAACGCGGCGAGCGGCAACCATGGGGAGCGTCGTTGGTTTGGCCGCCAGCGGGCAATGCAGGCCATGGCCGCGGCGGCGAACAATACGAGCAGTGGTTCCTGTATATAATAGGTACTGTAGAAAACGAACGGAGCGGAAATGGCCGTCAGCGCGGCGGCGAGAATGGCGGTAATATGGCCGATAATGGCGCCTTGACAGCCGACGAGCAGAATCAGTAGGGCGGTGGCGGCCAGCGGGACGGAGCGGACGGTCGCCTCCGTGCAATGCGCGATGTCGCGCGCTCCAGAAAGGCGCGCGGCGGGAATCGTCGCGTAATAGAGCGTAGGGCCATGATGGCCCTGCGGATCGTATTGATAGCCACGCCCTTCCAGAAGATCCGCGAAGCGGATGGCCTGGTTGGCTTCGTCATGGTGCATGGGACGCACGGAAATGATGCGTGCGTTGACGATGATGAAGGCCAAGGCGATGGCCAGCGGGATGAGCTTCAGGGCGTGCTTCACGAAGAGGATTGCTTATGCCAATACTTTGATGACGACCTTGCGGCAGGTGCCTTCACCGACGCATGGGGCGTGGGCGTCCTGCGGATAGAAGAGGGCGAAGCAGCCCGGACGGACGGGGAACCACGCCATCGGCTTGTCCGAGAAGAAGCCGCAGTCTTTCTTCGTGTCGAATTCCGTGGCTTTTCCGCAACCTTCGACGGGCGACCAACCCATGGTCTCGTCGCCGGAAACGACATACTGGATGTCGATGTATTTACGGTGGGATTCGAGCTTCGCGGCCTCCTGCGGGCGGAGCGACGGCTCTTGGATCATGGCGTAGATTTCATCGCCGTCGATGTCGTAGCGTCCGCATGGGAGCGTGGCGAGCGGTTGTGAAATCAAAAAGGCGAAGGCCTTCTGGAAGCGAGGATGGGCGTTGGCGTAGGCGGAGCAGTTGGAGAGTGCGTCGATAATCATGGTGTTTTCGTATAAAATTTAGGAGTTCAATGGTTTATGATGGATGGACGGCGGACGGACAAGATAGAGCGAACCGTCGTCGTTGAATTTGATGCCGAGCATGTCGTTGACCTGTCGTGAACTGGCGAACAACATGTTTTGGATGAGATGGAACTGCATTTCGGGAGGGATTTCCTGCTGTTTCGGCGTGGAGACAAGTGTGGCGGTTTCCGTTTCAAGATTGACGGAAAAAAGGCCCCAATCTTCTACGAGCTCGTTAGGCGCGAGCGTGCCTTCAGGAACGGCAAGATAGCGGAGATTGGCGCATTGCGACGCGTCAATTCGCGCGAGACGCGTGCCTTTGAAAAGGGCGGTTTCCAGATTGGCGAGACGATGACGGTTTTGATGATAGGCTTTGTTTTTCGATTTCGAATAGTCCCATGAGGCGAATTCGTCAAACAGCATGTCGGTGGTGCGCAATTCCGGTTCGGCGGCACGGATTTCGGCCTCTTGTTTGGCGAGTTCGGCCTTCAAATCCGTGATTTCATGGATGATGGCTTCCGCGTCCGAACATTCCGGCCAGCAGTCCTCACGCGTTTGGCAGCAGAGAACGACGGCGGTCTGTGTCGGTTGGAAAATGCCTGAACGCGAAGAAGTTGCGCGATGCGGAGAAGACCACACAGCGGCGACATCGACTTTCAGCGAGAGAGGGCGTGTTGAAACGTCTATGCCGATACCGTTTGGCGGCATGTTTTCCCAGAACCATTTGGCGACGGCGCGTCGCATCGTCAGTTTCTGGCTGAGGGTTTTGCGCGTTTCTAAGACTGGAAGTGATAGGAGCATCTGCATGGCGGTCAGGCGGGCGGTCTTGAGTGTTGAAAAAACGTCATGTTATCAATATGGCAGTTTTTCCAAAGATTTCCAACGATTTCTTAAGATTTCTTGAGATTTTAGAACCACGAATGGACACTCTTTCAATGCATAATTCATAATGCATAATTCATAATTATTAGTTAAGAGATTATAACATAACGTTATAGGCCGTAAGTTGTGAGCCCTCTCCGCCGCTTTGCGGCACCTCCCCCAGAGGGGGAGGCGTAAGCCCTCTCCGCCGCTTTGCGGCACCTCCCCCAGAAGGGGAGGCAAGAACATCCGTCTTAATTAGCCTTAGACTTCTTGAAAAAAGTCTGCGCAGGGCTGGAGGGAAAGGCAATGATGGAGGATGTCGTCGTCTGGATTGAGATGCGGGCAGAAGACGACAAGGCCATCGAAGTTGTTGGCTTTCAGCAAGTCAGCCCATTCGGCGAGTTCATCTTCAAAGAGAGATTCGCCGAGATGCGGGGCGTAATGGAATTCGACGGCATGGAGATGTGGCAGGATGTCGGTTACGATTTCCTGCGGAGACGGCGGCGCGTCGTCAAAATCACCGGAATGAAGCTGTAAAGAGAGTCCTATCCGCTTGGAATCCGCCATGTTGCAAATATCGATGGCGCGCTCCCATTCTTTTGATTGTGGATATTGGAAGGGAAAACGGATTTGAAGATCCAGCTTGAAGGGCTTCTCCAACGGCGCAAGAATCAATTTGCGGAGGAAGGCGGCGGTTTTGCGGATGCGGTTCTCTTCGTCTGGAAATGGTTCATCCAGCCGCATTTGAAGGCTGAAATGCGAGACGCCTGCGTTTTCCGCTGACAGCATGGAATGGATGATGGATTTGCGCAAGTTATTATACGCCAAATCATTGGGTGATTCGTTCAGAAATTTTGCCGTCTCCGGCGGGAGGATGTCCCGCGCATGGGCACCGTATAGGGAATGCCTGTCCAGCGATTTCAGAAAATCCAAGCTGAAAGAGAACAGCGCGGCGTCGCATTCGATATGGCGGATTTTCGGAGTGGCAGCGACGGCGTCAAGCCACTCCGCCCAATGTTCATCGTCTATTTTGATAGCGGAGGTAATCATGTCAATGGAATTGTGTGAGCAGGGAACCGATGAGGGCCGTGACGGCGGTTTCAACACGCAGAATCCACGGCCCGATAGTGAGAGGCATAAGCCCTTTATCTCGAAGGGCTTGCTCTTCTTCTGGTGAAAAACCGCCTTCGGGGCCGACCCACAATGAAAGGCGGTCTGGAGTGTAGGGGAAATCGGACGCCTGAAGATCGCTCGGCCGTGGAACGGCGCCGAAGAAGCCATCTTCGTGGCTGTTGGCCAATGCTTCGCTAAATGCTTGCGGCGCATCAAGTTCCGGCAACCATGGGTTGCCGGATTGCTTCATGGCGGTGACAAGCGTTTGCGACCATGATTCGACGGCGGATGCGTCCGGCCGTGAGACGGCGTAACGGCAGATGACGGGAACGATTTGGGCGACGCCAAGCTCCGTCGCGGATTTCAGGACTGTGTCCATATTCTTGTTGCGCGGCGGCGCGACATAGAGGATGATCGCAAGATTCGGCTGCGGCACGATTTCCGCCGATTCAACGCGGCAAGCGGCTTCGCGGATCTTGCGCGTCGGTCCGTCATCCAACAGGATGGCGGCCGCGCGGCCGCCTTGTCCGTTGAGCAGCGTCAGCCGTTCGCCTGGTTCAAGGCGCATGACGCGCAAGGCGTGGGCGGTTTCCTCCGCCGAGAGACGGACGGTTTCACCGACGGTGAAAGTCTTTGGAACGTAATAGCTTGGCATGGGGTATTAATGGAATCAGAATGGCACGTCATCAACAACTTCTTCATCAGCCGCGGCCGACGGTGGCGTGGACTGAGATGGCTGTGGCGGAGGAGGTTGCGCAGGCGGTGGATCGGCTTGCGGCTGTGGCGCAGGCTGTTGCGGTTGTGGAGCAGCCTGCGGTGGTTGCACTGCGGCTTGCGGCGCAGGCTGTTGCGGCGCAGGCTGTTGCGGCGCAGGCTGTTGCGGCGCAGGCTGTTGCGGCGCAGGCTGTTGTGGTGCAGGCTGTTGCGGCGCAGACTGTGGTTGTATTGTTTTCTGTTGCACAGGCTGTTGTGCAACTTGTTGTTGCTGTTGCGGAGCAGATTGTGGTTGTTGTGGCGCAGGTTGTGGCATAGGCCGTTGCAACGGCTGATACGGCTGTTGCGGCATTGGCTGGTAAGGCTGTTGCATAGGGGGATAGGGCGACGGCTGTTGGTAGCCGTAGGCCGGCATGGGCTGCCCGTAGGGGGGAGCGGGATAGGGCGGCTGTCCATAACCCATGGGCGGATAGCCTTGTTGTTCAGGAACTAACGTGCTTTTCCTGTCCAAATGGATGATGTTATCCACGACGACGCGTAACTTCGAACGATTCTTTCCTGTTTCCTTATCTTGCCAGCTGTCGAGCCGCAGATGGCCTTCCACATAGACTGCGGAGCCTTTCGTCATGTTTTTGACGCAGAAATCCGCTTGGTATCCGTATGCGATCAGATCGACATAGATGACGTCTTCGCGCTCTTCGCCGGACTGCGTCTTATAGCGGCGGTTGACGGCCATCGCCATATCGCAGATAGGGGTTCCGTTCTGCTGGAGGGCTTTGCTTTGCGGTTCACGGGTCAAATTACCCATGAGAAGGACTTTGTTGAGGTTCACCATAATTGGTTTGCTCCTGTTTTAGATGTGTTCCATGTTTATACCATAATATAATAAACGAAAATTTCCTGTGATGGCGGCTGTTTTTGGCCGTTGTCGCTTTTTACAAGAAAAATACATTGAAAAATTCATTTTTCAAGAAAAATGCAAGAAAATAAATTTGCATTAATGAAAAACTGGTTTATCTTTATTGTGTCAATCGCTGGAGGCCATTTTATGCCTTTAATGAAATGCAAAAAATAATGCCGCTGGCCGAGCCTGATGGACTCCGACGAAAGACGGGTGTGAAATGGGCGGCACAGGTCCGGCTGGCGGCGCCAAAAGGAGAATGAGTTATGAGAAAGTTGTTGTGTCGGTGCATGTTGGCGATGTTGCTGTCATGCGGTGGTTGGCGCGTCATGGCGCAGGATGCCGAAAAGCCTGCGCCGCAGGAGGAAAAAGCAGTTGTAAAGGTCGATGAGGAGGTAAAGAAAGAGAAGGCGCCCGTGGCGAAACTGCGTGGCAAGCTTCTCTACAAGAAGAGTCAGATCAAGAAGTTGGAAAAGGCTGCCACGGCGACAGATGATGTCCTGGCAAGCAAGTTGCAGGAACTGGAGAATCAGCGCCGCGCATTGCTGTCGGCTGCGGAGCCGCGTCTTGCCGCGCTTTATGCGGAACATGACAGCATGGAGGATGAAATCCAGAAGATGACAGAGAAAAAGTAAAAGAAGGCATGAAAAGTCATAGAAAATCATAGAGAATCATAGAAAGTCATAGAAAATAACAGAAAGTCATAAAGAATCATAGAGAATCATAAAGAATAATATGGAATCATATGACTATGAATGATTTTATATGACTAAAAAAGCATTAATAAGAATAAGACTGTTCGGGAAAAGAAAAAGAAAAGCAATGGCCAAAACAGGCGCAGGACAGAATGGACATCGAAACGGAGAGCTTGAACGGGCGTCTAGTCCGATATACAGCTGAAATAGTGGCGTTGTCGGGCCGGATGCCATCTGGGCAGGCTGCACAAGAAGTAGCGACCGGGCTGTTGCAGGCGGTTATGGGATTGTTGCCGCGTTATCATGCGGCTTGTGAAATGGATTCTGACCGTGCATTCTCGCGGAAAATCCGTCAATGTCGACGGATGTTGCGGGATGCTCGGCTTTGGTTAAGCGTGATAGAGGAAAGTGGATTGTTGCCGCATGAAGGGATACAGGGAATACAGGGCGA
>JAEEGH010026573.1_pt1 | contig 11523 bp, 8 predicted proteins | sample 9134181 | NCBI WGS metagenome assembly JAEEGH01 (sample SAMN16246544, study PRJNA631951) | gut metagenome | biome: gut microbiome; feature: rumen; material: DP-attached | host: Bos | place: Iran: Karaj | collected 2018-10 | reverse complement strand
GCTACAGACGTCTTACCTGTTCCACGGGTTCCGCAGAACAGATATGCATGTCCCACACGGTCTGATATTATCTGATTTTTAAGTGTTGTTACTATATGATCCTGACCTTTGACATCTTCAAATGTTGGAGGACGGAACTTTCTATATAATGCTACGTATGGCATCTCTAATACTCTTTTCGCAATATCCTATTTTTATAAATAATAATGTCACACTGCCAAAACTATAAGCATAGGCTAATAAGATCTATGATGGGCGCTCTTAGCTATAAGCTTTGACACCTACAACATTATAACACAAGAAAGGAATCTCTCTTACCATTAATCTCCAAAGCAGATACCAAGCATCTTGGCTTCCTTGATAATACTTGCATCCTTGGGAAGGGACTTGAGCTTGCCGGCAACCTCTTTAAGAGGGACCTTGACCATCTCACGATTCTTGTATGCGATCATATATCCGTATTCTTTGTTAAGGATAAGCTGTCCTGCCTCTACTCCGACACGGCTTGCAAATACTCTGTCATAAGGATCAGGAACTCCGCCTCTTTGCATATGTCCGGGAACTGTAACTCTGACTTCGCGACCTGTCTTTTTCTGAATCTGATCTGCAATCTCGTATGAAACAGAAGGGAATGCATAACTTGAAAGTTTCTTCTTATACTCTTTCTTGGTAAGCTTGGCATCCTCTTTGGAGATAGCACCCTCTGCAACTGCAAGGATAGTAAATCTCGATCCGTTTGTAGCACGTCTTTCGATAGCTTCTATAACCTTGTCTATATCATAGGGGATCTCAGGGATCAGGATGATATCAGCTCCTCCTGCAATACCTGCATTAAGAGTAAGCCAGCCGACTTTATGCCCCATAACTTCTACTATAAATACGCGGCCATGAGAATCTGCTGTTGTATGGATGCAGTCAATTGCGTTAGTAGCAACATCAACAGCGCTCTGGAAACCAAATGTCATATCAGTCCCCCAGAGATCGTTATCTATTGTCTTAGGAAGAGATATGATATTAAGACCTTCTTCTCTAAGGAGGTTGGCTGTCTTCTGAGAACCATTGCCGCCAAGAACTACTAGGACGTCAAGCTGAAGCTTGTAATAGGTTTGCTTCATGCATGCAACCTTGTCTTTGCCCTCTTCATCTGGTTCGTGGATAGTCTTAAAAGGAACTCTGGATGAACCAAGAATCGTCCCACCTCTTGTAAGAAGTCCTGAGAAATCTCTAGGCGTAAGCATCTTAAAATCGCTGTTAATAAGGCCTTTATAACCATTAAGAAATCCATAGATCTCCATCTGTGTGCCGCTGGCATCAAGGCACTTAACCACGCCTCTCATAGCTGCATTTAAAGCCTGACAGTCACCGCCACTTGTAAGCATACCTATTCTAAGCATAAATCTCCTTCCCTAGCATAAATCCTAGTCCAACAACCTTTGCCAATGTGCTGACTCGTTCCAACTCTGAATAAGTCATTGCACAAGATCCAATAAAATCTATTATATCGATCAAACTTATGATCATGAACACTATCATAGCATTAATAATACAAACTTCCCACTTGTACGATGCAGTATCACCAAAGCCTTTGATGATACTGCATCGTACAAGTGAAAAGTTAATAATCATCATAAGCCAAATACTCTGCACCATTACACAGAAAGAAAATCAAAACTCTGTCCCTTTACTACCAGAAAGGCACCAAAGGGGCAGAGTTTGTGATCAATATAAAGATATAATGAGGCAGGTGTCAAAGATTCTTTTTGACTCTTACATCATATTTATAAAGGGCAGTCTATGCTTCAAATTCACCGCGGATGTCACTTACAGGCGGCTCTTCAGGGTATCTGCCTGTAAAGCAGCCTTCACAGATAGACATCTTGTTATCTACAAGGTCCCCAAGTCTATTAAGCTTAAGATAACCAAGGGAATCTGCCCCTATTATCTTTCGTATATCTTCTATACTTTTGTTATAGGCAATAAGCTGCTCTCTTGCAGGGATATCTGTGCCAAAATAGCATGGCCAGAGAAATGGAGGAGATGATATCCTCATATGTACCTCTTTGGCTCCGGCTTCTCGCAACATCCTGATGATCCTGTCTGAAGTCGTACCACGTACTATAGAGTCATCTATGATGACAACTCGCTTACCATTTACCGCATGGTTTAGAGCATTGAGTTTGACCTTGACGCTGCTCTCACGGTTCTTCTGTCCGGGCTTTATAAAGGTTCTTCCTATATAAGAGTTCTTGACAAAGACCTGACCGTAAGGGATACCTGACTCCATGGAATAACCAAGTGCTGCAACATTGCCGGATTCTGGTACACCTGCTACGATATCAGCATCTATCGGATCATCCTTGTATAAGAATCTTCCGGCTCTTATCCTTGCATCGTATACGCTCTGACCATCCAGAACAGAATCAGGTCTTGCAAAATAGATATATTCAAAGATGCAGTGTCCGTGCTCTTTTTCAGGAATGCATCTTGTTTTATTAGAAAGGATCTGTCCATCAGAAGTGATAGTTACTATCTCTCCGGGCTCAACATCTCTTATATATTCGGCATCTATAGTATCAAGAGCGCAGGTCTCTGATGCGAAGATATATGCGTTGTCTCTTTTGCCAAGGACAAGTGGTCTGAATCCGTGAGGGTCTCTTGCTCCTATAAGTTTACGGGGAGACATGATAACAAGACTGTAAGCTCCCTTGATCTGAGGCATAGCAAGAGCAACAGCATCCTCAACGCTGGCTGTACGAAGTCTCTGCCTTGCAATAAGATAAGCGATAAGCTCAGAGTCGATCGTAGTCTGGAAGATTGCTCCGGTATATGCAAGTTCATCTCTAAGTTCTGGAGCATTGGTCAGGTTGCCATTGTGTGCAAGGGCAAGGGTTCCCTTAACATAGTTAAGAACAAGGGGCTGGGCATTTTCTCTTACTGAGGATCCTGCAGTTGAGTATCTGACATGGCCAACGCCTATATTGCCCACAAGCTTGTCTATGTCTTCACCTGTAAATACTTCATTCACAAGTCCCATATCCTTGTGGGAAAGGACTTTTCCTTTGGGGCCGTTTGTATCGCTTACTGCAATACCGCAGCTCTCCTGACCTCTGTGCTGAAGTGACTCAAGTCCATAATATATGGATCTTGCAACATCACCTCCCGAAAGGTCATACATACCAAAAACACCACACTCTTCGCCAATTCGATCTTCCGACAACATACGCTTCTCCTATTTCTAAATGATGAGATCAAGCTTCCCACTTGGACGATGTGATATCCCCAAAACTTCAAAGGGGTACGCAGCCACCAACGGACGTAAATACAGATCATTGCCACGCTGTTAATTGTTTTAAAATTCATGGCATGATATCTGGAGTTCTTTATTCTGGGGTCCAAACTCGCTTCGCTCAAACATGTGGACCCCGGGCAGAATAAAAAACTCCATCTATCACGCTCATGAATTTGATAAAACAATTAAAAAGCGTGGCAATGATCTGTATTTACGTCCATCGGTGTCTACGTACCCCTTTAAAGTTTTGGGGATACCACATCGTCCAAGTGGTAATCTTAGGTAACCAAATTAAAAAGCTGACAAAAGGGTACAGGAACTAATGAAAATCCCTAACGCCTTCGTCAGCTTTTCTTTAAAAATCAACTTATTATAATTCGAAGTAATAGTAAAAGTGAATTTTTATTTAAATTCATAGATGCAAATTTCTTTATAAATATAACTTTATGTTTTCAAATAAAACTCGTATAACACCGAATTATTATTTCGCCATTCTTATCTTTTGTCAACAGTTAAGAAACTCTTTTTATACTTATCTGTTAACACCAAGAATTGTAAGGTCGTCTGCCAATTATGGAATCAGCCGTTTCTACGCTTTCTGAGTACTTCTATGTTGTCTTCAACCTTCTTCTTTGAAAGAGGATAGAAGAAAATAAGTGAAAGTGAAAGAAGAACCATGCCTATTGCAGGTATTAAAGTTGCAACGTTGTAGATGCCGTTGACTACGCCTGTATCAAATGCTGTCTCAGCTGTGTATCCTGTGATAGAAAGAAGGAGTCCTGTAAGACCTGATGCACCGGCCTGGCCGAGCTTTCTTGCAAATGAATATACAGCGTATACAGTACCATCTGAACGGTAGTTGTGGTGTACTTCGATATCATCAATAACATCGATGATCATAGCCCAGCATACAAGAGCGAAAATACCAAGTCCTACATATGCTATAGCACCAAGTACGAAGTATACAAGCGGATTGTGTGTGTGAATGAAGTACATGATAAAAAGTGTTACTGCGCCAATGATAGCACCTACTGAAGCAAGTTCTTTTTTACCAAATATCTTAACAAGCTTACCGATCAAAATTGCAAGTCCAAGTACTACAAGGCAGTTAACAAGGTTGCTTATAGACAGGAATGTAGAGTTGTTGAAGTAGTTAGGATATACGTAGTTGCCCATTCCTGAAAGTGTAAGCTGTACAAGGAGAAGGATAAGGGCTGATACGATGATTCCAAGGAATGCTCTGCTTGTGAAGATGATCTTGAAAAGCTCGGCTACGTTCTTCTTGTCTTCTTCCTTGTTCTCGATGATAACTCTCTCTGTAGAAAGAGCATAGCATACAAAGTAAACAAGTACTGCAAGTACAGAACATACTCCTGATGCGATCATGAGCTTGTTGCCATCAAGAACCTGGTGACCCTGCGCATCTGTAACATATACAACCATAGGAAGGATTGCTGCGATTATGATCTGCGCGATAGTAGCACCGATATTTCTCCAAGTAGAGAGCTGCTGTCTTTCATTTGGATCATCTGATACAGCAGAAGCCATAGATCCGTAAGGTATATTAGCACCTGTGTAGCATACGGAACCCCAGAGGATATATGTTACGAACATCCAGCCAATCTTGAATCCCATTGGCTTATCTGCAAAGTAAGGTGCGAAGATAAGGAAAGATGCAACTGCTACAGGACCTGCAAATCTCATGATCCAGGGAGCAAACTTACCCTTAGCTGTATATCTGCTTCTATCAACTATCTGTCCCATGGCTACATCTGTGAATGCATCCACAACCTTAGCAACCATCATCACAAGACCAACAAGTGCTCCTGATACTCCCATAACATCTGTATAGAATTTCATCATGAACATTGCTGCGATTACGAAAGTAAGATCGTTAGCGAAGTCACCTGCTGCATAGCCGATCTTGTCCCTAAGACCAAATGGTCTTTTGGCATTTTCTCTAAACTTTTCCATTACGTCTTTGTTGTTACTTGACCCCATTTTGTTATCCTCCTAGGTATTAGTTTGTAAGTAGCCAATCAAGAATGTCCTGAATATATCTATCCCAGAATTCCCAATCATGAGCGCCTTCTCCTTCAGCGTAGGTAAGGTCTGCCCCTTTATCTTCCATAACCTTCTTGACATGAAGGTTAGACTGATACAAAAAGTCATCTTTGCCGCATGCCATATAGAGCTTTGGCTTATATCCATCTGCAACTGCCTTGTCATAAAGTGCAAACGGATCATACTTACTTCCGGCAAGATTTAAGCTTCCGTCTTCTCCAAGCACATCATAGAAGCTGTTCTCCCAGCAGAATGGATCGTTCTCACCGCGGTTTGCGCCAAGTGCTGCGATATCGATAGCACCAGACATGGAAGCTGCCTTTGAGAACAGATCAGGACGGCGAAGTCCCAGATACCAGGCACCGTATCCACCCATTGAGAATCCCGCTACAAAAGTCTTATCCCTATCCTTGGATACAGGGAAAACATTCTGTATAAACGTAGGAAGCTCTTCAGTAAAAAATGTGTAGTATTTCCTTCCATACTTAAGATCCTGATAGAAAGAGTTCTCGGCACTTGCCATTACTACTACAATGCCTCTATCCTGCGCATATCTGTCGATATTGCTATATCTGATCCATGAAAAAGCATCTCCATATGCTCCGTGAAGCAGATACAGAACAGGAAGTCCGTGCTCATAATCATATTTTCTGCTTTGATTCATATCGGTTATCGCCTCTGAAGAACCCGGGGTTGGCACGAACACATTAAGTGTTATATTTGTCCCCATGGCAAAACTCGAATAGTGAACCTCCATAAGTGCCATAACAAACTCCTCCTTTTACATTCCTAACAGATCGTTGTTTTCAAAACTTACTACAACGCTGTAATCTTCCTTGGTCTTTGGATATTTGATCTGAACAGACTTAAGAGTCTGTTCATAATACCAGCCTTCACTGCACTCATCATACTTAGCCTTGTGAAGGAAATGAGGTATCAACTTGCCATCAACCTGTACCCAGAAAGGACTTGACTGCCTGTGTATCATATCGATGTGCATCTTCTTGACTGATGATTCAAAAGATCCCTCTGTCTTAAAGTCAAGAGTTACTCTTTCGCCGCTAGTCATTGTTATAGTTGTAAGTAGATACTTGCCATCCTTGTAGTCAAGGCTCTGACCGTCATCGTCATATAATTCAAAGCTTGTAACATCGCCAGCCTCAGAAGATGGAGCACATAAAAGTTTAAGCGTTGTAACCTTATCATTAGTCAGATTAGAAAGGGCGTTTTCAGCTATCGGAACGATTCCACCTTCTTTTACAAAAAGAGGTATAGAGCTAAGCTCTACAGGAACAGTAGCTTCGCTTCCGCCTTCGTACTCTTTCCTGTTATAAAAATCATAGAAAGTATATCCCTTAGGGAAGTAAATCTTCTTGTCTGCTGCGCCCTTATCTACAACATTTGCAACAAGAAGTGAGTCACCTTCCATGAAATTAATATCTTCTGAATATGTCTTCTCATCATCCTGGAAAGCAGAAAGGAGCGGCTCCATAATAGGAAGTCCCTTGACTGCTGCCCTTCTCATAAGTGAGTAAAGGTAAGGACTAAGAGCATATCTAAACTTGATAGCATCGCTTATAAGGTTCTTGGTGCCATAATACATCCACGGCTCTGTAACAGTGTTGTCTGTATTGGTAGAGTGAATTGAGAACCTAGGCTGGAATATACCGTTCTGAACCCAGCGAACAAAAAGTTCGTCTTCAGGAGCAGGACCATAGAATCCGCCTATATCGCAGCCCTGGTTGGCAACACCTGAAAGGCTCATACCAAGGAGAGTTGCTATGTTAGATTTAAGTGTGTCCCAGCTTGTGAAGTTATCTCCTGCCCAGACCTGTGCATATCTCTGAATACCTGAGTGACCGCTTCTGCATACTACGAAAGGTCTTGCACCGGGATGAGCTTCATCAACAGCTTCTCTTGCTATATGACACATAATATTGGCCATCTCAGACTTGGTCTGGCCTATAGTAGCGCCCTTACCTTCAAAAGATACTCTTGCATCCTTGTCTGTAAGACCGTCATACTCACAGTTGTCGTTCCAGACTGAAGTTGTACCATAATCTAAAAGATTCTTCTTAAGATACTCTTTCCAGGTAGTACGGTTCTTGTCACTTGTATAGTCAACGTAAGCGCCGTCGCCGCCCCACCAAAGGCCTATAGCAGTCTCATCTTCCTTAGAATCCTTGACAAAAAAGCCCTTGTCTTCCATCTCTTTAAACATAGGATGCTCTAAAAGCATGCCAGGCTTAACATTGGATGATACTGTGATGCCTTTACCAGTCATACGTTCAAAGAAATCTGCAGGATCCTTGAATCTGTCTTTGTTCCAAGTGAAGGTACATCTCTTAAGGCCGTGCGCTGTTTCAATATTGCAGTATCCGCTTGAAAGCTGGAATCCGTCTATCGGGATATCCTCGCTCTTGGCAGTATCTATAAACTCAAGGATTCCTTCATCAGCATCTACGGGAAGTTCCGGATAATACATGGAGCTTCCAAGATATCCAAGACCTGCCTTAGGAAGCATCACACTCTTACCTGTAAGATCTGTATATCTCTCGATGATGGTTCTAACCTTAGGTCCTGCAATAAGGAACAGGTCTATATCTCCGCCATCAGCCTTGTAGGAGCTGTGGTGCTTGACATAGTTGCTGTGACTTCTGCCCATGTTGAAATCACTTTCCCATGTGTTGTGATAGAAGTAACCAACAGCTCTTCTTGTTTTATCATTTAATTTGATATAAAAAGGGATATGCTTGTATAAAGGATCTGTCTCCTTTGGGTTATATCCCATGCAGTCTCCGGGAGCAAGGCGCATCAGCTTGTCTTTCTTGTCAAGTCTTCCTGTACGCTCTCCAAATCCGTAGAAATGATCTCCCTCTTCGATGACACTTGTATGGATCCTGCGGTTATTGGAATCGCACATCCAACCCATCTGAGGGATATCTTCGTGGATCACATAGCCGTCCTTGTCATATATAGTCATCATGAAGGGGCTATGCTGTATATCTAATTTAAAATTGCCGCCCTTAACGATGGTATGACCTTCACTTCCTTGATCACAGCTAATATCTTTAAGCTCTGTACGCTTTCTGTAATCTTTCATGTAATCATCCATGCGGTCTTCCCAGGCTGTCAAAGTAAGGTCATAGGACTCTTCTGCAAAGTCTCCATCAAAACCTGCTCTTATTCTGAGGATATCATCTGTAAGGAGCATGATACGGATCTCAACACTATCAGTCTTAACCCTTACCACCTTGTCCTGACATGTAATATTCTCTATCTTCCTAGCTATTCTCATCTATGCCTCCCTTAACTTGGCAATCAATAATCTTAAAAACTATAATTTTCTAGTTCTTTAACACTAACCATAATATGGTTAATCGCAATGCAAGACTTTACAAATTTTGCCAATTAGTATATAAACTTTTACATATCTTGCGCTAAGATGATTAAATCTATGGACAAGATAGTCGTATAAATTTATTTTTTATTGTGACAAAAAAGCTAACAGTTACCTAAAAATGGTTAAGCTTTTTGAGGTCAAAAAGAGGTCAATATGATCGATAGAGCCGGAATATTAATGGAGCAGGGTGCTGCGATCGCAGCTGAGAGGGTTGTTGATAGCAGCAATATGTCACGTTCTCACTATCATTCGCATTTTGAACTGTATTATCTTGAAGAGGGCGCTCGTCTTCATATGCTGGAGAATGACATATATGAGACGAAGCCGGGAGATATGATGCTCTTTGCTCCTTTTGTCATGCATCATTCCTACTCGGATGAGCCTAACAGTGATTTCAAAAGAATAGTCCTGTACTTCACTCCTGAATCAATAGAAGATGATGTAGTGCTGGAACTTCTCAAAAACAGTAGTGGCCTATATCACGTAGACAAGAAGATTGGTCACTACATCCACGGCATGCTGGGGATGCTCTTATTCCAGCAGGAAGACTACGACAAGTTACATGATGCTGCTCTTAAGGCTCTTCTTAACATGATCGTAGTAAAACTCCTAAAATCGGCAGTACCTGCTAACAAGCCTGAAGTTCAGACTCTTATAACCAGGATGATCGAATATATAGATACTCACTTCATGGATGATATAAATCTTGACAGTCTTGCAGAGCAGTTCTTTGTAAGTAAGTATTATCTGTGCAGGGAATTTAAAAAGTATACCAACAGAACCATCAATCAATATATAAACACGACAAGGATCCTAAATGCTCAAAGGCAGATCATGGAGACATCAAGGAGCTTTACTGTTATAGCTTCTGACTGCGGATTTGCTTCATGTACGCACTTTACAAGGACTTTTAAACAAGTAACAGGGATCACGCCCTCCGAATTCAAATCAACTTACAAAAAGAACCAAAAGGGCAGGCGGTAGAACTGCTTAATTAGAGGGTTGTGCCACCCATTGCAGCAGAGCGGACGCTGGGTAGTAAATGTGTTGTTAATAGTAAGTAAAACAAGAGAAGGAGCAGAAAAAAATGCAATACTCACAAATTGAAAAAGACATGACTATAGGAGATCTTGTTAATAACAAGGCATATGGGGTTTTTAAGGATTATATATTTACGTATATGACTCCTGATCACTATAACTGCAAGCTTTCAGAATATGGGTTTGAGAAAGTGGGGTTCGAAGAGGGACTTCACCGTATAGAAGAGCTGGCGGCATCTGATGGTATGGATGGTGGTAGCTATATTCATGATATATATTCTAAAGAAGACCAGATGATGCAGTGGGATAAGGCGTGTGCCAGATATATACATTTCCCTGCAAAGAAAGATGATGATAAGCCGGTTCCCTATGTATTTATAATACCAGGCGGTGCATTCAATCGTCAGTGGGGATTTATAGAAGGTATGGCTGTTGCTGCGCATCTTAGCAATATGGGTTATGCAGCATTCGTCCTATATTACAGGGTCAAGCAGGAACCTGTTGTATCTCTTGCTATTGAAGATATGATAAATGCGATCAGAGATATCGAATCAAAAGCTGATGAATACGACATTATAAAGGGCGAATATATGATAGGCGGATTCTCTGCAGGCGCAACTCTTGCAGGTGAGATTGGATCTGATAATTATGGATGGAAGGTAGCAGGTCTTCCAAAGCCTCAGGCGATATTCCTTGGATATACAGCTATATGCATGAACGAGTTCTATAAGGCATATACCTCTCTTCCTGCCGGCAATCCTATGAGAGAAGGCATCGCACCATTTCTAAGACGCCTTGCAGGTCCTGATGTTGATGGTAAGCTTGTGTCATCTTATGACCTTCCATCACATATAGACAGCTCCTATCCAAAGACATACATCGTTGCCAATGAAGATGACGGCACTGTTCCTGTAGCCAATAGTAAGGCAATGGACGCAGTTCTTACTAAGCTTGGCGTAGAGCATATCACCAAGATTGGTTCAAAAGGTGGTCACAGCTTCGGCCTTGGAAACGGGCTCGAAGTATCCGGATGGCTTGAAGAAGCTGTAGACTTTTGGAGAGGCACTACTAAAAACAGATAAATGACACGAAAGGCGCAGAACCAACATCTTGGTCTGCGCCATATATCACTCTATTCTTAGCAGCTATTCTTTTTCCATCTTTCTATTCCTGCTATTATTTATGTGCATTTGTGAGCCTGATTCAGGAAGTATATTTCCTATCTCCTTCATTCCATGGCCTTTGGCTGTAGTGTAGAGTATTATCTTATATTCAGAATCAACAATATTGTGCTGCTGAATATATACGTGCTGCTCAACATCGTCTACCAGCCTTTTGAAATCATATATTATCTTCTTTTCACAACGGATATATTCAAATCCCTTTTCTTTTAATATGGTACCTATTACTTGATAAATACGTTTTTTGTAATCCCTACTTCAACTTAGCAATCAGCCACAAGTGAATAACAACAGATGATAGGCACGGTGAGACGTCATGACGTATATTTTTAATATCAAAAACTATATCAATACAATATATGGGAGGCGTTATGAAGGTAAGAAAACTATTATCGGGGGCACTAATAATCGCTCTGCTATCAGGATGCAGCGCGGCAGCATCTAATGAGGGCGGAGCCAAAGATGGAACAGGCGCATCTTCCGGGCAAGCTGCATCTGTAGAAGGTTCTGTCGATGCAGCGGAGAGCGGTGCTTCAAATGGGGATA
>JAEEGH010026572.1_pt1 | contig 11523 bp, 10 predicted proteins | sample 9134181 | NCBI WGS metagenome assembly JAEEGH01 (sample SAMN16246544, study PRJNA631951) | gut metagenome | biome: gut microbiome; feature: rumen; material: DP-attached | host: Bos | place: Iran: Karaj | collected 2018-10 | reverse complement strand
AACGTGCTCTCAATGATCCAGCAATTCTACACCAACAGGAAGATGAAGAAGAATCCCAACGCTCTTGTAAAGGCAGATACAACTGCAAAGAAGGAGCCGGAGGCGGTTCGCAGGTATCAGGAGAAGCTCAAGAAGCTTGAGGAAGAGAGAGCCAGACAGGCCAAGAACAAGAACAAGAAGAAATAAGGATACAGAGGCAATATATGACTAGAGAATTCGAAGGAAAAACAGAGCAGGACGCCATCAATCAGGCTATTGAGGCACTTCATATTGAGAGAGAGGATTTCGATGTAGAGATCTTGGACAACGGACGCAGGGGACTTTTCAAGAAGGCCAACGTGAAGATTCGTGTCCACATTGACTCCGCACCGGAGGAGGATCAGGAGACCTTCATTCCTGAGGAAGAGGATTTTGATCAGGAGGAAGAGGAGGACCTTGAGCCGAACCAGGAGCTTGAGACAAGAGTGTGTGAGTTCATAGACGGAATGATCTCCCGCATGGGATATGAGTCAAAGACCACTGTCTCCTCCCGCAAGGGCAAGAAGGTCAACCTTGAGATCTCAAGTGAGTCATCGAACATCATCATAGGACGCAAGGGAAAGAACCTCGATGCCATCCAGGTCCTGGCCAATGTCTATGCCGGCAACATCGACTCCGAGAGAAAGATCATTGTTGACTCCGAGGGCTATAGGATCAGACATGAGGAGCAGATCATCAAGAATGCATACCGCACTGCAATGCAGGTCCGCAAGACCGGCCGCTCACGCCTTCTTGAGCCGATGAATCCGTACGAGAGACGCCTTGTCCATACCGCACTGAACGATGTCACAGGCATTGAGACAAAGAGCGAGGGAGAGGGACTCTACAAACAGGTCAGAGTTATCTGTAAGAGAAAAAGATACTAATCAGAATACTGATATCATCTTGATGAGGTCGGGGATCTGCTGTTCTGTGAACTGCGCCCCGACTTTTTTTATTATCTGGCCTGCAAGACAGGATGCTATGGCGCCGCTTCTCTCAATGTCCAGGCCTTTGCAGAGCCCGTACAGGAATCCTGATGCATAGGTGTCTCCGGCTCCTGTGGTATCTACAGGAGTGGCGGGACCCTGGACAGGAATCTCATAAACTTTCCTGCGGTAGCTGATGAATGAGCCTTTCTTGCCGTTCTTGACAATTGCAGTCTCGCAGAGCTTTCCCATTGTCTTGCAGCATTCATACGGGTCGTAGTTGTCAAAGAGCATCCTTGCCTCTTCCTTGTTGGCGAACACTATGTCACAGCTGTCCTTTATAATCTCAAGAAAGGCATCGTGATAACGGCCTACGGCAAACGGGTCGGCGATATCAAATGACACCCTCACGTTGTTGCGCTTTGCTATGGCAAGGGTCTTGCGGATGGCCTCCATCTGGTTCTGTGTGTCCCACATGTAGCCTGTGAAGTGGAAGAAATCAGCGCCGCTGACCTCGCTCTCTATGACATCGTCCGGGCAGAAGTCCCTGTTTGCGCCCAGGTATGTGTTCATTGTGCGCTCTGAATCCGGTGTGATCAGGATGATTGAGGATCCGGTGACGTTCTTGTCCGATACGGCAAGGTTGTCATGAACGTAGAGGGATGTGAGCCTCTCGCGGTAGATGGTTCCGTACTCGTCGTTTCCGATCTTTCCTGCAAGAGTGGACCTTATCCCAAGTGCAGACAATGTTATGATCGTGTTGGGGCAGGAGCCTCCGCATGAGAATGTGGGCTCCTTCTTTGACTTGATGAAATCTGAAAGCTCAAGACGCTTCTCGAGGTTGATCAGATTCATTGTCCCCTTGTAAAGGCCAAGTGTCTTGAGGTCATTGTCAGAGACATTGACTATTACATCTATCAAGGGGTTTCCGATCCCATATACGGTTCTGGCTTTCTCTTCCATCGTGGTCTCCCATCAAAGAGGTTCGGTTGCTGAGATAAGATAATCCTTTGAGCTCTCATCAACCATGTCTATCAGCATCTCCCTTACCCAGCTGTGGTAATCGTCGATCATTGCAATCTCATCCGGGGTGAGCATTTCCTTGACTATCAGGTCCCTCTCATAGGGGCAGCAGGTCAGGACCTCGAATGTGTAGAACTGGCCGAACTCAGTCTTCATTGCCTCTGTGACAGCCACAAGGTTCTCTATCCTTATTCCGTGCTTGCCTTCCTTGTAGAGACCGGGCTCATCGCTTATGACCATGCCAACCTCAAGCGGGACAGGTTCTCCGGTTCCCTGTTTTGAGGATATTCGCTGCGGCCCCTCGTGGACAGACAGCCTGTATCCTACGCCATGTCCTGTCCCATGAAAATAATCCATGCCTTTCTGCCAGAGGAACTGGTGAGCAAGGGCATCGAGCTGGTGTCCTGTGGTTCCCTTTGGGAATACCTGGGCAGCAAGTGCGAGATGCCCCTTAAGGACAAGTGTGTAGTCCTCTTTCTGTTCCTGTGTGGCCTCTCCGAACAGGAGGGTCCTTGTTATGTCGGTTGTACCGCAGGTGTACTGTCCGCCTGAATCAAGGACCAGAAGGCCGTTGCCTGTAATGGGTATGTCTGTCTCCTCCGTGGCACTGTAATGAACCACCGCACCGTGCTCGGCAAAGCCTGCAATTGTGGAGAATGACGGACCAAGGTAGTCCTCCTCAAGCTCCCTCTCGTCTGAGAGCGCCTTAGCAATAGAGAGCTCCGTGAAATCAAACTCATTGCGCTTGACCATTGCAAGGAAGTTCACCAGGGCAACTCCGTCCAGGATATGAGCTGTCCTCATTCCCTCAAGCTCGGTCGGATTCTTGGCTGCCTTCAGGTCTGTTGAGTACTCGCGACCACGGGAGATGAGGACATTGTGTGCCTTGTCCAGGGCATTTTGCATCTTCATGTTGATCCTGTCAGGGTTGAGCCTGATAACAGTATCTGATAGTCCTGAGAGGACTGTGGCTATGCTGTCATAGGGAAGAACCTCATAGCACTCGGGCTTCACATTGCAGAAGCGTGCCTGCGGAGTGAAAAGCCTGACCGTGTCAGGTCCGATCAGAAGATGAGCCAGGAAAACCGGTGTGTCATCTATGTCGCTTCCCCTGAGATTCAGGATCCAGGCAATGTCATCCAGACTTGAGATAAGATGGTAGGACTCGCTCTTCTGATGTCCCATTTCCCTTATCTTATTTATTTTCTCAAGCGCACTCTGACCGCACAGACTATCATCCATCTTCTCAACAGGATTCTCAGGCATTGCTGGCCTGTCTTTCCAGATTGCATCCAGAAGATCATCTGTTGCCTGGATGTTTATCCCGTTCTCCTGATAGCGCTCCTTTGCTGTGACCATCAGTGTCTCAGCTGAGATTCCCACCTTCTCGTTATTGCGGAAAGTCTCCTTCAGGAACGCAAGCGGAGAGCTTGCTTCAGGACCGTCTATCTTTTTCATCTCAAAGACAGTGCCTTTAATCTGTGCCGCGCACTGTACGAAGTAGCGCGAATCAACCCAGATCAGGGCCTTGTCCTCTGTTACAACTACAGTACCTGCGCTGCCTGTGAAGCCGCTTATCCAACGTCTTGAATGCCATCTGTCACACACATACTCGCTCTGATGCGGGTCGGTTCCGTTTATGATCCAGGCAGAGAGGCCTGCTTCTCTCATCTGTGCCCTGAGGGCATCAACCTTTTCGTTTACGTGCATTGCTGTTTCCCTTTGACTTTGAGGTTTTAGGATATGTCACCGGTTTTGTCTTAAGCGCATAGATTATCATCGCTATTCCCGCAAGGATCATCAGGAGGCAGAAGATCTGCCCCATGGATATGTTCAGGACTGACTTGAACAGGGCGGTGGGCTCTGTCTCCTTGCCCAGGGCGATGATGAATCCGAGCTGGCTGTCCGGCTCACGGAAATACTCTATAACAAAGCGTGCAAGACCGTAGCCTATGAAGTAAGCACCGCTTACTATTCCCGGACCGTTCTTTGAGCTGCGCCTCACGGCAATAGGCCTGATGACGAACCAGAGCACCAGCCAGAGCAGAACACCCTCGAAAAGGGCCTCGTAAAGCTGGGACGGGTGGCGCGGAAGATTGATAAATGAGCCTGAGGTATAGCTCATACCCACCTTGTCGGCGACCTGACGGACCCACTCTATGTCTGTGGAGAAGGCCGGAGCATCAGGGAACACCATTCCTATTCCCTGTGTGGTGACACGGCCCCAGAGCTCGCCGTTGATGAAGTTTCCTAGTCTTCCGAATGTGTATCCCAGGGGAATTGCCGCTATAACATGGTCTGCGACATCCATGAGCCTGTACTTGTATTTTCTTGCGAACAGCCAGCCTCCGAAGATGCATCCCACAACACCGCCATGATAGCTCATGCCGGGAAGTCCTATGAACCTGCCGTTCCTGAACGGCCAGAATATCATCCACGGATGTGTCCAGTAATACCAGGAGCCGTCATAGAAAAGGGTGGAGAATACCCTTGCCCCTATGATCAGGAATCCTATTCCGTAGCAGAACAATGTCAGGGAGTCATCCGCGGACATCCTGTTCAGCTCACCGTGGTTGCACTGGTATCTGAAAAGAATGTATGTGATGGTGAATGCCACGATGTACATGAGCGCATACCATCTGACAGGCAGGAAGGGAACCACATAGGGTGAGATCCAGCTGGGAAAATCAACATACATCTGCATAAAAAGAATAATAGCATATTATGTTTTTTTTGTGTGGTTCATTCATATGAAAGACGCACGTGGCAAAAAGTAGTATATTTCAGGTATGAAGAAAATAGTTTTGACATTGATCGTCCTGACTCTGTTTGCAGGACTGCTATTTGCAAACGGCACTCCGGAGGAGCAGAAGTTCTTTGAGAACCTGATGCGCAATTCCCAACCGGTTTATCCGAGCAGCACCTCCACAAGGGGCTCTTCATCAACCGGATCTGAGATAATCTCAAGGGACATGGCCACTTTGGAGAGGCTGTATCAGTACGTTGACCAGAACTTCCTTTACGATATCGACTATGAGGCTGTCTACGAGGCAATGGCCACGGCCCTCTTTGATGCGCTTGGAGACAAATACACCTACTATGTGAAGGCGGAGGAGTCCGATGACTATCAGGAGGAGGTCTCCGGTGTCTACGGAGGACTTGGCATTTATTTCTCAAAGACCTATGTGGATTACCAGGATCCTGATGACGAGGCCACAATCTATGCCCTGATCACACAGGTTTTCCCGAACACACCAAGCTCGAAGGCCGGATTGAGGGCCGGAGATTACATCATTGCCATAGATGATGAGCCGGTTAATGAAAAAGAGGCCACCGAATGTGCAAAGATGATGAAAGGAACACCTGGCACCTCAGTAAATCTTACAATCAAGAGAGGGGACTCGACCTTCACACTGTCACTGACAAGGGAGATCATCACCGTCCCGACAGTCGAGTACGACATGATAGAGGGTTCAACAACGGCTTACCTGAGGATCCTTGAGTTCTCCAACAGCACATACAAGGCAATCGGCGATGCCCTGAAGGATCTTGCCTCTCAAGGCATGCAGAAGCTGATAATCGATCTCAGAGACAATCCCGGAGGAGATGTTGATGTCACATTGAGCATTGCGGACATGTTCATAAGCAACTCAAACCTTCTCTCAATATCTTATAAGGACACGTCAAAGAACGTCACATATGTCGCCAATAACGGAGTCACCGTTTCTCCTGATGTTGAGGTCGCTATCCTTGTGAACGGCGGAACTGCAAGCTCTGCGGAGATATTCTCATCTGCGATGAAGGACAACGGACGCGCGGTCCTGTTCGGAACACAGACCTATGGAAAGGGTGTCATGCAGGTGATTTCCTCATTCGGAACAGGTTACACCTCAATCACAACCGCAAGCTTTGTGGGGCCTGCAGGAAAGACAATCCACGGAGAGGGTGTTGAGCCTGACTTCGTCATTGAGGACCTTACAGTCACCGACGATGAGCTTGAGGCATACACCGAGCTGATCAACAGCAAGGCAGTGGAGCAGTTCGTTGACCAGAATCCCGAGTATTCCACCGCGAACATCTCAAAGTTCGCTGAAGAGCACGCAGACAGCGGAATCAGGGAGGAGGTTCTTCTCCTGGTTGCAAGGAACGAATACCTCTTGAGGATGACATATGATGAGAGACCTCTTGTGGACATTGTCTATGATGATGTCTGCAAGGCGGCTTACGAGTATCTTCAGGACTACGAGATAAACTATGACGCCAACTATTTGCCTGCTTCCGGCAGCAGCAACAGAGTAGTGAATTTCTAGTTTCAAATGGTGTCTTTAACATGGGGAACCTGCCTTCGGGCAGGTTCTTCCGTTATAAGAAGATAAAACACCTAAACATGGTTAGTGGGTATTTTTTACACACACTATTGCACAAGTTATGCACAGGATTGAACAAGGTGTCGTCAAAGGACGGACAGGGTGGTCAAGTTATAACCTTCCCAACTTGGCACTAATCATGTGAGTAGTAGATTTTATTTCTTTTATACATAAAGAATTATTTTAACAATATGGCGTTTGTATCTGTTAAAAAGTTATATAGGTTTTATGGGTGTTTTGTAGTGTCGGTTTTTTCCGGATCTACTAAAATTTAATAAAGTTATGCACAGTTTATTAACAGGATGATTCAAGTATTGTCTGGACTGCTCCGATTGCATAAATCGAGGCTGTCTCACATCTTAGGATGTTGGTTTTGAGCAGTACCGCCTTGAAGCCCGCATCAAGCAGCATCATGCACTCTTCTTCCTCCAGTCCACCCTCCGGACCTACTACCAGGGCAGTGCAACCGTTAAAGCCCCTGACACATGAAAAGAGGTCTGACTGACTCTCTGAAAGGCGTGTCTGATGAAGGACAAGTCCCAGGCTCTCCATGCCGCAGCTTCTGGATCTGAAGTCTTCCGCAACGGCACTGATGTCAATCACACCATGGACCTTTGTCGGGACCATTGAGCCGCTCTGCTGGATTGCCTCCGCAACCAGGGCATCATATCTGCTTAGCCTGGTCTCCTCTTTGCCCTCAAGGCTGGCCACGCAGTTTCTGCTTCTGACAAGGACTATGTCCCTCACTCCGGCCTCTGTTGCCTTCTTGATTATGTCATCTGCCTTTCTTCCCTTGGGAAGGCACTGATAGAGGATTATAGGCTTCAGTGGCCTTTCCTCGGGAAGCGCATCTGTCTTGCTCTGTGCGCTTTGTGCCTCACTTGCACTCAGAGTGCAGCTGTTTTTCCTTATTGCGGTGATCCTGAGGTCCCACAGTTTTCCGTCACGGTCCCTTCCCATGATCTCCTGACCCTCCTTGAGCCTGAGGGCATGGATGAGGTAATTGAAGTCCTTTCCGGACAGCTCCAATGCGGGTTCGCCCTTGAATGTCGGCGGTAACAGAAACAGACGCATACAAAGATTATGAAAGATATTGTAAAATAAAACAATCAGAATGCATTGCTTGCCAGGAGGCCTTCATGAGAATCCCGTTGCCAGAGTATCCGCGTCCTCAGCTTAGAAGAGACAGTTACCTTTGCCTGAACGGGGAGTGGAATCTGCGTTTCCTCTCTGACGGAGACAAGGCGGAGGACTACAGGATTCTGGTCCCGTATTCTCCTGAGTCGGAGTTCAGCGGGGTGAACAGGACGCTCCAGCATTATGAGACAATGCTGTACAGCACCCATGTGGATTTCCCTGATGTTGATCTGGAGAAAAGCAGGCTTCTTCTTCATTTCGGTGCAGTTGATTACAGGGCTGTGGTTTTCATTGACAAGAAACAGGTACTTGAGCACGTCGGGGGATATCTTCCTTTTACCGTGGAGGTGGATAAGAGCTCGTTTGACCTTGATGTCAGCGTGCAGGATCCTGGAGATTCAGAGGAGATCTCAAGAGGAAAGCAGAGCTCAGAGCCAGGCGGGATATGGTACCCCAAGACAAGCGGAATCTGGCAGACGGTGTGGATGGAGAAGGTCCCCAGAACATATATAGAGAAAATAGAGATCACTCCGGATCTCGGAGGCTTTCATATAACCGTAATCCTGAATGACAGAAGCCGTGGCAGTGCTGTCCTGACTCTGGAAGGAAAGGATCATGAGATTTTCACAGGGGAACAGTCTTATATAAGGATAGAGGACCCCAGGCTCTGGTCTCCGGAGGATCCTTTCCTTTATCAATTTGACATACGATTCAATGAGGATACGGTTCATTCCTACGTTGGGCTCAGAACATTCGGTGTTGGCCCGGATGAGAAAGGAAACAATGTCCTTTTGTTAAATGGTAAGCCTTATTTCCACCACGGACTTCTTGATCAGGGCTATTTCAAGGGCGGATACTATACTCCTGCATCCGACAACGACTTCATAAATGACATCACCAGGATGAAGAGCATGGGTTTCAATACCCTGAGAAAGCACATCAAGGTAGAGCCTCTGAGGTGGTATTATCACTGTGACAGGCTCGGGATGCTTGTCTGGCAGGACATGGTCTCCGGTGGCGGCAGATACAAGCTGTCCGTCATAAGCGCTCCTCTTGTAATAGGTTCTTTCCTCAAGGATGACAGGTATGACAAGTTTGCCAGGGAGGATGAGAATGCACGCAAGGTCTGGGAGGATGAGGCATACGGTACTGTGCGCACCCTGTATAACTGCACCAGCATCTGCATGTGGGTCCCGTTCAATGAGGGCTGGGGCCAGTTCGACTCAAAGCGCATTGTAGCCAATATACTGAAGATGGATCAAAGCAGGACAATAGACCATGCCTCAGGCTGGCACGACCAGGGGTTCGGAGATTTCAGGAGCCTTCATGTCTATTTCCATCCATACAGGTTCAAGGCAGATAAGAAAGGCAGGGCTGTGATACTGTCTGAGTTCGGCGGATATGGAATGGACACCAACACCACTGCAAAGAAGGCATTCACCTATAAGAGGTTCAGGACAAGAGCAGAGCTCACAAAGGCCATTGTAAGGCTGTATGAGAGACAGATAATTCCTGCGAAGAAAAAAGGTCTTGCCGCATCAATCTACACTCAGGTTTCAGACGTGGAGCAGGAGGTCAATGGACTTCTCTCCTATGACAGAAGCCTTATCAAGGTTGATGTGGATGAGATTGCCGGTATGTCAAGGAAACTGATGGAAGGCTGATCAGAGTATAACTGAGTTCCTGAGAGTCACCACCATGACCATGAAGCCTCCGATGAAGAAGACCACAGAGCCTGCGGCGTAGTAGATAAATGACGATAAGACCACAGCCGCGAAATTGCCCAGCATCATAAGCACAAGTCCTATGAGCCGCACGATGGCTGCCTTTGACTGCTCATTGATCAGGATGATCATGAAGGTGATCAGGGCGATTGAGGCAATCACGACAAGTATTGAGAGAGGAGCCTTCTTTCCCCATACTCCGACAATATCCTGTGTCGAAGGGATTGTGAGGGCCAGAAACAGCATCGCCACTGTACCCAGGGCATTGAATCTTGTTGTGGAGCTGTGCTCGTTGTTCTGATAGAAGAGGGCATAGCCTGCAAGCGAGAAGTACAGCATGAACTGAGAGAACAGCTGAAGCCATACTCCCACTCGTGGGGGCAGAAAGCTCCAACCTGTCAGTCCTGTGAAATAAGAGAGAATCCTTAGCTCCGTGATGGACATATAAAGCATTGCCATCATCATGAACAGGTTTCCGGGGTTGAATGCAGACACGCTTGTCTTGTAATAGGAGATAGTTATAAGCAGAAGGATTGATACCCTGACTGTGGCAGCGATGTAAGGATAGCTGTCCTGTATGTCCTCAGTGACAACAATTCCGTAGACACATATTGTGAGACAGATTGTTATGACCAGGATCTGCAGAAGCAGGGTAAGCACTCGCAGCAGTTTGCTGTTCATCAGACAATATCCTCAGCTGTGATGTAGCAGTCAGCGTTCAGATTTGAGGCGGTGAAGCTTGTTCCCAGTCCTGCCAGCATCACGTCAAGCAGAAGAGCCATTCCGTTGAGCATCGGAAGCAATGCGATTATGGCGAACTGCGCTCCGCCGGCATTTATGTTGAGAAGTCCAAGCGCGTAGGTTGTTATGAAGAGAACCTCATAACCTGCATGTATGGAACAGATGAAGCTTGCAAGGGTACATGCCAGGGCGATTGTCACTGTCTGAAGGGCAGTGGGGGCAATTCCGGTTGCCGCGAATACGATCGAGCATGTGCACATTGATGAGACAAGCGCGCTTCCTCCCTTTGTCAGTATGCTGTGGAGGGGAAGTGCTGAGGAGACAACACTCTTCTGTATTCCCAGGTTGATCCTGCAGTCCGTGTAAAGGGTGTTCATGCTGAACAGGTAGTTCACCGAGAAGAATGCGGCGACTCCCGATGAGAGGAGTCTCACAATCTGCCTGTACGGGTTTCTCCTGAAGCCTGTCATTATTCCGTAAACGAGCGGAATTATCACAAACAGCATTCCGAATCCGATGATGCAGCAGAGGACCACGAATCTCCATGAGTAGAAGACCGTTGCATCGGTCCAGAGATTATGGAACCAGACTCCGGAGATGAAGAATATTCCGATCCACAGGAATCTTGCGATTATCTTTGCCAGGCGGAACATCACCTCACTAATGGAGTTCAGTGTGATGTATGCCGGTCTGATGACCTCTGAAGTCGGGCGGATGGCATATCCGAAGATGAGTGCGATCAGGATGATCGGAAGCAGACAGTCACTTGACTTGATGAAGTTTAAGAACGAGTTGACGGAAAGGGGATTTGCTGCAGCGAGCCTAGTCACTGTTGAGCCGATGATGGCTGATGAGAGCTCTGATGCCTGCTGTGCGTTGGCAGTTGATGTGGATGTCGTGGGTAAGACTGCAGGGAATACCCTGAAAAGGAGACCGGCGGCAATTGAGAGGACAGCAGTTGTGAATGTGGCCCACAGGATTGTGGAGAGCCACACATAGCTGTTGTTTCCACGCTTGCGGGTCAGGGAGGCTGTTCCTGATGTCATGGTGAAGAATGCAAGCGGGAAAACCATGAAGATTCCGAGCTTGAGCATGACATCGGCCATGAAGGTGATAAATGACAGATAGAACCCGCTTCCATGCAAAGTGAGTTCAAATGCCAGTCCCATGGCAGCTGCTGCAAGATAAGTCAACCACGTCTTCATAGTTGTAAATTATATTTGCATTAAAGGTCTAATGCAAGAAGTTCTATTTCAACAGGTTATCCAATTTGTACTGGGCATCCCCGCATTTTCTGAGCCAGAGGTCAATCTCCTTCCTGTAGTCCTCCACCGTCTCAGGGTCAAGATTTATGCCTGCTGTCATTGCATCTGCAAGATATGTCAGGTACATGCACTCCTGGAAGGACTCTCCCCTGAACCATCTCACGCCCTGATATTCGTTACGTCCGATCAGGTCCAGGAAGGTCTTCTCATGCAGAAGCTCCTCCACTGTGCTAGTGCCCCTTGCGATGATTATCGCACAGCGCGAGATAATTGATTACGGGCAGTCGAAGAAGCGCGAGAGCGGCAGATACTGCACAAC
>JAEEGH010026571.1_pt1 | contig 11523 bp, 17 predicted proteins | sample 9134181 | NCBI WGS metagenome assembly JAEEGH01 (sample SAMN16246544, study PRJNA631951) | gut metagenome | biome: gut microbiome; feature: rumen; material: DP-attached | host: Bos | place: Iran: Karaj | collected 2018-10 | reverse complement strand
AGCACGGCGGCAAAGAGCGTGATAAGCAGCGTCACCTGCAGACCGTCGAGAATCATGCGGTAGCGATCCTCCACTATCAGGTTGTTGCTGAAGCTCTCAGTCACATTGCTAAACATATCCATAACGCGTTAGATGATAATTATAGAAGATACAATCATTACCTGTCGTTTGAGGAAGTTTCCAAGTCTTTAGTATCCTAGGTTTTCACCCACCAACACCACTACATGCCGTCCTTGTGGGGAGTTTCTGAGGAAGTGAACGTAGTTGCAGATACACTGGGGCGAATTGCAGTTATGGCACACACCATCAGTCTTGCAGGGAGTCTTAATGTCGAAGCGCGCTGCGTTGATGGGCGCTGCCGTGCTGCGTGCCCTGGCAAGTGCTGCCTCTACATTCTGAGCCACCTTATTCATGCCAACGATGAAGATGACCTTCTTAGGTCCCCAGGTGATGGCTGCAACACGGTTTCCATTGCCATCGATGTTCACGATGACACCGTCCTCAGAAATGGCATTGGCACTGGAAAGATAAACGTCGGAAGAGAACGCCTTGAGATATATCGCTTGCGTTTCCTCAGGTGTTGCTGCGAGGTCACGATCAAGCAACTGGAGTGTGCCACGGTCTTTAAGGAATTGGGGGATACCCATATCGCGGACTGTCATCGTACCGCCCCATGTCACACTGCTTCCGTCTGCAATGAGTTCCGACACTTTCTTCACGGCCTCTTCTGCCGTGGCGCAATAGAAGCCATCCATATGTCGGCGCTTCAAGTTCTTGATAATGGTCTGAGCCAACTGCTCATTTCTTTCTTTCTGTGGTGTCATATTAATTGAATCTCCATAGTTGTTTTCTGTACTTGCATTCCCATGCTGCGATACGCCAAGTACTCATTTCTTGTTAAATCTCCTGCAAAGGTACGAAAAATAGAATTATTATTGTTACCTTTGTGCCAAGTTTTAACGAAATATTAGGAATGATAGAGTATCACGGGGTCTGTCCCCACGATACACTGGACGAGACCACGGAAGAGTGCGCCATCCGTGAGTTGGAGGAGAAGCGGCCACCTATAATAGGTAGCCGCTACTTTTTTTAGTCTTCTTTGAAGAATGATCCTTTATCCATCGGTGCTCCCTCAGCCAGACAGCAGTTGTAGCGTTCGCGACTGCGGCGCTCGCGGGCAAACATGGCCTTGGTGCCTTCCTCGTCCTGCTGGAACTCAAGATGTTCATCGATGGCAAAGGATTGGGCCATAGATTCAACATCAAGGTTGTCGGTACCGATGAGGGTAAAGGTCCAGCCTTGTTTCTTCAGCTTCTCAATGAGGGTTCGGACCATCTTCAGCGTCCATTCCTCTGAGCAGTTCTCATAGCCATCAGTGATGATGGTGACAAGAACGTGGTCGCCTTCTTCTACCTGGGCATTGACCTTAGAGACTCCTTTGCCTATCGCATCATATAGAGGTGTGGCAGCACAGGGATTGTAAGCTTTCCATTTCAAATCCGTTGTCTTGTCGGCAAGTGTGTTGTCATAGTGCAGCTTGGTATGGTCGCTGTCAAAGGTAATCAGTGTGACGTACTGCAGCTGATGGGGATACTTCTTCTGCATCATGCGTACCGTCTGCAGGGTTTCGTTCATGCCGGTGAAGGCTTGCTTGCGGATGCACTCCATGGAACCGCTTTCATCGACGATAATCAGGTTGTGAACTCTTGTTGGAATTAAATCTGTCATAGTTGTAAAAGTTTAAAGGTGAATACTACGTTTTGACATGTCTTTATCTCTTTAAAGAAGTTTTTCAAGAAAAATTAAGCAAGTAAAAGAAATATTTTGTATTTTTGCAGAAAATAATCGTATATGTACTATCAGCAACTGTCAGATAAGGAGATTTTAGAAGGGTTCCGTGAAGGCGACGCAGACATTATCCGTGAGTATTTCTACGGATATTGTAAGGTGGGCTATAACCTCTTTGCCCAGCGGTACCAACTACGCGAGAAGGAGAACCTGGATTTTATGTCACTGGCTCACCAATATGCGTTGTATCTGATGGAACACGACTGGAAACCGTTGGAGGACCACTCGCCAAACGTGAGTCTGCGCACGTGGCTTATCAACGGATTCAGATATGTGGTACTCGACGCGCTGAAATGGTATAAGAAGGAGTATGGCAGCATTCCCTTTGAAGACTATCTGCGCTCATTCGACGTGACGAGTGACCTGCGACTGCAGTTCAACCGCATGGTGGAGGACGTCTGCGACCATGCATCCTTGGACAGACAGGAGAGATGGCTCATCACCATGATGCTGCTGAAGGGATTCAAAGGCAAGGAGATTGCTGCAGAACTGGGAATGACGCCATCGGCAGTATCGCAAAAATACAATAAGCTGAAGGAAAGAGTCATCATTCCGTACTTCAAGAAAAACTTCGACATGGATTTGGATATGCCGGAGGTGATGGACGAGCGTGGAATGGTTTATGGAGAGTTTGCGGAGGCTCCTTCACGCAGAATGGAACCTATGTCTGCGCCATTACCGATGTCTGCTTCTATGTCAGAAATGGCAGAATCTACGGCTTACGAAGAACTGGACTTTATCAAAGAGGATATTATGGAACAGAAACGTACGACACCAGAGTTTATCACAGAACTGCAGCCCAACGAGATATTCGTATTCGGCAGCAACCTGAAGGGAATGCACGGCGGTGGGGCGGCTTATATCGCCTACCGCAAGTTTGGAGCCATCATGGGGCAGGGCGTAGGACTGCAAGGGCAGAGCTACGGCATCCCGACAATGCAGGGTGGGGTGGAAACCATCCGTCCGTATGTGGACGAGTTTATTGCGTTCGCCAAGGAGCATCCGGAACTGACGTTCCTCGTGACGCGCATCGGTTGCGGCATCGCCGGCTTCACCAATGAGGAGATTGCTCCGCTGTTCGAGAAGGCGCACGACGTGGAAAATATCGTGTTGCCGGAGGGATGGTAATAAAAAAGTTGATATTTCTGAAGGAATGAAAAAAGCAATCGTCATTGGTGCTTCGTCGGGCATCGGTATGGAGGTGGCTCGGCTGCTGTTGAAACAGGGTTGGACAGTGGGTGTCGCTGCCCGTAGGGTTGACCTGCTGAAGACCATTGGGGACGTTGAGACAGAACAGATTGACGTGACTAAGCCCGAAGCAACACAGCAGCTGCAGCAACTGATAGAAAGAGTAGGGGGTATGGACCTGTTCTTCTATGCTTCTGGTATCGGCAAGCAGAACCGAGAACTGAAGGAGCACATCGAACTGGCTACGGTCGAGACTAATGCCGTCGGCTTCACGAGAATGATAGGTGAAGCATACCGATTCTTTGCGCAACAAGGATATGGTCATATTGCCGCTATATCGTCTATCGCCGGAACAAAAGGACTGGGTCCTGCACCGTCGTATTCGGCTACAAAGGCGTTGCAGAACGTTTATCTGCAGGCACTGGAGCAACAGGCGAACGCTCGCGGCTTGAACATCTGTTTCACGGATATTCGCCCAGGATTCGTTGACACAGCCCTGCTTAACGGCAATTTCAAATACCCGATGATGCTGAAACCGGAGGCAGTGGCCCGAGAGATAGTCCATGCCATCAATAGAAAACAGCATGTCCGCATCATCGACTGGAAATATCGCATCTTAACTGCCCTTTGGCGTAGAATACCAAAGTGCATCTGGAGACACTTGAAATTATAAGTGTCTATATTGATATCCATCGCCCTCATCCAGATAGCATCATGAAAGAATGGATGATTAAGGCGATTTATATACAATAATCCCCGGCCTGCAGAGCAAGTCGGGGATTTCACTTTTAACAAGACGAACTGTTTACGAGACCTCAATGGCCTTGGTGACTTTCTCCTTCGGTGCGGTCTTCGGCATGGTGATGGTCAGGATGCCGTCTTCCACCTTGGCAGAAATCTGGTCTTTCACCACATCATCCGGCAACTCGTAGTTCTGCTCGTAGTTAGAGTAGCTGAACTCGCGGCGCAGATAGTGATGGTGCTTGTCCTCATGCTTGTGTTCCTGTTTGTTCTCAATGGCGATGGTGAGGAAACCCTCGTCGTTGATGCCTACGCGGCAATATTCTTTCTTGATGCCTGGAGCTGCAAGTTCCATCGTGTAGGCCTTCTCACTCTCCTTGACATTGACTGCAGGTGCTGTACTGTTGGCACGAGGCATAAAATCAGTGTTAAAGAAATCATCAAACATTGTTGGGAACCAACCATTGCTTTTCATCAATCCGTTCAACATAACTTTTACCTCCTAATTATACTTTTAGTTTAACTTGTTTGTTCTTGACCGCCTCGGCTTTCGCTTCCGCGTTCACCAAGAAAAATGCAAGTTGCGTGCCCGAACAGCAAAAAGGTGACAAAATGACCTCCGGTTTTGTCATTTTGGCACGGAATTTAAACTCGCTTAAACAATGCTGACAATTCTTTAAACTCCCTTAAACATTGCTAACAATTTTGGATTTTGGGGTATTCTGTTTTGCTTTTTCTGGTAGAGAGGGGAAATCCCTACACAACTTTAGGAATCTCGCCCCATCAGAATAGGAATTTTCATTTCCAAATCCCAAAGAATCGCCTTATCTTTGCACCGTGATTAAGAAACAAATGTCTAACAATTTAAAGTATAGGAGATAAGATTATGAAGACTTTGAATAAGGTAATTGCAATGATGATGATGTTGACTATCACAAGCGTAACGCCAGCAATGGCAGGTGGTTGGAGAACGTCGAACATGGACAGGGGAGGCTCGCACTTCGACAAGGTTGACAGAGCTTTGAACAACAAGCATTACGGCAAACATGTGTATCGCCCGGACGTGAAGGCCTGCACCTTCAAGGTGAGCCGCCACGAGTCGCACCTGAGGGCTGCTGCCAAGGTGGAGCGCGTAAAGGGTGTCATCAACACGCAGTGGAACCCCCGCACTCGCGAGCTGACGGTCATCTACGACGCCCGTATGACATCACCCCGCCACATCAGGCACTTCATGGCGTAACAGCCATTCCATATATACACAAGAATCCCCGGCTTACATTCCTGCAAGTCGGGGATTATATTTGATTGGTTGAGGTGCGGCCCGTTCTCGCAAATTTATTTGCAAAAGGTACTAAAAATAGAATTATTATTGTTACCTTTGTGCCAAGTTTTAACGAAATATTAGGAATGATACAACATAAAGGAATCATCTGCGGCATACTGGCGGCTGTCTGTTATGGCACAAATCCATTCGGAGCCTTGCCGCTTTATGAGGAAGGCGTAAACACTGCGTCCGTTCTTTTTTATCGTTTCTTTATGGCAGTGATGATGCTGGCCGTCATGCTGACAGTTCAACGAATATCATTCAGTGTCTCAAAGGGTGAGCTGAAGGTTCTTGGCTCACTCGGAATGCTTTTTGCAGCATCTAGTATCACGTACTATCAGAGTTTTCACTTCATGGATGCCGGCATTGCATCAACAATCCTGTTCGTCTATCCTGTGATGGTGGCTGTCATCATGGCCTCGTTCTTTCGAGAGAAGGTGACAGCTTCAACCATTACATCCATTATCCTTGCCTTAGTAGGTATCGGCCTGCTGTATAAGGGTGACGCAGGCATTTCGCTCAGCACAATGGGCGTCCTACTGGTGATGCTGTCCTCGCTTACTTACGCTGTTTATATCGTGATAGTCAACCAGTCGAGCATACGCATGTCATCTTTGAAACTCACGTTCTATGTGCTGCTGATTTGCATGCTGTGCCTGCTGGCGTATTCATTTACTTCGCCTGACTTGCATCTGATGTTGCCGCCATCGCCCCGTGCCTGGTTCTTTGCCTGTTGGCTGGGGTTGGTACCAACGGTTCTTTCGTTAGTATTCATGACCATCGCTGTTCATGAGGTTGGAGCCACGCCTACGGCTATCATGGGAGCCTTGGAACCATTGACTGCAGTAGCCATCGGTGTGCTGGTGTTTGACGAATCACTCACCTTCAGACTCGCCGTTGGAATCGTACTTATCCTTTCTGCTGTATTGCTGATTGTGATGGGCAAGAGTTTCCATCTGCGTACAATCACACATACCATAGCAACGCTCGTCAGGAAAACCTGGCGTTGGAAATCATAGTAATTATGGCTAAAAAAGAATATATACCCCTGCAGAGATGGGCTATGGCAAATTCTCGCAGCCAGGCATCCCCGCTGGCTCTACACTGATTTTTGAATTACCAACTGTCACGTAGGCTCGTTGGGCGACATCATCACGTATCCTATTGATGTGGCTCCAGAACTGAACATCACAAAAGTACAACTGCTGGATGAAATCAAATTAGGACAGCAGTGCCACTGGTAGCCACCATCAGCATGGAATTAGTCTCGCCAATGGTCTCGTAGTCGATGTCGATGCCTACGATGGCATTGGCACCCATAGCCTCGGCACGTTGCATCATCTCCTGCATAGAGGTATCCTTGGCCTCGCGTAGCACCTTCTCGTAACTGCCGGAACGTCCGCCTACGATGTCGCGGATGCCAGCGAAGAAGTCTTTAACAATATTAGCACCAATAATGATAACTACATAGTTATCATCAATCAAACAGTTCGCTTTAATGTTTTAATGTCATAATCTTCGTAGGGCAGGCCAGCGTACACTTACCACATTTCAGACAGTCTGGATCGAGATAGCCTATTTCCTGGCCGCGACTGTCGTAGGGCGTGAGTTGCATCGGACAGACTCGGGCACAATTCTTACACTTCATCTGACAGGCACTCGAAACATGGATATTCGTAAAAACCTTGGGCAGCGGAGCGTGTTTGGGCGCTACCCAATTGGAGATTGTCCCCATCGGACAGAACGAGCACCATGTGCGTGGGGCATAGATGAAACTCAGCGTAACGCCGACAATGGTTGTCATCACGATAATCGTCCAGAACACACGCCCGATGCCACTCCACATCGCTAATCCGCCCTCGCTCCAGGGAACGGTGAATGTGAGCTGGATGCCGAACATGCTGAAGATAAAGAACACCATGAACAGGCGGAAGCCGAACGTACGCACGAATGCCGGTATGGGCTTGTGGGGTGAGTACTTCGACAACAGCCGGTCGTACATATTGCCGCGGGGACACACATTGCCACACCACCAGCGCCCTTTCCAGATGCTAGTCATCACGGGACCAATCATGCAGATGAGTGCGATGAGTCCCACTACAGGATAGAACCATCCGACGATGATATACGCGATGATAATCCAATAGAGGTTTACTCCTGGTGTCGCAAAGTGGCGATGGAAATTCTTCTTATTCTGTTGCATAATCCTTTTTTATTCTTATGTTGTATAAAATACCTTACTATTTCATTCTATGCTATGATAGTTCCACATTTAAAAGACTGTAATTGCTCGCCCATCACGCCTTTCATCACCTCAAACACATGGTCACCTGTACAATGGCTGGTGTAGAACTGTGTTTCCGGGTACTTTGCTTTCAGCCTTTGAGACAAGGCCTTTATTTCATCATCCGTCTCTTGTCCGTCGAGTAAGTGGAAACCACCTACAACGGTATGAACTGGCCAAGGACATGCGGACAAAATATTCTCCAGTCCGCTATGAGCACAGCCCGTGAATAGCAGACCATCCACATACAGGGCCAGTTCGTGACGGAAGTCGTCGTGGATATAATCGCCGTTGACATCCTGAACATAGAGGTTTTGATTTCCCTTGGGCATAGGATTTGTCTGTGGGATATGGGCAATTACATGAAGTCCTTCGAAAGCCTCGCTGGCCTGGTCTATCAAGACGAGTCCATCTTCATCGATCTCAGGCCACTCTGTGGTAATACTATGCAGATTCCCTCGTTTAGAAAAAAACGTTCCTCTCATGGCATCTCTCGAGACGATAACCTGAGCCTTCTGATTTAGTTCCAAGAAATACCGTAAGCCGCCAGCATGGTCGCTATGTCCGTGAGAAATGAAGACATAGTTTACATCGCTGAGAGCAATGCCCAGCTGCTCTGCGTTTCTGACAAACACATCACTTGCTCCTGTATCAAGCAGGATCTTGTACCGCTCTGTTTGCAGGAGGATTGACAGTCCATGTTCTGTAGATAGCCGACTGTCACTACTTCGATTATCAGATAATACAGTCCACTTCATCGCACTTTCATTCTCTTTTCAAACTTGAACAGTCCGTCCTCTTGGTCGAATTGTTCCGGCATATTAGGATCAGGATGATGCTCGTTGAAGAACTCAACAGCATGGAATCCACAACAGTTAATATAGAAGTGAATGTTGCGGCGGTCGAAATAGGGGGTGCAGGTTTCCCACACCTCTATCTCATGGTGCATGGCCTCTATGGCTCTCCAGATGGATTGGCCAATGCCTTTGCTCTGAACACCCACCTTCACATAGAGGAAAGCTAACTCTCCCATATTGCCCTTAGCGGTAATAATGGCACCGCCCACACGCTGGTCATTCTCACTGATGGCTTCGTAGGCTTCAGAACCTTCTGCCTCTAATGCCTGATAGAAGTCCTTGTCGGGCAATACCTGCCACTTATTGTCATCTTTGTAATACGCCATAAATCCATACTGGAAGGCCTCCTGCATTTCCTCTTTGAAAGCGATGGTATGCTCGTCCGATAGTCTGACAAGTCGAATAGGACTGGTACCTGTCAGTATCGGCCAAGCCGTGAATTCTACAATATGCTCTAACATCTTTCTGAAATTCTACTCCTTAAACTTTCCTTTCACCCACAGCTTCCAATACCTCCAGCCGCCAGTGGTCCAGAGTGCTAAGAAGATAAGAACGGGCTGGAAGAACAGACGAATCAGACGGGCCTGGTCGGTATTGAGACCAAAGGCGTCGATGTGGTTCACATACTGGTTGATGTTGCCGGGGAAGATGGCGATATAAAAGAGACCTAACAACGCTCCGGCGATGGCTCTTTTATTGGCAACAAGCAGGATGATGCCCAAGCCCAAGGCTATCTCAACAACTCCCGAGGCCAGCACGACAAAGTCGGTAAACTCTGGGCTGAATTGCAACCAGGTGGGCACCTGCGCCACGAACTCCTGACGGTTGAACGTCAGATGACTGAAGCCTGCATAGGTCATAAAAGCTCCTAACAGCAGGCGGAAAAATAGTTTTACGTATTTCATAATAATAGTTTATTGCATCTTTGTTATCTGATAAAGTTCATGGGCTGCCATTCCTCACGCTCAGGGTAGGAGGGACTGCCGTCGGCATGAATCTTCTTCAGCAGCCAAGCCATGTTGTTGGCCATCGTACGCATGGTCTGCATACCCTCCGTGTCAAGAGCAGCCTGACCTTCCTCACGACCATAGACGATGTTCCAGTATTGCGATGTCACCACAGGCATGTTCATCATCTCAAAAGGCATGTTCAACGTCTGATAGGCTGCCGTTGCACCGCCACGACGACAGACACAGACTGCGGCAGCAGGCTTGTTCTGTACCTTGGCACCTGCCGAGAAGAACATGCGCTGAATGAGTGACAGCACGGAGCCGTTGGGCTGACCATAATAAACTGGCGAGCCGACAATCAAAGCGTCAGCATCACCCATTTTCTCTGATATGCGGTTGCAGATGTCGTCATCAAACACGCAGCGTCCCAGCTGCTTCACCATGCACTGACCGCAAGCGATACATCCACGAACAGGCTTGACGCCAATCTGTACAATCTCTGTCTCAATGCCCTGTTGCTCCAGGGTCTTTGCTGCCTCGCTCAGTGCAAGAAACGTATTGCCCTGCTTACGAGGACTGCCGTTAATCAATAATACTTTCATAATGATCTATTTTTTTATCGCTTGCAAAGATAGTGCAAATTGAGCGAAATGCAAAACAAAAATGCTTTTTTTGTTTTCATTTCCGAGGTGCAGCCTATCTTGTCCAAGGACAAAGGTACAAATAAGCTAGTAGAATGCCATCGTTTTTATGTCTTTTTAAGATAGTTAGGTGGGATAACAGGTGCATAATTACTACTTTTTTGTGATACAAACAAATTTTGAACGTACTTTGGGGGCAATAGAATAAATAATAGCTCAAAAGTTTGGAAGTTAGTACTAGATTTAGTACCTTTGTGGCAAAGGATGGATGATTAAGGCGATTTATCAGCACCTGAAAGAATGTGGTCACATTAAATGCATACTTCGATTACGATGCATATGCGAGGGATCTCTTCATAGATGATTTCTATTTCACAGATGGTTATGTGTTCAGAAGATAATCTGGACACATTGCCTTCATGTATGAATGGGAAATTCAATCCTTTGATAAGCCAGTCTTTCATCGCCTGACAGCAAATAGATGATGCCGCAATAGGTAAAACCGTATTTCACGATGTTGTGCTGCATAATCTTGTTGTCACGATGGGTGTCTATACGGATGTTCGTATCATGGGAGAAGCAGAATTTCATAATGCTTCTGAAGATGCCGTGAGCATCTGGATAACTGGCTATTCGATGGACTACATGATACGGCTGAACATCATCAATCCATTCACCTTCGTAAATCTTAGCATAAGTCATTTCTGGGGATGGCAGAAAAGCAAAGTAGCCAACGATCTTGCCACTGTCCTCAATGACAAAACCACCATTTCGTTTCATATCAGCAGTAATGACTGCCTCTGAGGGATAGCCATCGCTCCATTGGTGCATATTGCCTGACTGCCGCATAATCTTCTTCGCAGCTTCCATGACCTGCATAATGTCAGCTATGTCCGACGGTTTGGCTTCTCTGATGATCCTACTCATATTAACTAATCAAAAAGCTTTTTCCAAATCCACAATACCGTAATCGCTCCTACTACACAGAACACAAAATTGGTGAGATAACCTTTCCCCAACAGTTCTATGTTTAGCAGGTAGCTTATGAAAGTACCAACATAACTGCCAATGATGCCGATGATAAGGTTCATGCAACAGCCTTTACCTTCGCCACTCATAATACGATTGGCAATGTAACCTACTAAGATGCCTGTGAGAATAGGCCAGGCTGTAAAATCTGCGATATGTTCTAGCATAAAGGTCTAATCTTGATTTAATTGCTCTTCAAGGAACTCTGCTGCATCAGCTACACAATCAGGACATTCTCTAAGTACCACCTTTGTTCCTATACCTTTCAGCAACTTGCATTGTGTAGCTCCGTTTCTCTCTTGGAACTTGGTCATTATCTGACGCATCTGTTTCATGGACTTTACTTTGTCTTTGTTGACCAGTCCCAAAACGAGACCAGATCCAACAAGTGCGCCACATGTACCTTCCATATTACCCATACCTCCACCAAAAGCTCCGGCAATGTTCATGGCTTCATCCTCACTAACACCTGCTACGTCCGCATAGGTATGAAGAATAGCCTGGGCGCAATTATGGCTGTTGCACCTCTTCTTCTCTGCTGCTATGTGTTTTCTTGTTTCCATATTCTTCTATTCCATTCGTTGCCATTTCATTTCTTCACCTTGTTTGTCATACTGCTTACGCTTACCTGTTGGCGGTTCTGTCAAGGTTATCTTCACAA
>JAEEGH010026570.1_pt1 | contig 11523 bp, 8 predicted proteins | sample 9134181 | NCBI WGS metagenome assembly JAEEGH01 (sample SAMN16246544, study PRJNA631951) | gut metagenome | biome: gut microbiome; feature: rumen; material: DP-attached | host: Bos | place: Iran: Karaj | collected 2018-10 | reverse complement strand
CCGGAAGCTCATCGCCTCCTATGCCGCCGCCATGGGCGGGGTGGACTGCGTGGTCTTCACCGCCGGCGTGGGCGAGAACGACGGCGACGTGCGCCAGCGCATGGTGGAGGGCCTGGAGTTCATGGGCGTCTCCATCGACCCGGAGCGGAACAACGTCCGGGGCAAGGTGGCGGAGCTGAGCCCTGAGGGCGCGCGGGTGAAGGTCCTCATGATCCCCACCAACGAGGAACTGGTCATCGCCCGGGACACCCTTGCGTTGGTTACTGCCGCCCAGAAGTAAGATCACGGTTCCCATCTCCCCGGCGCGACCGCGCCGGGGAGTTTTTTTATCGGTGTTCCTTATAATATTCCAGCGCCGCCCGATAGATGTCCCGGTCGCCGGGGTAGTAGACCAGCTCCGCCGCCGCCTCCGCCGGGAACCAGGCCGCAGCCCGCGTTTCCCCCGGCTGGGGCCGGGCTTCGCCTTCCTCGTAGCGCCCCAGGAGGAAGATCACCTTCCGCTTGTCCCCCTGCCGCTCCGAAATTGTCTCCCGCCGGAAACCGCTGTCGGGGCGGATGGAAATGCCGGTCTCCTCCCTTACCTCCCGGACTGCGCAGGCTTCCTCCGTCTCTCCGGGCCGGATGTGCCCCTTGGGGAAGCCCCAGCCCTTCCGGTGATAGATCATCAGGGCCTCCGTGCCCGCCGCCGTCTCCCGGAACGTCACCGCGCCGCAGGAGTCGATGCGGCAGCGCAGCAGCTTCTTCGCCAGAGGGCGGAGGCTCTCGGAAGTGTTGTCCGCCCTGCCATCCCAGACTGCGGCCAGCAGAGCTTCCAGCATTTCCCCCAGCTCCGGCCCCGGCTTCCCGCCCATGGCGATCAGCTCCGCGCCGCCTATGGGCAGCTCGCCCGGGTGCAGGGGAAGCCCGGCGGCCTCTTCCAGCAGGGCGGCAAAGCCCCCCCGCCCCGGCAGGGCAGCCAGCAGCGCAGCATCCTCCCGGCCCAGGAGACGGACCGGGGGCAGCAGCTCCCCCCGGTCCCGGGGCAGGGGCATTTTCAGAGCTTCCGAAAAACTCAGAAACCGCTTTTTCGTCTTATTGTCGAAGCGAAGCGCCTCCGCCAGGGCTTCCGCCTCCGCCCCTTCCAGGCTTCGGCAGAGCAGGGCCATGCGCAGACAGAGATCCGCCGGAGCGCCGTCCAGCGACCCCGCGTTTTCCCTGATCGCCGCCTCGCCCAGGCCCGGCAGCACCACCGCCAGCACCGGCGCAAACGTCTCCGCCGCCGCTCCCGGCTTCGGCGCGGAAAGAAAACCCCGCAGCTCGGCAAAGACCCGCTCCGGGCTGACGGCCCCCAGCAGCTCCCGGCAGGCCAGCATGGCCTTCCCCGTCTCGGCCTCGATGGAAAAGCCCAGCCGGGCGGCAAAGCGCAGAGCCCGCAGGATGCGCAGGGCGTCCTCCCGGAAGCGCTCCTCCGGCGTTCCCACGCAGCGGATGCGCTTTCCTTCCAGGTCCTTCTGCCCGCCGAACAGGTCCACCACCTGCCCCGAAGCGTCCAGGGCCATGGCGTTCACGGTGAAGTCCCGCCGCCGCAGGTCCTCCGCCAGGGAGGAGACGAAGCGCACGCTGTCGGGCCGCCGGTGGTCGGAATAGGCCCCTTCCGTGCGGTAGGTGGTGACCTCCGAGACCCGGCCGCCGCTGCGGACGGTGACGGTGCCGTGCTTCATGCCCGTGGGGATGGTGTTCTCCTCTCCGAAGCAGGCCACGACCTCCTCCGGCAGGGCGGAGGTGCAGATGTCCCAGTCCCCGGGCTCAAGCCCCAGCAGACTGTCCCGCACGCAGCCCCCCACGCATTGGGCCTCATAGCCTTCGGAGCGCAGCCTCGCCAGAATGGAGGCGATCTCCTTCGGTATGGAGATCATTTTCCTTCCTTCCGGGCGGCGATGGCCGCCACTTCCTTAAACCGCTCCGTGATGACGCCGTAGCTCTCCCGCATGTGGGGGAAGGCGCACTGGGAGCAGTCCTTCACGCCGGAGTCCGTATAGCGGCAGTTGCCCCTGCATTTCTCCCCCAGGGGATAGAGGGGGCAGTAGCAGAACAGGCAGTTGAAATCCTCCGGGTGCTCCGTGGGATGGCAGGGGAAACATTCACATTCCCGGTTCTGGAAAAAGGCATAGTGTTTGCCGTGCCAATCGTCCATGACAAATCACCTCTCCGCAACATACTATCAGCCTTCGGCCTTCTTCGCAAGGGAAAACTGACGCCTTGCCAAGGCTCCGCCCGAATGGTAAAATGAATCCGATAACAAGCGATGGAGGAAGCCATGAAGAAGATCGCGTTGGTCACCGGGGGCTCCGGGGGGATCGGCAGCGCCGTCTGCCGCAGTCTGGCGGCGGCGGGCTATTCCGTGGGCGTGGGCTATTACCGCAATCGGGCGGGGGCGGAAGCCCTGGCCAGGGAGATCGGCGGATTTCCCGCCTATGCCGATGTGTCCAGGCCCGAGGAGGTGGCGGCCATGTTCGCCGAGGCCGGGGAGGTGGAAACGCTGGTGCTGAGTGCGGGCATCGCCCACTACGGGCTCATCACAGACCTTACTTACGACGACTGGCGGGAACTCATGGCCGTCAATCTGGACGGGGCCTTCCTCTGCTGCCGGGCGGCTGTGCCGGGCATGGTGCGGAGAAAGCGGGGCAATATCATCATCATCTCCTCCATGTGGGGGCAGGTGGGCGCCTCCTGCGAAGCTGCTTACAGCGCCTCCAAGTCCGGGCTGATCGGCCTCACCAAGGCCTTGGCCAAGGAGCTGGCCCCCTCCGGCATCCGGGTCAACTGCGTGGCCCCCGGGGTGGTGCTGACCCCCATGCTGAAGGATTTTTCCGAAGAGGACCTGGAAAACCTGCGTCTGGAAACGCCCCTGGAAATGCTGGGGGAGCCGGAGGATGTGGCGGAGCTGGTGGCCTATCTGGCTTCCGAAAAGTCCCGCTTTATGACCGGCCAGGTCATCGGTCTCAACGGCGGCTTCGTCATCACCTGAGATGAAAACGCGGTGGATGGTGCTCATCCTGGCCCTGCTGTGCCTTGTCTCCGCCGCCTTTCTCCTGCTGCGGCCCCGGGGGGGCCTGCGGGCGGAGATATGGCTGGACGGGGTGCTGGTGGAAACGGTGGACCTGGCCTCTCTGACGGAGGAGCGGGAGATTAGGGTGGGGGAGCATGTGACGGTGCTGGCCGCGCCGGGAAGGGTGCGGGTGCTCCGCTCCGACTGCCCGGATAAGCTGTGCGAGCATATGGGCTGGACTTCCAGCCCCGCCAAGCCCCTGATCTGCCTGCCCAACCGGGTGACGGTGACGGTTTCCGGCGGCGGGGAAGAAAGCGACGCGGTGCTGCGATGAAAACGAAAAAGCTGACCCTGCTGGGCCTCCTCAGCGCCCTGAGTCTTATCCTGTTCGTGATCGAGCTGCGTCTCCCTGCCCTGATCCCCGTGCCGGGGGTGAAGCCGGGGCTATCGAACATCGTGGTGCTGGTGGCCCTCTTTGCCTATGACCGGAAAAGCGCCGGAGCGGTGCTCATTGTCAAGACCGTACTGGGGGCCGTGTTCGCCGGGAGTATGCTGCGCTTCCTCTATTCCTGCGCGGGCAGCCTCTGCTGCTTCGCCGCGGCCGCCGCCCTCCGGGGCGTGGTGAAGGATAAGCAGGCCTGGTTCCTCTCCGCCGTGGCCGCCTGCGCCCATAATTTCGGACAGCTCCTGGTGGCCCGCCTGGTGATGGGCACGCCCCAGGTCTGGTGGTACGCCCCCATTCTGGTGCTCAGCGGGGTGCTGACGGGGCTTTTCACCGGCCTCTGCGCCGGTTTCGCCCTGCCCCTGCTGCGCAGGATCGACAGTCGATGAATACGGGAATAATGAGAACAGGCAGCGCCCCGGTCGGGACGCTGCCTGTTTGCGCGATGGAGAGAAATGCCTACGGCTCCACCACGCGAATGTAACCTGCCGGGCCGCCGGTGGGGCCGCAGTACCCAAATTCGCCTGCGACGACCTCCCCGCTGTATTCGACCTCGACGATGCAGCCCACGGGGAGCTCGAAGGCAGGCGCAGATCCGCCGTCCTCCGAGAGATAAGACCCGCCGATATACATTTCAAAGCCGATGGGCAGCCTGCTGTCCCCCGGGTCCGTGACCTTTATGCAAATCGTGTCGTTGCCATAGCCCACGATCTCCGCCGTGACGTGGTGGACGACGTCCTCCGCCGCTTTCCCATACCACCGCGCCATGAGATAGCCGATGTTGGGCCCATCCTTCGGCAGGGTCATGCGCAGCATGCGGCTGGAGTGTGCGCCGTTTTCAGAATAGAATACCTCCTCCCGGAAGAGCTCCGAACCGGGCCAGAAGGTGAAAACCGCGCGGGAATTGACGCTCAGCCCCGGCGTTTCCAGCCGGATGGGCCTCCCTTCCGGCGGGGGCGTGTCCTCCGGAAGCCAGAAGCTGCTGCCCTCCAACAGGATACGCCGGGCAAAGTCGAACTTTTCCGGGACGTCTGCCCCTTCCGTCGCCGCCCCCTCCGGGCTGACGAAGCGGAAGTATTCCGGCAGGGGCGCTTCGGCCCCGTCCTCCAGAAGGACCGCCAGGACATGCTCCAGCCCGCAGAAGGCCTTTTCCATGGGGATGAGGGCGTCGCTGTTCGCCGCGCAGATGGCTTCGCCGATTCCGGCGGCCCAGAAGTTCAGCGCCTTCCATTCCGGCAGACCGGGGTCGGAGGGCGTGATGATCTGGGGATCCTCCCCCACGAAGCGCACATCCGAGGGGTAGCCGATGAGGTAATAGTTCCCCTCCCGGTCCCGCCCCACCAGGCTCGCGGGGGTGGGGTGGGCCCGCAGCTCCCAAAGGAGCTCCTTCTCATCGTAGCGCCGCAGGACGAACAGCAGGCCGTCCCCCTTGTCCTCACCGGGGTGGGCCTTTTGCCCGTTGACCCAGGAAGAACGCTGCAGCACCCGGAACAGGGCGTCCTGCTGCTTCGGCTCCGTGTCCACGATCAAAAGCTCGTCATATTCCTCCGGGATGGTGAGGGTCAGACCCTGGCTCTCGTAGCTCACGGTCCTCCCGCTCACCGGGGGCAGAGCAACGCCGATCCTGGCCATTTCCAGGCAGGTGGCCGCCCAGATGTATGCCCGGTTGCCGTATTCTGCCCCCCTGGCCCTGCAGGCGTAATACTGTCGGCCCCCGCTGTTTTCGAGCGCGGCCAGGTCGCTGCCCGGCCAGAAGAGCAGCCGGGAGAGCAGCTGGGAATACTCGCGCTCCAGCTCCAGCACGATAGGCTCCTCCGCGGGCTCCTGCACGGAATCCAGCGCGTCATATTCCACGTCCCAGAGCAGCAGCTTCAGGTAATAGAGGGCTTCTTCGCTCCTTCGGGGGTCAAAGGCTTCTCCTTCCAGGCCCTGCCGGATGTTGCAGTCCTCATAGCCGTATATGGCGAAGCAGAGGAAGTATTGCTGGACACCAGTGAAATAGCGGGCGGTCAGACTGTTGTCCGAGATGAAATGCTGCTCGACTTCGAAGCTCCTGAGCGCCGCGGTCAGCGTTCTGTATTGCCGGTAGGCTTCGCTCTCCCGATCCGCTGTCGCCCCCTCCTCCGGCTGGAAGGTCAGCCAGATAGGATAAGAACAAACGTAACAGCAGCCTTCGCTGTCCTCCGCGAAAACAAATGCCCCGCTGCTGCCGCCGGTGACGCTGCGGGCCCAGCTCTCCCGCTCCACCCGCAGGATAGAAAAGAGCCAGCCATCGGTCGCATCGGCAGTGTAGGTGTCGTGTGCGGCAGCCCAACGATCACGGGAGCCCCTTTCCGATACCCGGAACAAGGTCTCTCCTAGATAGTCCCGGTCCCATTCGGTCCTCACCACCAGCTGACTCGCATATTCCGCCGGGAGGCGCAGGGTGAAGTCCCCGTTTCGATAGCTTGCCGTCTCCCCGCTGAGGGTGGCCGCAGCGTCGAAATACCAGCCGCAGGCCATGGTGCCGATGGGGTTCCCGTGGAGCAGGAGGGATTTCAGGCGGAAATATTGGTGGGTATCGCCGTTGTAGGTGACCCTCACTACGTCGGAGTCCTCCCGGAAGGTGACGACGATCCCCAGCGGATCCGTCAGGGTGACGGAAGCGCCGGTCTCCGGGAAGTCCTTCGCAGCCACGGCTCCCTCCATGCTGTATTCCCACAGTATCCTGCGGGCGTCCTCCCGCGCCTGGCTCGTCCCCAGGGGGTCCACGCCCTCCCCGTCCCCGTATCGGATCAGGGGCCGGTCCGCTTCGCCATATTCCGCCGGGTCATAGTACAGGACCCTTGCCAGCGCGTTTTCCACAAAGCTGTCGCCATGGCGGCAGGGGGTGAGGCCTGCATTGTCTTCCAGGAAGCGTTCCGGCATGGAAGCCCAGGTCCAGTCCTGCATCGCCTCCCACTGGTCCATGCGCGCCTCGTCGTCTTCCCCGTTTGGAAGGAAGCGCACATCCGTGGGGCGGAGCAGCAGGAGATAATCCCCGCTCTGTTCTCTGGCGAAGGCAACCATGCCGCTCATGTCCCACATCATCAGCTTCCCCAGCTCGTCTTCGCCGATGCGGGCGATGCTGAACAGCCAGCCGTCCCCCCAGTCCTCACCGGGGTGCAGCTTTTGCCCCGCCTCGTAAGAGGCTTTTTCCGTCACGGTGAAGAGAGTTTCCCAATAATCGCCCATTTTCTCCGTTTCCACGGTCAGCGATTCCGCGTATTCCGCCGGGACGCTGAGGGTATAGCCGCCGCTTTCAAAGGGAATGGAGGCTTCCCCGTCCTTCGGCGCGGGGCCGTCCGTGATCCAGACCTCCGCTCCGTAGGTCAGCTGTCTTCCCCCCTGAGATGCCGCCATCGTCAGCATATAACGGCCGGGCGCAAGGTCATAGCAGGCGTGCCGCAGCTCAAACTGACAGTCGAAGGTGTAGCTCTCCCCCGGCGCCAGGGTGGGGGAGATATAGTCATATGTCCCGTCATAATGGAACCGCGGCCGGACCCAGACGCCGTCCCGCTCCGCCAGCAGCCCCTCGGGGAAATACAGGGTCAGGTCCTCATTCGTCCGATTGGTGAAGACCGCCTGCCAGCCCTCCTCAAATATCGACTCCGGGGTAAAGACCGAAACCGTGGGGACAAGGGAGCCGTCCAGAAGGATGTCCGACGCGTCTGCCGGGTCAAACTGGTCTCCCCGGTAATCCACCGTCAGCCAGGGATACGGATCAAAGAGCTTTTCCGCCAGGTCACGGTCCCTCGGGGTATAGACGCGGACGGAAACTTGCCCGCTTCCGTCGTCGCTGTGCATATATTCCGGGTCGAAGTATTCCCAGCTCGCGGCGGAGGGGCGGATCCGGGTGGCAAGGCCCATGAGGCGATCGACTTCCCATTTGGTTTCTTCGGTCTTCGGCAGAGTCGTGAGCCTGCCCTCCGCCTGGCTGCGCCCCGTGGCGTCGATCAGGAGGGAGGTGCTCCCGTCCTTTGTCAGGAAGCGGGCCGTGACGCCGCTTTTCCACCCGTATTCGTCGGAGAAGTCCTCCGTCCGCCAGTACCAGTCCTCTTTGGGGGCGATGTCAGGCCCGTCCACCCCCGGCGAGTATTTTCTTGCTTTCCCATATTTGCAGCGTGCGCCCCAGTTTTCCTCCAGGGCCTTGGCCACGGCCTCCCGGTCGAAGGCTTCGGCGTCCGTGAAAAGGACCTCGATGCCGTTGAGGAAAAGGCCGTTTCCGTCGTCGGCAAAGCACCAGCTGATCTCCGCGGGGCAGGAGCAGAATTCCGCAGAGAGGGTGATCTTCCCGTCGGTGCTGACGGGGCCGACGTCTCCCTTCGTATCCGTGAGAGCCCGGTGTACTTCTTCCGGGCTCATGCCCCAGCGGACGGACCCCACCGTGAGGTCCGTCCCCGGCGCGCCAAGCGCCGATAAGGGCGGCACAGGCTCCTTGTCCGCCCGTCCGCCCAGGGCGCAGGCCGCCAGGACCGCTACCAGCGCCGCGGCCAGGGCGATGCTCAGAACGGTTGCTTTTTTGTATTTCATGATGGAGAGGATGCGCTCCTTCGTGGCCCCCGACCCGAAGCCGGAGTGGAGAGGAGGCAGGAGGCTGCGCTTTTCCTCCATGGCCAGCAGCGCCCGGGCATAGTCGCCCCGCTGGTCCGTCTCATAGCGGCGCAGCACTTCTTCGTCGCAGCTCAGCTCCAGGTCACGGTTTGCCAGGAACCACATGAGCCAGACGAAGGGGTTGAACCAGTGGACCGACAGAGTGAGGGCCAGCAGCAGCTTCCACAGGGCGTCCAGCCGCCGGGCATGGACATATTCGTGTTCCAGGGCAAAGGCGGCGCCCTCCTCCCGGAGGTCGAGACCCTCCGGCAGCAGGATCACCGGGCGGAGGATGCCGTAGGTGAGGGGAGAGGAAAGCCCCGCCAGAGTGCGAAGGGAGAGCTTTCGCTTCGCGGGGTGGGCTTTCAGCCAGGCCTCCGCCGCCGGGCCCTCCAATGGCAGCGCCCGCCGGAAGCGCCCGTAGCTCACGCCGTACAGGAAAGCGAAAACCGCCGCCGTGACGATCATGCCCAGCAGCCAGACCAGCAGCGCAGCCTTTCCCGCAAGGACCGTTTGCGGCGACGGCAGGAAGCCGGGGCCTTCCCCGGAGACATTCCCCCGGGGCCGTGCGGTCACGGCAGGAGCGGCGGTGACAGCGGGCTGCACCGGCGCGTGGATGGCAGGGGCGGCGCTCGTGATGGGGGCTGCCGTCTGCGGGCTCTGGGGCAGAGGCTCCCTGCCCGCCGTCGGCATGGCCGTGGGGCGGACTGCGATGTCCCCGGGCGCTGCCGTCGCCGTTACCGTGCCTGAAAAGACGGCGGACAGGGGCGAAGGCAGCGGCAGGATGGGCGGGAAGGGGACCAGCAGCCGAACCAGCACCAGGGCCCAGAGAAAGAGAAAGGTGCGCTTCGGCACGGCCCGCAGGGCTGCCAGCCGGATCAGAACCACCGCCAGGATCAGCAGGGCCCCGGAAATGCTCATTTGCACTAGATTCATGCTTTACTCCAATTCCCCGATGATGGCCTTCAGCTTCTCGATCTCTGCCGGGGGCAGCTTCTTGCGCCCCAGCAGGGCGGCAAAGAGCTTGTCTGCCGAGCCGTCGAATACCTTGTCGATGAGCCTGTCCGTCTCGGCGCGCTGCACCTCCTCCTTGGGGATCAGCGGCCTGCACAGAAAACCGGGCTCCCGGCGCTCCGCCGCCCCCTTTTCGATGCAGCGCTTGAGGAGGGTGTAGCTGGTATTCACGTTCCAGCCCGTCTCCTCCTTCAATACCTCCGCGATATGCTTGGCCGTGGCTTCGCCCTCCCGCCAGAGCACGTTCATGACCTTTAATTCCGAATCCTGCAATTTGATCTCCATGGCTCATTCTTCCTTTGTTTACTACTGTGGTAGTACGGCCATACTACCACAGTCTTATGAACTTGTCAATACTGCGTCCTTATTCGGCGGAATGTTTCCCATTCGCGCATGCGCAAATGCTCGTTGATTCCGCCGAAACGTCCTTTCCAAACCGGAAGCGCTTCGCCGATTCCGGTTTGGCTTCGGGGGGGTTATCTGCCTTTGCCGTATGAACAAAAAAGACCGGGCAGCTGCCGCCGCCCGGTCCTATTGCAGACTATCGAGTATTCGTCATTGCGAAGTAGCGCGCGCCCACCGCTGCGCGGCGGGTCCCCTCGCGCGGAATGAAGCCCCGAAGGGGCTATGGCAATCCGTAACCCCCTTTCTTTTATGGCTGGGGCCTCATTCGCTCTTTTCTTCGTCTTTCTTTTCTTCGCCTTCGCCGGCGTTTTCCTCTTCCTCCTTGGGACCCACGATGTCCTCCTTGATGAGCTTCATGAGGTCGTCCTTCGTGGGCTTCTCCATAGCCGCCAGACGGTTGGCCTGGTTGGTCACCGCCCGTTCGAAGATGTTGCGCACGTCACGGGCGTTGCCGAAGTTCTCGTCCCGGTTCTCATACATCTCGTTGAACATGTCGATGCAGAACTTCTCCGTCTCCTCGTCGGGGACGTACTGGTTCTTCCGGCACTGGAGGCGGAAGATATCCATGAGCTCCGCGCCGTTGTAGTCCTCGAACTGGAAGTATTTGCCGAAGCGGGACTCCAGGCCGGGATTGCTCTCGATAAAGCGTTCCATAGGCTCCGGGTAGCCCGCCACGATCACCACCAGCTCCTCCCGCATGTCCTCCATGGCCTTGAGGATGGTGCTGATGGCCTCCTGGCCGAAGTCGTTGGTGCCGCTGCCGTCGGGCACCAGGGAATAGGCCTCGTCCACAAAGAGGATGCCGCCCCGGGCTTTTTTCACCGCCTCCAGGGTCTTGAGGGCGGTCTGCCCCACATAGCCCGCCACCAGCCCGGCCCGGTCCACCTCCAGCAAGGTGCCGGTGGACAGCACGCCGATGGAGCGGTAGAGCCGCGCCAGCAGCCGGGCCACGGTGGTCTTGCCCGTGCCGGGGTTGCCGGTGAAGACCATGTGGAGGCTCATCTCCGGCACCTTCAGCTCCTCCGCCTGCCGCAGCTTGCGTACTTTTATAAGGTTGATGAGGCTGCGCACGTCCTTCTTGATCTGGGTGAGGCCCACCAGGCTGTCCAGCTCCTCCAGCAGCTTGTCCAGGTCCTCCGGCGGCTGCTCCGTTGCTGCTGCCGCGTCCCCTCCGGCTGGAGCGGTTGCCGCGCCCTGGGAAGCCGCGCTCCCCCCGGCTTTCTTGTCCGGGTTGCGCAGGGCGGTGAAGCCCAGGGGGTCGTCGGAATTCAGCACCGCGGTCAGCAGCTTCCCCATCTCCTGGATGAAGCTCGTCTCTGCGGGGATGGCGAGGTCCGGGTCGCAGAGGCGGCGCATCAGGTCCCGCAGGAAGTTCAGCAGCTCCTCCGCCGCCTTTTTCCTGGTCAGCACCAGCACCCGGAAGAAATCCGGGACCCCCAGGCCGGGGAAGGAATTGACGGCGGCCACCAGCTCCCAATAAAGGGTGCTGGGGGCTTTCTGGCCCTTGCTGTACAGGGCATTGTAGGCTTTCAAGTGGCTGTCCGTCAGGGTCTGCCCCTGCCACAGGCCCAGACAGGCGTCCCGGCAGAGCCGGTCCACCTGGGAGGCAAAGTCCGTGTGTCCGACGAGCTTGTAAATGGCGTTGGTTTTCACCAGATAATAGCCGTGCAGAGTCTCCAGCGTGCGGGCGTCGATCATAAAAACACCCTCCATAACTAAATGTAGTGTATTGTTTTTATTATACACACAAGAGGAAAAAAGACAATGAAATTTCCCGTAAAAACTTCGAAAAAAGACGTTGACAAACGCTTTTGGTGATGGTATATTAGGCAAGCTCGCCGATGAGACGGGCCCTTCTCCGAGCGAACGCGAGTTCGCGAGGAAGAGGAGGAGACGCAGCGGAAACGCCGCAACTCCCATCCCCCTCCGAGCGAACGCAAGTTCGCGAGGAAGAGGAGGCACAGCGAAGCGATATGCAGTTTTCGCGGCCCTTACGGAAACCGCGGAAACGGAATGAGCGAAG
>JAEEGH010026568.1_pt1 | contig 11524 bp, 4 predicted proteins | sample 9134181 | NCBI WGS metagenome assembly JAEEGH01 (sample SAMN16246544, study PRJNA631951) | gut metagenome | biome: gut microbiome; feature: rumen; material: DP-attached | host: Bos | place: Iran: Karaj | collected 2018-10 | reverse complement strand
GCCGAAGGGCGTGCTGAAGGTCGCGCCGAAGGTCGGGCTGAAGGAAAAGCGGAAGGTCGTTCCGAAGGGAAAAACGAGGGACACGCCGACGCCATCGACATTTTGCAAGGCATGGGCTTGACTCCGGAGCAGGTTGCCGAATTCAAGGCAAGACTTGAAGCCCTTAATGGGAAAAAGTAGCCTTACATTATAAACTTTGATACAAGAAGGACGGAGATATGCTCCGTCCTTTGGTTTTGTGAAATAATTAGGGGTCTACAGGGTCGTCTTCGACGCAACGGACATATCTTGTTGGACTAAAATAGGAATCAGCGGCGGCGGCATCCGTTAAAAGAAGGTCATCAGGCCTAATCACGAAAAGATATGCATCACGTTCATTTTCGTGTGCAGTCGAAAGCCAAAAAGTTGCTTCAGTTCCAAAACCACCTTCTCCTTCTATCAGATCCGGTATCGCAGAAAAACCGATTTCGTCCGTTGCATTCTTCCAATATGTCCAATACATGCGTTTCATTTGCAATGCGCTAGCCCCGCCAGCCGCCTGTTCAAGCGAACGCCAATCAGTTGTATCGGGGACATGCCATCCCGTCGGGCAAATGCCCTGACTTTTAGACGTATTCCTATCAAAGGCGTCTAAATTCAAAGCCCCAAGCCATTTATAAAGCGTTCCGTGAACTTGGCAATTTTCGATTTTATTCTGGAAGCACTTCATATTTCCCTTCAGGTTTACATTTGTCAAACTATCCACATAGCGGAGGTTCTCCGCCATCCAGCGTTTGCCATCAATTATCACGGTCTTATAGACATTGCCGTCACGGGCATCTTCAAGGTCCGCGCCATACACCGCTCCAGGAAGATTGGCATTCGTATAATACATTCCTTTCCATTGCTCCAGTTGTCCATCGGTCAATGTCAACAATTCTACAATCTGCGGACCTGCATAATTTTCTATACAACGAATCGGCACCCTATATTCCTTTCTGGTGCTTGATAGATAATTTACATAGTATTGCACGGTTCCAAATACCGCATCTCCTGCACTATACTCTCCATAATCGGTTGCAGTCCAGAAGTAAGTTATATTGCCAACTCCCTTAAAACCATGTTCAGTCCAGCCTTGTGCAAAATATCCTATCGGAAGAATCGATATTCCCATATCATCTACAGCATTCGCCCAAGAAGTAAATCCCTGTGCCTGATAAGAGGTGAGTTTATTTTTTTCAAATATCATCCATTCTCCACTGCTGGGAACATGCCAGCCATCCGGGCAAATGCCCTGTTGCTGAATATTTAAAAGGGACCTTGCATCAGCAGCCAGCCATTTTTCGTTCAAATTCATAGCCGCAGTCCAACTATACAGAGCACCGCCTATTTCGCAATCTTTCGGATTGCCTATAGGGGGCTTAAACGAATCAATGATGCGCCCGTTGCCGCACGTCGTCTGCCCCTTCAGATTGACAGTTGCACTGCTATCCGCATACCGCAAGTTTTCTGCCATCCAGCGGAGTCCTTCAATATAGACCGTCTTATACACATTGCCATCTCGGTGGTCAACCAGGTCTTCGCCATAGTTGGCGTTCGGATGCTTTGCCGCCGTATAGTATTCCGCCTTTTTCTTATTCCAGTCGGCAAGCGTATATTCGAACGGATGGCGAACCGGATGCCACACTAGTTTATTGTTGGCTTCGGGGTCCTGAGAGCAGATGTAGTCAATCTTGAAGTTGCCCAGGTCTTCGCATTCCCATACCACGGCACTGTCATTTGCTGTGCACAGGCTTTCGGTCGCAATTTCGGCACAGTTCGGAGTTCGCCATGTTTTATTATCGCAAACCAACTGGTTTCCATCATGCTTCCAGAATATTCCCTGGCCGTTTTCTGTGCAGGCTTTGCAAAGACCGTGATCTCTGCAAGAAAGTTCTTCATCCGTCCTTGCTTCACGCCAAGCGTTTCCGTCACACACAAAATAAACATCCGTATTGTAGAGGCCTAACTTCATTTCGCCGGCGTTGCTATCGAGACAAGCCCAACCTTCCGTGTTATACGGAACAGTGCCTTCAACTTTTTTCCACATATTGCTTGCGCAGTTATAGAAACTGCCATCTTCAGCCAACTGCATACGCCCTGCACGACCTGCGGTGCAACCGAGCAAGCCCAAGGTGCAATCGTTGTCGTTGCCTTTACGCCAGCCATTGTAAGCGGCACTCGTGTCATACACGTAACAAATCTTGCTGCCGCCTGTTACAACGCCAATGGAGTCTCCCCACTTGGAGAAACCATCATCCCCTTCGGTCCATTGCTGCGTATCAATGAGCAAATTGTTATTCACAAGTTCCCACCTGTGACTTACCTCCTGACACTGGTAGAACCCGCCGTTCTTGGTATCGCGACGAATTTCGCCATAAACGGCAGTGCGGCAGCCGCCATTCACCTTTTCGATGTCATCAGCCAGGCGCCAGCCCTGGTCGCCATTACTGCCAGTTAAATCAAACACATAAACCTTGCCTGTCACGTCGCCGTTCTTGAGAGCGCCATCGGTAGTGTCTTTCCATCCGTAGGTATCCTTCTCATAATCGTTCGCAATTTGCCAAAGGTTGGCACGGCAGATGTAACGTGTCGACGTATACTGCTGCTTGCCTGCAGTGGCAGCCTTCACCCTGCCGACACTATCAGCAGTGCAACTGTCAAGGCCATATTCCTTGTACCAGAAGGCGCGTACATACTGTTCAAAGTTCGGAACGGTGTTCGAAAGGTTCCAACCACTCACGTTATTACGGATTACGGCAAGTCTGCCCGCACTGTCGGCATCAGCACTCCATTCCGCAATATTCATGCGGGTCGTAGCATCATTCCATATTCCGTCCTTTTCCATATCGTTTGCCACAGTCTGCAAGAGAGCGGTAAGGTCTGCCACAGAGCGGTCGCCCTGGAACATCAGGGAGAACGCAAGCAAGGCTCCGTCTTCGTCGCTTGCGCCCGCAATATTCAAGTCTTCGGAATTGCTGAAGTCTGTCGCATCAATGCCCAAGAGACCAAACACCTCCTTCTGCGCCTGTTTTTTCGCCTTGCGAACCTTCATTTTTTCCTGCGTCACAAGGTAAACAACGCGTTCGTATTCCAGATGCGTCAGCAGGTTCACGTTCACGATGTTGCGGTCATTCACATCCGTAATGGCAAACAAGGTAAGTTCCGAATTGGAACTTTCACCCGTCACCTCGTTGCGGTAGTAGCCCGACGCTTCGAGCATCACATACTGGCTCACGAGCATGCGTGCGTTTATCTTGAATTCGCCATTGTCGTTCAGAATCTTGCCGTTAAAGCTGTTACCCGTCTGCGTAAGCGTACGGCCATCTTCCATTTCACGAACAAGGACCCTTGTACCCGAAAGGAACGGGCCCTTTTGCGACACACCGGAAACTTCATTCAGAGACACGGCCACCTTTTCGGAGTCGATTTTCACAATGTCACGACAAGCATCGTCCGAAGAAATCACATCTAGAGATACTGTATCAACGCCGCACGCAACATGCAAGATGCAGTCTTTCGAAATCACCGAACAGCCACTGCCATTTTTGCCATCAGTACCATTTGTTCCGTCACTGCCATTGATGCCATTCGTTCCATCTTTACCATCGACACCATCGCGACCATTTGTTCCATCCTTTCCGTCAACACCATCACGACCATCCTTGCCATCAACGCCATCGCGGCCATTGGTTCCATCTTTACCGTCAATTCCATCGCGGCCATCCTTACCATCAACGCCGTCACGACCATTATAAACAACACCCACAGAGTCTCCACCACAGAGAATTTTCAATCCACTGTTATCCGCAAGCGTTACAGCAGTACAGCTCGCACCGTCCTTACCGTCCTTACCGTCCTTGCCATCAACACCGTCGCGACCATTTGCACCGTCTTTGCCGTCTACACCATCTCGACCATTCGTTCCATCTTTACCGTCAATTCCATCACGACCATCTTTACCATTTTCACCGTCCTTTCCGTTAGCACCATCCTTTCCATCGGAGCCGTCTTTACCGTCTACACCGTCGCGACCATTCGTTCCATCTTTACCGTCTTTACCATCGGCACCATTGACTCCGTCAACGCCATTCTGGCCATCTTTGCCATTTGTGCCGTTTACACCATCCTTACCATTGGTTCCATCTTTACCATTTATACCGTTTTCACCATTTTTCCCATCGACACCATTTTTTCCATTTGAGCCATTTTCTCCATTGAGTACAATACCTACAGAATCGCCGCCACAAACAATTTTCACGCCCGATTTATCAGACAGAGACTGCGTCTCGCATTCTGCATTGCCACTCGCCAAAGCATACCACTTGCCATCTACGCACACGCGGGCGGCAGATTCACCCTTGACCCACACCTGTTCGCCTTCGTTAGACTTTTTACAGGCCGGAAGATCATCAAGTTCGGCAACGACATCCATATTCGAGGGCATCATCTGAACCGCATTGTCACTTGCAGAGTCGTCGCTACAAGACGTAAGGAGAAACGCCAACGAAACTAGAGATCCTTCGACTACGCGCCTTACAGCGCTTCGCTCAGGATGACACGTTTGAGCAACGGTTTTCAGCCTGCTCACAATGACATTTTTGGAGAGTTTCAATGTATTTGCGGTTTTCATGGTTACACTCCAGTAGAGAAAGTTTTTGGCAGGACTTGTTATTCAGCTGAATCTTGGACACAACGGACTGATATCATGTTATTTTTTTCAAACCACCGGCAACCATTGCCACAATCAAGCACTAGATTAACATTTAAATTCCACGCGTACGCAAAAGATAGCCAATTTTCTCCATCTTTTTGAAGTTGATCCGATCCCCAAAATAATGCTTCTTCTCCCATTTTTTCATTCCTATTTTTTCTACCAACAGGAATAGCAGAAAATCCACTTACGTTAGTCGCATCAGGCCACAAACGTTGTCCTTTCGCCTGCATTGCATACGGAGTTGTTCCTATAGCATCATACATTTCATTCCATTCATTCCATGTCGGAACGTGCCAACCATCCGGACAAATTCCCTGATGAGGCTCATGAATCAGTCCTTCAACTTCATACGGAGAAGCACTTTTCCACTTATAGTGAATATTCATCGCGGCAGTCCATGTATAATAGCGGCCACCCTTTAGGCAATTCAACGAATCATTGTTATAGCACCAAGACTGACCTTTTAAATAAGGACTTTGAATACTATCGCTATAAGCTAAGTTTTCAGCCATCCAGACTTGGTTACCAATCTTAATAGTCTTATAAGTACGACCATCTCGCTTATCCTTAAGAGTTCCATATTCCAAATCTTCATTGAACCATTTTTTGCCCACCGGGTAGTCGTAAACAATGGTTGTGCGCCAGTTTAGCGTATCGCATGTAATGGTATCACCCAAGATTGTCCCCTGCAGCAAATCAGTGCAAGCCTTACCCGCCTGTTCTGCGCCGGTCTTGGTGCTGCGCCACTGTTCGTTTTCACAAGCGTAGCGAGTCGTTGTCATTTCGATACCATAAACGAGATCACCATCCTTATAAACCTTATCGCCTTCCCCATCTATAGTACAGCGGTACAGATAAGTATTGATATACACTTCGTCTGCGACCTCGGTCCAGCTATTTTCAGAGCAACTGTAATAGCGGCCGCTCGCGGCTCTACGCATTTCGCCACCGCGCTTTGCCGTACAACCCAACAAGCCTAATGTGCAATCGCTCGTGTTACCCGTACGCCAACCTTTATACGGTTTAGACGCATCCCATACGTAGCAGATACGACTGCCTTGAGTTGCCACACCGATAGAATCGCCCCACCGGACCTTACCATCTGTAGAATCCGGCCAGTGCTGCGTATCGATTAGCAAGTAATCCACCTCGCGCTCCCAAGTGTGGGTTGACTTTTTACAGGTGTAATAGTATGCATAAACCTTGTCAGTGCGGATGGAATCAAATAACGCTTCGCGGCAACCGCCATACTGTTTTTCGATGGATTCGGCTTCACGCCAACCAGCAGTTCCGTTGAAAGAACCGGTTTCATCGAACACATACACCTTGCCAGTCACGTCACCGTTCTTAAGAGTGCCATCGGTTAAGTTTTTCCAACCGTATGTATCCTTTTCAATGTCGCTTGCGATTACCCAGCGCATATTGCCCAGGCCGTCAACGTCCTTACAAATGTAGCGTGTATTGGTTCCCTTGCGTTTGCCAGCGGTCGCAGCCTTGACATTTCCGACTTTTTTCGCCGTGCAACTATCAAGACCATATTCCTTGTACCAGAAATTGCGCACATATTGTTCAAAGTTCGGAACCTTTGAAGACAGGCCCCAGCCCGCAACATTGCCACGGATTTTTGCAAGTCGGCCTGCGCTGTCCGCATCGGCACTCCATTCAGCAATCTTCATACGGGTCGCGGCATCGTCCCATGAGCCATCCGTTTCCATATCGTTTGCAATCGTCTGCAAAAGCGTGGTGAGGTCAGCTACAGAGCGGTCGCCTTGGAACATCAAGGAGAACGCGAGAAGCGCGCCATCTTCATCACTAGAGCCCGCAATGTTCAAATCTTCGGAGTTGCTGAAATCGGTTGCGTCAATGTCGAGCAGGCCGAATACTTCTTTCTGCGCCTGTTTCTTGGCGGCATGGACTTTCATCTTCTTTTGCGTAACCAAGTAAATTACGCGTTCATATTCCAGATGAGTAAGCAAGTTTACGTTCACCGTATTTCGTTCATTTACATCGGTTATAGCAAACAACGTAAGTTCAGAGCTTGAATTTTCACCAGTCACCTCGTTGCGGTAGTAACCGTTCGCTTCGAGCATTACATACTGGCTTACCAACATGCGGGCGTTTATCTTAAATTCACCGTTATCGTTCAGAATTTTGCCATTGAAGCTGTTACCCGTCTGCGAAAGCGTACGTCCATCTTCCATTTCACGCACCAGGATTTTGGAGCCCATCAGGAAGGGACCTTTCTGAGTTACGCCAGAAACTTCGTTCAATGAGACTGCGATTTTTTCGGAATCGATTTCCACGATTGTACGGCAGGCGTCTTCCGTAGAATACAGATCTAGAGAAACCGTATCTTTACCGCATGCCACATGCAAAATACAGTCCTTCGAAAGAATAGCGCAGCCATCGCCTTTCGCGCCATCGGAGCCATTCGTTCCATCCTTACCATCGACACCGTCGCGGCCATTGGTTCCATCCTTGCCGTCAGTACCATTGGTCCCATCCTTACCATCTACACCGTCGCGACCATTGGTCCCATCCTTGCCATCAACACCGTCGCGACCATTGGTCCCATCCTTGCCGTCAACGCCGTCTCGACCGTCTTTGCCATCGATGCCGTTGCGACCGTTATAAACAACGCCCACAGAATCTCCGCCACAGAGAATTTTCAATCCACTGTTATCCGCAAGCGTTACTGCAGTACAGCTAGCGCCATCCTTACCGTCTATTCCATCACGTCCATTCGTTCCATCTTTGCCGTCAACACCATCACGACCATTTGTTCCGTCTTTGCCATCAACGCCATCCTTTCCGTTAACACCATCCACGCCGTCTCTTCCATCAGCGCCATTTTTACCGTCTTTACCATCGGCACCATTGACTCCGTCAACGCCATTCTGGCCATCTTTACCATTTGTGCCGTTTACACCATCCTTACCATTGGTTCCATCTTTTCCATTTACACCGTTTTCACCATTTTTCCCATCGGTGCCGTTCTTTCCGTCTTTACCATCAGTACCATTTTTCCCGTTGGAGCCATTTTCGCCATTGAGTACAACGCCTACGGAATCGCCGCCACAGACAATTTTCACGCCCGATTTATCTGACAGAGATTGCGTTTCGCATTCTGCATTGTCCTTCGTTGCATACCACTTGCCATCAACGCATACGCGAGCGGCTGATTCGCCCTTGATCCATACCAATTCGCCTTCGTTAGACTTTTTACAGGCCGGAAGATCGCCGATCTCGGCGACAACATCCATATTCGAGGGAATCGTCTGCACCGCATTGTCTGTTGCGGAGTCATCGCTACAGGAAGTAAGAAGGAGGGCAACGAGGAATGCTGCAAGGAATGCACTGGATCCCGTCACTACGTTCCAGGATGACGTGGCTAGAGATTCTTCGACTACGCGCCTTACAGCGTTTCGCTCAGGATGACACGCCTGAGCAACGGCTTTCTGTCCGCTCGCAATGACATTTTGGGAGAGTTTTGAAGCTATCGTGTTTTTCATAGTTACACTCCGAAAAGAAAAGGTTTTAGCAGGATTTGTTACTCATCATCCTTAACACAACGAACAGGAACACCGTCTCCTGTATAACTGTTATATCCCATACACCAAGCCCATGTTCCATCAGATTGCTCATTTGCAATCCAAAAGCAATCCGAGCTACCTACACTACCATCACGACCATCACACCAATCAATATTACAAGAACCAATATGTAAAAGAGCCAATCCATTGGTATCAAGATCGTCATTAGAAAGCGAATGACAATCATCATCATTACAGAACCCAAGGCGTGAAAACTCCCATTCCTCTAAGGTTGGAATATGCCAACCTTTGGGGCAAATTCCTTGATGGGGTGTAGAAATTAGCGATTGTGCTAAGTTTTCTTGTGACCATTTATCATCAACATCCATCGCTGCAGTCCATGTATAATATGCTCCACCAATTTCACAATTCCTAGAACTATTGGCATAACACCATACATTATTTTTTAAATTTAAACTTTGTATAGAATCGAGGTATCGTAGATTTTCAGCCATCCACCATTTTCCTCCAACAAAAACGGTTTTATAGACATTGCCGTCACGTTCATCTACCAAATTTTCTCCGTAGATTGCCTTGGGATTGATGGATTCTTCTTTTATCTTACTCCAGTCCTCCAATTTATAGTTATACGGAATTTCAACAACATGCCACCGCATTTCTGTTCCTGTTCGGCGTTTTGAACAGATATAATTATTCTTCCTGCCATTACTTTCTTCGCAGTTCCATACCACAGAGCTGTCACCAATAATGCACAACGAACGAAGTTTACTTTCAGCACAATTCGTTTTACGCCATGAATAATAGAAGCGACTACCACCCATCCAATAATCGCACACATACAAAACTCCGTCTCGATCTTCAAACTTTCCCCATTTTTACTCTGTACACTTATTCAATCTACAAATACCATTATCACGGCAATCTATTTCTTCTATATTGGTGGCTTCACGCCATGCATCATCTTCACACACAAAGTAAGCGTTATTTACCAAGCCAATTTTCATTTCACCATCATTGCTATCAAGGCAAGCCCAGCCTTCAGTGTTAATACGCACACGATCAATCACCTTAGTCCATGTATTATTTGCGCAGTTATAATATTCTCCATCAACGGAGGACCTTAACATACGGCTAGCGCGTCCTGCCGTACATCCCATCAACCCTAAAGAACAATCATTTTCATTACCAATACGCCAACCATTGTATGTTGTACTTGTATCAAATACATAGCAAATTCGACTTTCATTCGTCACTACACCAATAGAATCGCCCAACTTGGCAAAACCATCCTCTCCGTCCTTCCATAACTGAGTATCAACAAGCAGGGTATTATTTACAAGAACCCAGTTGTGAGCTGTTTTTTGACACTGATAACAACCACCATATTGTGAATTGCAACGATATGCGTCATAAAGAGGTTTACTACAGCCACCATACAGGCCTTCAAGATAAGCAGCTTCGCGCCACCCCTTCTTGCCACTGGCAATTCCCGTAGAATCAAATACGTACTTTCTCTTAGTAATATTACCCGCCTTAATAGCTCCATCGGTCGTATCATTCCATAAATAAGTATCCTTTTCATAATCGGTCGCAACATGCCACAGGCTATCTTTACGACAAATGTACCGCCTAGTTGCAACGCCCTTATTCGCGGCAACAACTTCGCCAAAATTGGCATCTTTACATTCGCCCATTCCAAATTCCTTGGTCCAGAATCTACGCACGTGTTTTTCAAAATTCGGAACGAGGCTAGAAAGTTTCCAATTTTCAACGTTCGCACGAATTTTTTGAATTCGATTACTACTATCAATTTTTGCGGCAAAATCCGCTAACGCACTTCGCTTAGAAGCATCATCCCATGTTCCATCTTTTTCCATGTCTATTGCAATTTTAGTCAAAAGTTCTGACAATTGTGACACACTGCGGTCACCCTGCAAAATAATGGAGAATGCAAGCAAAGCAGCATCTTCATCGCTCGCTCCGGCAATATTCAGGTCTTCAGAATTACTGAAATTCGTTGCATCTATATTGAGCAGTCCGAAAACTTCCTTTTGCGCTTGCTTTTTGGCGTCTTTGACTTTCATTTTCTTTTGCGTCACCAAATAAATCACACGTTCATACTCCAGATGAGTAAGCAAGTTCACATTCACCGTATTGCGTTCATTCACATCTGTAATCGCAAACAACGTGAGTTCAGAATTTGAATTTTCGCCAGTCACCTCATTGCGATAATAACCAGAAGCTTCTAGCATTACATACTGACTCACGAGCATGCGGGCGTTTATCTTGAACTCACCGTTATCGTTTAGGATTTTGCCGTTGAAACTGTTACCCGTCTGAGTCAGCGTACGTCCATCTTCCATTTCACGCACAAGGACCTTGGAGCCACTAAGGAAAGGTCCCTTCTGTGTTACACCGGAAAGTTCGTTCAACGAAATTGCAACCTTCTCGGAATCAATTTCCACAATTTCGCGACAGGCGTCTTCTGTAGAATACAAATCCAGCGAAACAGTATCTTTACCGCAAGCCACATGCAAAATACAGTCTTTAGAAAGAATTGCGCAGCCATCTCCCTTTGCGCCATCGGTGCCATTCGTTCCATCTTTTCCATCCACACCATCGCGGCCATTGGTCCCATCCTTACCATCAATTCCATCGCGACCATTCGTGCCATCCTTGCCATCAACGCCGTCGCGGCCATTGGTTCCATCTTTTCCGTCAACCCCATCACGGCCATCCTTGCCATCGACGCCGTTGCGACCGTTATAAACAACGCCCACAGAATCTCCGCCACAAAGAATTTTAAGGCCACTGTTATCCGCAAGCGTTACGGCAGTACAGCTCGCACCGTCCTTGCCATCTACACCGTCGCGGCCATTTGTTCCCTCCTTGCCGTCTACCCCATCGCGACCATTGGTCCCATCCTTGCCGTCAATTCCATCTCGGCCATCCTTACCATTTACACCATCTTTACCATCGGAGCCGTCCTTACCGTCAACACCATCGCGGCCATTCGTTCCGTCCTTTCCATCAATGCCATCGCGACCGTTCGTTCCATCCTTGCCATCAATGCCATCGCGGCCATCCTTACCATTTTCTCCGTCTTTTCCGTTGACACCATCTTTTCCATCTACACCGTCGCGGCCATTCGTTCCGTCCTTTCCATCAACACCATCCTTTCCGTTGACACCGTCCACGCCGTCTCTTCCATCAGCGCCCTTTTTACCGTCTTTTC
>JAEEGH010026566.1_pt1 | contig 11524 bp, 12 predicted proteins | sample 9134181 | NCBI WGS metagenome assembly JAEEGH01 (sample SAMN16246544, study PRJNA631951) | gut metagenome | biome: gut microbiome; feature: rumen; material: DP-attached | host: Bos | place: Iran: Karaj | collected 2018-10 | reverse complement strand
CTTATTAAACGAAAAAGAATTCGTTGAAACAAAACCAAGTGATGAAAACGTTGTTAAATCCTTAGTTTCAACATTTAAAAATAAAGATTTCAGAACATTCAGCTTATCCGACATCATGTATTGGGTTGGCTTAACCATGTTCCAAACTGGTTTACCGTTCTTTGTCAAAGTTTCCATGGCCTTCGATGAAGGTTTAGTCATGGTCTTCATGGGTGGTATGACTGTTTTAAGCGCTGTGTTCTATCCATTTGTTACCAAAATGGTTAAAAAATTCGGTAAAAAGAAACTTGTTATCGCTGGTTTCTTAGGTTTAGCTATTTGCTACGCAATCGCTGCTGTTAGCAGTATCGAAGGTATTTGCGATGGCGGTATCATTTCCTGGATCTTTGGTGGCGGTATCATGGTTATTTCCGCTTTACCAATGGCTTTATTAGGCATTATTCCACAATCTATCGTTGCCGATGTTGCGGAAGCTGAAGCTGTTACCACAGGTCAAAATAGAGAAGGTATGTTCTTTGCCGCTCGTACATTTGCGATGAAATTTGGTCAAAGCTTAGCGATGATTCTTTTCACAAGCTTAGCCATTTTAGGCACCACTCAAGCTACAGATAGCAATGATATCGTGGCTTCTAACTTCGGTTTATTAATCGTCGCTATCGTCGCTGCTGCTTTCTGTATTGGTGGCGCGGTCATCTTACTTTTCTATAGAGAAAAGAAAGTTATGAAAACTATTGCTAAAGAAGGCGACGAAGCTTTCTTAAAAGCCATTGAATCTGAAAAAGATTTAGGCGAAGAAAAAGAAGAAGAAAAATAATAGGTATTGATGATATGCGTGTTATTTACTATAAAAACGGTTCTAAACACGTAGTTAGTCAATCTAACGCTGATATTACTATTAGCGAGGTGAGAGAAGGAAATCACACCTGCATCAAGCTCTTAGCGAGTGAGGAGATTACACTCGCTAAGGCTGATGTATCTTACCCATGTCATATCAACTTTAAAGATTTATATTTCCTTAACGGTTATCAATCTTGGACCGACACTAAAGAATATAAATTAGCGAAACAACTACGCGATATTAAAAAGAGCCCACACATTATCTCTCATATGTTTGCGATGGATAAATATGGGGATTCTCATTTCTATAACTACTCGATTAGAAAGAGCCATGGTTATGATGTCTTTTATAGCAAAGGCAAATATGAGATGTTCATTTATAACTTAAATTATAAAACCGCTTATTTAATCATCGAATTAATTAAAGATAGAAGTTCTATTCATTTAATTAGTGATGTCCAAGGTTTAAAAGTTAAAAAGGGTGAAGAAGTTAAATTATTTGACTACTGCTACTTTGATAATTTTGAACAAGGCTTAAATCATTTCTGGAACGATTTCCCAATTAGAAACGTAAAGAAATTACTCGGTTATACATCTTGGTATAACTATTATCAAAATATTAATGAAGAAATTATTAATAGAGATTTAGATGCTTTAGACCACCGCTTCGACGTCTTTCAAATCGATGATGGTTATGAAACATTTGTCGGTGACTGGTTAGATGTTGACCCTAAAAAGTTCCCAAATGGTTTAAAACCAATCGTTGATAAGATTCATTCAAAAGGCTATAAAGCGGGTTTATGGCTCGCTCCATTTGCCGCGGAAACTAAATCAAGATTATTTAGTGAACATCCTGATTGGATTAGAAAAGATCATAAGGGTAAACCCATTAAAGCGGGTGGTAACTGGTCTGGTTTCTATGCGCTTGATTTAGAAAATAAAGAAGTCATTGATTACATCAAGAAAGGTTTAACTCACTATATGGGTATGGGTTTTGATTTCTTTAAATTAGACTTCTTATATGCTGCCGCTTTACCAAGTTACAAGGATAAGACAAGATGCCAGGTTCAGCAAGAAGCCTATAAACTTCTTAGAGATACTTTGAAAAATAAAATCATCCTTGGATGCGGCGCTAACATTATCAATTCTTATGAAAACTTTGATTATTTAAGAATTGGTCCAGATGTCTCTTTAGAATTTGACGATGTCTTCTATATGAGAATGTTCCATCGAGAAAGAATCAGTACTAAAGTGACTATTCAAAATACTATCTATCGTTCATTTATGAACAACCACTTATTTGGTAATGACCCTGATGTCTTCCTTCTTAGAGATGATAATATCAAATTAACTAAATCTCAAAGAGAATCATTAGCGAAATTAAACGCTTTATTCGGTAGCTTATTATTCACTAGTGATAATATCGCGACTTACGATGAAGAGAAAAAAGCTTTATTTAATGAAGTCCTTAATCTCTTCTATAACGCGCATAATAGAAGATACATTACCAAAGGTAATATTATCGATATCACCTATGAATTATATGGTGAAAAGAAACACATTTTATATAACATTAAGAAAGGAACTTTAACTAATGGATAAAACAAGTTCTATATTTAATAACCCTCAACCAAAAAAAGTCATTAAAGGAGCGAATAAAAGCAAAGCTAAATATATTAAAAAGTATGGCGATGACAGCAACGCTGATTATAAAATCTCCTTTAAAAGCATTCCTACTTTAGATTTTATTGGTGCGGATAACATTGTTTTTGGTGAAGAAAACCAAAAATTTGAAGATAACGCTTTAATCGTTGGCAATATCAGAATGGGCTTTGGTCACTACCGCATCTCTATTGCGATGGCTAGTGCCGCTAGAGCGTTAGGTTATAAACCTTATTGGTTAGATTTAGCAAGTTTCGACGCTACTGGTTCAAAGATGATTAGAGAACAAAACGATATGTATTCTTTAGCGTCTAGAATCAGTCAAAAATCCAAACTCTTTAATAAGATTGTTTGGGAACCACTTAATAGTGAAGGTTTTAAAAAGATTAGCTATAACGCCAAAGATCAAAGAAATAGCGAACTTCTCGTTCCAATCTTTAAAAATATTAATAAAGATATTCCTTATATCGCCACTCACGTTTGGCCTTCTCAAGCCGCGATTCACGCTGGTATGACTCACGTTGTTAACGCTATTCCAGATAACTGGCCAATGGGTTTACATCTTTCTGAAGGTGCCATTCATACAGTACAAACTCCATTTGCCTATTTTGGCTATAAAACACTTAATGGCTTTGATAAAAAACCACTAAACGGTATCCCTGAGGACCAATTAAAGATGGTTGGTTGCTTTATTGATCACGAATTATTAGTGGATTTAGAAGGTGATAACGCTAGACGTAAAGCCCGTATTAAAGAAGGTAAACCAATCCGTATGCTTATGACTGTTGGTGGCGCAGGTGCAGGATTTGATATGTTCTTAGCGATGGTTAAACACCTCATCCCATATGTTAAAGAAAATAAAGTCGCTTTATTTATTAACTTTGGTGACCATAAAGATGTTTATGAAAAGCTCTGCCAAAAGATTAAAGGTATTGAAACTAAAAATTACTTCAATCAATATAATGAACTCAAAGAGTTCGTTAAAGAAATTAAAGAAGGTGAAGCTTCAGGAATCTATGCGATTTATAACCAAGATATCTTTGAAGCCGTCTATAGCACTAATTTATTAATGCCAGTCACTGATTTATTAATTACTAAACCAAGTGAACTCGCCTATTATCCAATTCCTAAATTATTCATGCGTCATATCGGTGGGCATGAAGTTTATGGAGCGATTAACGGAAGAGAAAACGGGGATGCCACTCCTGAATGTCCAACTAAAAAAGAGGTCACCGCTATGCTTGACCGCTTAATTAGTGATAAGGAAATCATTCCTCATATGTGTGACCGCATTGATGAATTAAAGAAATTAGGTCATTATGATGGCGCTTACGAGTGCGTCAAACTCGCAGTAGGCCAAAAGTAATACATATACCCCCATATAAAGATCGTGTTTGCTAGAGACACGGTCTTTTTCTTTATTTATTTTTATTGAATAATAAAATATAGATATGGAAGAAAAACGTTCAAGTTATGGTTATGCATTAAGTATTATCTTTGCTATTATTTCCACTTTAGTGTCCTTATTTATCGCAGGATATTCATTTTATTTATCGAGTCTAGGGACATTCTGGTTTATTCCAATTGGTATTTATTTTGTTATTGAATGCATCTTTATCATCATTCCTCTTTTTCAAAAAGGCGAATATAAAAAGATGCGTTTACAAGGTATATTTCAAATCATCACTGTCCTTTTAATCATGCCATATCTTCTCTTTATGATTTTATGGAATGATCCTAATGGAGTGATGGATTATTCTTTCTTTACCTATGCTGCCTTTATTGGCGCTTCAATATTAAAGGTTTTAATATCAGTAATTAGTCATTTTATTATCAATAAAAAATATCAACCTTTACTTCACGCTTATCGAAATAATGGTTATATAGCGGCTTTCCATTTAGGCATTATCTTTGAACTAATCATCATGAATCAGTTCTTCCCTGGAACTACGATTAATGCATTCGAAAACATCTTAAAAGAAAAGCCTCTTTGGACTTATATCATTAGTATTAGTGTGAATGTGATAAGCACTATTGTAGTGGCTTTATTAGCCTTATCAACAGAAATAAGAGCGAAGACAAAAGAAGAATTAACTACGACTGGTAAGATTAAACACACGATTGAATGGTTTAATGATAATGAAGTAGCAATGTTCTTTTCTTTAATCTTTACTACTTATTTAGCCATCTTAGCTTTAATTAATATGAAGCAAAGTATCTTCTATATTTTCTTATTTATTTATTATGTTGGTACCGCTTCTATTAGATTAATTAACTATATTTGGCATAGATTGATACTTAAAAGGTGTGAAGACAATCAAATTAAAGAAAATCGCTTATCTAGTTGGATTTTACTTTTTGACGCCGTAACATACCTTTTATTCTCTAATGTCCTAGTGGTTGGAGCAATCTTTATGATGGTTCAAAAGGCTAATGCCGGAACAAATATCTATTTATTCTTATTCTTAATTGTGCCGATGGCCATCATGAGATTTATTACATCCAATAAATCGATTAGAAAAAATAGAAAAGAAAATAATACTTATAAATTAGGTGTTTCTTTAATTGGGCTTGTTTCAGTCTTCTTTACTCTTTTAGAAATCATCGCTATTACATGTCATGAAATAAGTCTTGTTTTATTTAGATATGTCATTATTTCTTTTGCCATTGTCGCTATGAAAATAGCGGTCATTGTTGTGGCCATTATATTTGTCATTCATTGGTTAAGAAGTATTATTCTCAATCGTAAAAGTAAAGAAAGAAAATTATTAAAAGAAAAGGGCGTTAGATAACGTCCTATTTTCTTACCTGATAATTAATGCCATCGAATGGGAAAGGCTCCACCATTCCCGCTTGGATGAGTTTATTAATCATTTCTTCGGCTTCTTTTTCATCAACACTTAAGATGCTTTTAACATAAGGCACGGAAACAGTTTGAAGTTGTCTCACTGTGGCTTTTAACATTGCAAATGTATCAAGATCCATATATTACTTCCTAGAAATCTTTTAATAAGTCTGAGACTTTATCTTTATTTTTCAAAGGATTAGAAATGACAAGAGGTTCTTTTTTAAAACCAAGCTTTTCAATTTGTTTAAATGATTTTTTAGTTCCTTCTCCAGCGGGATAAAGAATAAATCTTGTTGTTTCTTTATTAAAGACAATCTTATCTAAAATAGTATTAATTGGAGTGGACAATCGATCATTCCAAATTGGTGAACCGATAATGACTTCATCATCTTCTTTAATAAATAAAGGTATATCAGCGATATCTTCTTTTTTACTACTCATCGCTCTACCACCATATTTAAGAATGGTAAAGAAACCGATTTTCTTTGGTGTTTTAACCATTTCAATTTTAATTGGTTCATAGCCTTTTTCTTTAAGGAGTGTCGCTAAAAAGTCACCATTACCTGAAAGAGAAAAATAAACAAAATATTTCATAATTTAATCCTCTTATTTATTGTAGCAAAAAAGGTGACGATTAACGCCACCTTATTTGTTTAATTATTCAATTAATGTTCAATGAATGTGAGATAGGAACCATCAGTGAAGACGATACGATAGTTTGGACATGCGATTGTCACTGTATCTTCATTGCCGGTTAAGTTAATTGTTGGAGCGGCAACGAAATCATTATCACCATCGGCTTTCAAAACATCGGTTTGAGTATCTTCGATAGCCACTGAAGCACCATTTAATGTTACTTTAAAGGCTCTTTCAGAAAGTTTCATACCTAAACCACTATTAGAAACTCTACCGTTCATGACCAATTGATATTCACCAGCTTTTGGAGCTTTGATCTTATATTCTAAGTAAACAGTAGTGTCGTTTTGTGGATTGATTTTACCACTGCTAACTGTCGCTGTGCTACCAGGACCAAAATCAGCAAATTTAATCTTAACGCCAGATTTATCACCAGCAGTCATTTGGATATATGGTTTACCATCGGAGTTATTTTGTGGAGCACTCTCAGTCCAGACACGACCACCGATTGGTAAGGAGTAATCAACTTCACCGCTTGGTTCGGAAGAACTTGGTTGATCGCCACCACCTTGTTTGCCATAACCACAAACGGAGCATTCTGCACCAGTATGTCTACCCCAATTGCATTTGACGTTTGGATCTTCGTTGGCCACTTGCCAGTGAGCAAGAGAATCTGTTTCCCATTCATCATTAGCGGTATATTCTGGAATTAATTTTTCGACATCTAAGTCGCCATCAGCGTAACCTGGAAGCATGATTTCACGGATTCTTTCGATATCATCTGGATCAACATTAGCAACATCAACTAACCAATTGTAGCAGTTTTCATTGACTGTCTTTTCTGAATCATAATCTTTCCATGTAATGCCATTACCATTGATAAAGGCATCAATGAATTTAGCGTAGTGAGCACTAGAAGAGTTGTGCATATGGCATCTCTTATTATTTGTTTGAGTTGTAAGTTCAAATTCTTCAATTAAGTCTGTGTAGCTAACACCCAAAATGGCATTGACAAAGAAGTCTAACATACCAGTACGGTCAGCACCACCCCAGCAGTGGAAATAAACGTGACATTCATCAGCTTGGGCAAGGTCATGGAATACTTCAGGAAGATTTTGGAAGCTGTCTTCTTTCAAGAAGTTTTCATAAGACACTAATGTTTTACATTTATAGTCAACAGGAGTTTCTTCAGAACTAATAGCGCTTTTTGTACGGCCACCAGTTTCACTTGATCTTTGCAAATCAAGTTCAAGACCAATTTTTAAAACTTCTTCTTGAACACGTTGTGTTTCATCATTGTAGTTTCTACCATGGGAAGATGGATTACCATCATCAATATAATAGCCACGATAGATTAAACCTTGGTTTGTTCTCACACCATAGGAAGTTACGAAACCACCAATATCACGAACGTTTTTAATACCACCAAAAGAAATTGTACGCGGATAGTCGCCTGTAGTGAATTCATAGCCTTGAGAAACATCGCCATCATTTTCAACTTGAACACGATATTTTCTGGCTCTAAATAAGTTATCGAGTTCAGCGACGACTTTGTCGTTTTCAACTTTGACGCCAACTTCTCTGAGGTCACTTTGATCTTCTGTGGACCAGAATTTGACTTTAGCGTTATCGTATGTGCCATCATCATCCCAAGTTAATCTAATTGGGTAGTTTTTGCAGTAGCCACTATCATCGGTATTTTTAAGATATTGGCAAACATCAACACCACCAGTATCTTCAGCAGCATAAGTGCTATGATTGTCATCGGTATCGGATTTGGCTGCCATTCTTGCATAATCATCTGGACCGTAGAGAGATGAGAAATGATATGGTCTATCAAGTGTTTTTTCTTGTTCTTCCATTGCATCAATATAAGCCTTAGCTTGTTTATTGATCATGCAAGTGTCTTCAATTTCATCGAATTCGATTTCCATTGTTGCAGGTTCAAGATCGTCTAACTCGACTTCTGGATCAACATAAGAATATGGATCTTCGCTAGAAGGTTGTGGAACATTGCTGCTAGTTGATTTATTTGGATTGCGGTCATTACAAGCACCAATGGCCAAAAGAGATATAGCAGCAAGCATCAAAAAACTTTTGTTTTTCATAATATAAACCTCTTTCTTTAGTTTTATTCTAATAAAAAGCCTATCTCTAGCAATATGATAAAAGGTAGCAATAGAGATAGACAATTATATGATTTTATCTTCAAAATTTAGCAAGCGAAGACGTAGAGTTTCTTATTTATAAGATAAAAGAATGAGTCTGAGTAATAAGATAAGGCCGCTTCTAAGAGTGGTAAATAGGTCTTTTCATTATCGACTTCTAAGATGGTTCGATCATGTTCATCAATATGGCATTTGGCCATAATTAAAATTTCATTATCAGGATAACGAGAAAGGACTTCTTTCACGCTTTCATCTTCATCTGTTTCTTCTAAGAATTTAGCCTTATCAAAAACATATGGATCCACTACGAAATTATTAACGTAGGCATTAAGCTTCTCTTTTTCAAGATAGTTGAATTCCTTCATATCTTTAGGAAAGAGAAATTTATAGAATTCATAGCCAATCTTTTTATCAACCCAAGCGCGGAACGCGGCAAAGTCTTTAAACTGTTCAACCTTTAGACTGCCTTCTTTAAACTTTATCAGCTTCTTCATATTTTTTTCTTAATTCCTCTTGCGCTTTTTTTAATTCCTCTTCCGCTTTTAACATTTCTAAATAGTCTTCACCAATTACTTCGACTTCCATTTTTCTTCCGCACTCCGCACAAGCGCAGTAGAGTCTAATGGTTTGTTCTCTTACTTTAAAAAGTAATTCTTTACCACAACCCGGGCATTTTTTGACAAGGTATTTCTTACCGTCAACTTCTCTAATTTCTACATTCAAGTTCATTAGTAAATTCCTCCTTTACAAATAGCGATCATCTTATCTCCGACAATGCCAACTTCATCTATGTTCTTGATTTTGTATTTTTTAATTTGGTTATTTTCATCTTCAAAGGTGATAACGATATAACCTCTTCCATATTTTTGATAGATAATTTCACCATTATTCTCCTTACGACCAGGACAAAATACATGAATATTTTTAATGCGATACGTCTGAATTACTGGCATTTCTTTTTCCCCACGTGGTCCAAAAACAAAATGCATATTAAACGGAGAATAACGAATGCATACTTTTTCTCTTGTGCCCGCTTTAAATTGGCCGTTTAACATCAAAAAGAAGATTAAAAGAATTAAACCAATCATAATCATAAATGATGGTATGAAAATTCCCGCAAAAGGAAAGACAGGTTTAGAGTCTAAATAATATAGTCCTTCTTCCCATAGTTCGATATCTTCTAAATAGAAAGATAGATCCATAAAGAAAACCATTAATCCACCACCGACGAAACACGCTGGAGGGATAATAACCGCAAAAAGAGGGACTTGGTCATTTTTAAAAACGGTATGATGGTAGCCAATTTCCTCTAAATCGTCATAATAAGAAAATGGTTTCTTAAGCATAGAAAAATTATAGCATGAAAAAAGGACTGATAAATAATCTCAGCCCTCTTCATGACAAATATTAGAAATCGACTTTTTCTAAGCGTTTATACGAGACTTTATAAACCACTAAGTGAAGAGCGATATAGATGAGAATAGATACCCCTAAAATGATAAACTGCACGTAAAGAGGTAATTCATTAATCCATTCTAAACCTGGAATAAATGGTAAACCGATGGTAAAAATACCAAGATATAAGACAAATCCAAGAATCATCATTAATGTCGACATGACGATGGATTTACCGTTTTTATAATAAATTGGGAAGAATATTAAATCCGCGATAGCGTAACCAATAATGACAATAGCTAACACCAAAACATAACTATGTAATCCTAAGCCTGGTACCACCATTGGTTTTGCACTTGGATCAGCAGCAATCGCAGCGTCATTAATACTGTTATTAATAAATATTGCTAATGGACATAAGGCACTTGTTAAAGCGATAAAAGCTAAATGCATTAATAAAACAGTCATGATTCTTGCTTTAACGATATCCTTCTTTCTAATTGGCAAAAGCGTGGAATAAAGTAAATCGTTACTTTGTTGACCTTTGTTCGCCCCTAAAAAGAGAATTGGGTAGCACGTTAAAACATAAAGGAAACCAATGGCAATTGGATAAGAAGGAATTAAAACCATAAAAGGAAACATAGCGATAAACACATAGCAGATTGGATGCATCGCTAATTTGAGTTCTTTATAAAGTAATGCTTTCATTGTTTTTACTCCTTTCTAAGTAGACCATGATTTCTTCTAAATCTGGTTCATTAGTTTGTAAACCAGCATCTAAGAAATATTGCTTATCATTGACTTTAATTAATCCTTCAATACGGTCATCTAATTCTTTATAAGCAATGTAATGATCTATTAAGGATTTGTTCATTGTTTTGTCTTTGACAAATAAATAAGAATTAACAAACTCTTTTTTAGTGCCACTATAGATGATTTCTCCATCATGGATATAAGTAATATTTGTGGCGCATTTATCTAAATCAGAAGTGATATGTGTGGAAAAAAGAATTGCTCTATCACCACTTTTGACGATTTGTCTAAAGATATCTAATATTTCATCTCTACTGACTGGATCTAGACCACTTGTGGGTTCATCTAAAATCAATAATTCAGCGTGATGAGAAAGGGCAATAGCCACTGAGTATTTAACTTTCATACCACTACTTAGTTGTTCTAATTTCTTATCGAGATCAAGATTAAAGAGCTTACAAACTTCATTGAACTTTTGTTCATCAAAGTTTTTGTAAAACTTCTTTGTGACACTCATTAACTGTCTAATCGTTTTATTAGGATAGTAATTAAGTTCACTTAAAGCAAAACCAATTCTTTGTTTATTCTCTAATTCGTTTTCACTCATATCCTTATCAAAAGCGCTAATCTTGCCGCTTTCAAAATGGATGAGATTCATGATGCATTTTAAGGTTGTTGTTTTACCTGCACCATTACGACCGATAAAGCCCATGATTTGACCTGGTTCGATAGAAAAAGAAACATCTTTTAAAGAGAATGTTGGGTATTTCTTATTAACGTTTTCTAATTTTAAAACTTCGTTCATTTCTTATTACCCTCCATGAATTCATAGAAAATGTCCGCTTTCATTAAAGCAAGGCCTCTATCTTTATCACCAAGGACCATGATAGTATCCCCCACTTTAATATTAAACATTTCACGAGCTTCTTTAGGTAATGTGATTTGACCTTTTGGTCCAACCTTTACAGAAACGATGAATCTCTCTTGTTTGTTCTCTTTCATAATTTCTTACTTTTCTTACCTTTCTTACACTATTATAGGAGGATGACTACTATTAGTCAAATAAAAATGACCAGTTTTCACTAGTCCGTTTCTTCTTCAAGTGTTTCAAGCAAGAAGCTCACTGGCCTAAAGCCATCATTGCACGATATCATGGCTGACTTCTCGTTTTTCATCCAACCATCGTAGAAGTTGCCACCACCATTGGCGAGTTCCTTCAAGAACG